>Ga0099827_10001123_pt1 | contig 13434 bp, 6 predicted proteins | sample CZO8metaG_FD_79339 | JGI IMG/M metagenome (GOLD analysis project Ga0099827, IMG submission 79339) | Vadose zone soil microbial communities from the Eel River Critical Zone Observatory, Northern California, USA - CZOApr15con1.8 metaG | ecosystem: Environmental > Terrestrial > Soil > Vadose zone ...
GTTTGGGCTGGCCGATGAGGTGAACCTGGGCACCTATCATCTGCGCGCCCTGATGGGCGAGCCAGACCAGCCGCCTACCAACACGGCCGAGATAGCATTGAACGTCGAAAAATACGTCCTGCCAAAATTCAAAGTCGCCATTGATTTCAGTGGGAAAGACAGCAAGAGCAAGCGCGGCTATCAGCCGGGCGACCACGTCACGGGAACGGTGCACGCCAATTACTTTTTCGGGAAGCAGGTCGAGGGTGGCGAAGTCACGGTCAAAGGTTCCGGTATGGATGTTGCCATGTTCGAAGCAGGCACGGCGCACGGCAAGACCGACAAAGACGGCGCCTATCACTTTGACCTGAAGCTGCCGGAATACTTTGCCGGACATCCGCTCAGCCAGGGTGCAGCACGCGTGTTGATTGAAGCTACAGTGAAAGATTCAGCCAGCCATGCGGAAACCCGCGGCGAGCCCATCACCGTCAGCGAGTCCCCCTTGGTGATTACGGCAGTGCCCGAGGGAGGCGCGCTGATTCCCAACCTCGAAAACCAGGTCTTCGTGCTGGTTTCTTATCCGGACGGTACGCCGGCGCCGAATGCTGAGCTGAAGATCCACGCATCAGGGAATGGCGCGCAGAGCGCAACTACCGATGAGGGCGGCGTCGCCGTGATTGCGATCAGCGCCGGAGCGGGAGCCAAGACCCTGGAGATCGAAGCAACAGACAAGGAGGGCAATCGCGCGTCGAGCAAGGTTGAGTTGCAGGCGCGCGATGGGGAAGACCAGATCCTATTGCGGACCGAGCGCGCCGTCTATCACGCCGGTGACCGCATTCATCTCAAGGTATTTTCAACCAAGAAGCGCGGCACCGCGTACGTGGATATCGTCAAGGAGGGGCAAACGATACTGACCCGCGACCTGGAGATTGAAAACGGCCAGGCGGAACTTTCAATTACCGCCAGCGCGGCGATGGCCGGGACTGTGGACTTCAACGCTTATCTCTTCGGCAGCGATGCGCGTCCTATCGGTGACCACCGGCTAGTCTTCGTGCAGCCGGCCGATGAACTCAAGATCGAGACCATAGCAGACAACAAGGTTTACAAGCCGGGTGATGAGGCGCGCATTAGCTTCCGCGTAACCAACGGACGCGGCGAGGGCGTGAGTGCGGCCCTGGGGTTGCAAGTCGTAGATGAGGCGGTGTTCGCGCTGGCGGAAAAGCAGCCTGGCTTTGCCAAAGTCTTCTTCTATCTGGAGCAGGAGGTGATGAAGCCACGGTATGAGATCCACTCGATTGGCATGCCGGAGGTGGTTGGAATGCAGGAGGAGGGACCGGCGGAGAAGTCGCAGGCCGAGCAACGCGACCGGGCGGCGCGCGCGCTGTTCTCAGCCACGGAAATGGTGAACAACAACAAGTTTGAGACGGAATTCGGGCGAAGCGTGCCAGCGGGTAAATATCCAGAGTACGCCCAACGCTATCGGGCGCACTTCATGACGCGGATGCGGCGGCTGGCGGAAACCCTCAGTCTCAGATACGCGCGCAATCCCGGCGAGGACGACCTGGTGAAGGTGGCCACAAAGATGATGCGGGCCGGCGATCCCCTGCTGCGCGATGACTGGAACAACAACTTGCGTATCGAGCCGGTGGCGTGGGACCCGAACAAGATGCACTATCTGGTACGCAGCGCCGGTCCGGATAAACAACTCAACACCGGCGATGACATGTGGGCATATTTGGAAGTGCAGCGGCGAAAGATGGTGGGCAATGCGAGCTCGGGTGCTAACGCGATCGACGTGAACATTGAGCACGACCGTGGCCCATTCAACCATCGCGGAGAGATTTCCGGGACCGCCATTGACCAGTGGGGCCGGGCGCTGGAAGGCGCCACGGTCAAAGTGCGTGACCTGGCGACGAACAAGACGCGCACCACGCGGGTCAATGCCAACGGACAGTTCCGGCTTGTAGCTCTTCCTGCCGGCGATTACCAGGTGGAGGTTTCCACTGCAGCGGAGAGCATCACCAACAGTCTCAGACTCGATCCACGCGATCGTGCGCAACTCTCGGTTTTTCTCAGGAGCGAACCTGCTGAAACCCTGGCGAGAGTCAGTGACGGTGTGAGCGTCAGTGGCGCAAACGAGCTCGTCGAAGTCGAGGCCGAGGCCGAGGGAGGTGGCAGGTTCCTGGACCAACGCAAGGCTAAAGACATGCCTATGAATGGCCGCGACCGCGACGCAATGGCCCTTATGACCCTTGTTCCTGGGGTTGCTGCTCCCCGCAGCGCCCCGCAAACGGTCGAGGTCAAGGCTGACACTGCAGCGGCCAACACCAGCAGTGCGACGCTGGCCAAGCAAGAGTCGGGTTCGTCAGCTCCGCGCGTGCGGTCGTATTTTCCCGAGGCGCTGTATATTAACCCGGAGATCATCACCGACAAAGACGGACGCGCCAGCATTGTGATTCCCATGGCGGATTCCATCACCACGTGGCGCATGGCCATGCTGGCTTCCACGGCGCACGGCGCTCTGGGCAGCGCCACGTCAAGCCTCAAGGTATTTCAAGATTTCTTCGTGGACCTCGATCTGCCGGTTACGCTTACCCAGGGTGACCGGGTATCCATCCCCGTAGCGATCTACAACTACGCGGGCGGGCGGGGAGATGTAAGCCTGGAACTCAAAGACGATGACTGGTATTCGCTGGTGGATGACAAGGCGGAAAAAAGCGCGCAGGTGGAGTCAGGCAGCGTCGGCGGTTCGCAGTTTACGCTCGAAGCCAAGCGCATTGGGAAATTCAAGTTGACGCTCTCGGCACGCATGAAGGGCGCGGCCGACCGGGCGGACATCGTGGTGCGGGAGATCGAAGTCATCCCTAATGGGCGCGAACAGACCCAGGTGTTCAACGGGCGGCTGGAAAGCGCGGTCGAGCATGAGGTGAATTTCCCGGTGACATCTATTCCAGACGCCAGCAAGATTTTTGTCAGGCTCTATCCCGGACCGCTGAGCCAGGTGGTCGAGGGCATGGACAGCATTTTGCAGATGCCCGGCGGCTGTTTTGAGCAGACATCTTCCAGCACATATCCCAACGTGCTGGCGCTCGATTACATGAAGCGCACCGGCAAGTTGACGCCTGAGGTGCATGCCAAGGCGGAGGGATACATCGCCAGCGGCTATCAGCGGCTGCTGACCTTTGAAGTTCCGGGCGGCGGTTTCTCCTGGTTCGGGCAAGCTCCGGCCAACAAGATCCTGACGGCTTATGGATTGATGGAGTTCTACGACATGTCGAAGGTCTACGAGGTGGATTCGAAGGTGATCCAACGGACGCAGCAGTGGCTGGCGGGCCAACAGCAGGAGGACGGAAGCTGGAAGCCGGATACTTACTTCATCAACGAGGGCGCCACCACCCGCTACAATACTGACGCGTTGCGCATCACCGCTTACATTGCGTGGTCGCTGGAAAACACCGGCTACACCGGTCCAGCGGTGGAAAAGGCGAAGGAATATGTGGCCAAGCACATGAGCGGCGGCTACTCCAACTCAGGTGCCGCAGGTTCCAACGCCAAGAATTCCGGCAAGGTCGACGCTTACACCCTGGCCGTGGTTGCCAACTTCGCGGCTGATTATGGCAAAGACCACGATTTCGCTGCCCAGGCGCTGCAGCTCCTGCTGGATGCGCGCACGGAAAAGGACGAGCAGGCGTGGTGGAGCGCAGATGAGACCAGCGTCTACGCGACGGGCGAGAGCGCCACGGTGGAAACGACGGGACTGGCCGTGCAGGCGCTGCTCAAGTGGGGCCAGGCATCGGGCACGGCGCGCAAGGCGCTCACCTACCTTGCTTCCAAGAAGGATGCTTCCGGCACCTGGGGTACGACGCAGGCGACCATCATGGCGCTGCGCGCATTGCTATTGGCAACCGACAAAGGCGCGGCAGACGTCCACGGCACGCTTGAGGTCCTGCTGAACGGCAAGCCGGTTGAGAAACTGGTGCTGACACGAGAGAACAACGATCTGCTCCACCAGTTTGTGTTTAAGGACCTTGCAGCCAAAGGCGCGAACGATGTTGAAATCCGGTTCAATGGCAAGGGCGGGCTCGCCTACCAGGTGGTGGGAAGCTATTTCCTGCCCTGGGACGAGAAGCCGGTGAGCGAACCTCTTTCTATTGACGTGGCTTACGACCGCACCCGCCTGGCGCAGGACGATATCGCCACCGCCACTGCCACCATAAAAAACAACCTGACCAAAACGGCGAATATGGTGATGGTTGACCTGGGAATTCCGCCGGGGTTCGACCTGCTCAGCGAAGATTTGCAGGCATACCAGGAAAAGAGCGCGGGGATGAAGAGCGGACGCCTGGAGAAGTTTAGCCAGACGGCGACCCAAGCCATCCTTTACTTCGATTCTTTTGCTCCCGGTGACACGGTCAAGCTGCACTTCCGCCTGCGCGCCAAGTATCCCATCCGGGCACGGACGTTCCGGTCGCGGGTCTACGAATACTATGACCCCCAGGTGAGCTCGATTGCGCGTCCGGTGCAGTTGGAGGTGCGGTCCCGCTAGAGAGCGTGTCTGAGGCAACCCGCTCTCTTTCTGTTTACATCCTCTGTGCATCCAGGAACTCTGGATAAACCTCTGGCCGATTTTCCAACAGGAGAGCTCCGGTGAAATCAGTTCCCAAAGTTTGCGCCCGGCAACAAGGCCTCGACAGCCTAATGCCCCAATGGTCTAAAATAATTGGCTATCCCGGCGGAGTCTCGGGCATCTAACTGAATCAGAGTCAGAGCATTCGATGGCTGTCAAACGAGAAACGAGAGCGAGCTCACTCATCGATGTTATCGATCGGGTGCTGGATAAGGGCATCGTGCTTGACGCCGCGGTTTGCGTCAGCTTGTTGGGTATTGATCATATTGTTGATATCGATGCCCGAGTGGTTGTCGCTTCGATTGATACGTACCTGCGATATGCGGGGCCCATTTCCAGCGTTCGCTCAGTTGCGCGCCCTGTACGAATGCAGGCTGGTCCGGCGAGCGTAGCACCACGCACACCGGACCGCAGCGCCATTAGGTTTAGCAGCACGGATCCGATCCGAGCCCGCGGCCTCGGCGTTCGTCTTGACTACCCCGATCGCGTGCTCCGACCAGTTCCTCGGCATGATTAACGGCCGTATCATTTCGTAGACAGACACGGGCTGATGAAGAACGACTTGCGGTAATTGACGCCCCGGGCCATCAACTGCTGCCAAGGACGAGGAAACCAGTTTCAACAACCTCACCGGTCCTTTTCAGTCGTCGTGCCAATCGCTCAGGCCAAGCAGGGGATTGACTTCCAAGGCCATCGATACTTCACGCAGGTTTTTTGGGTGCAACTGGAGGGATTTGGTGAAGTTTCACTCTAAAGCTTTGCGGTTCAACTTCAACTCCTTGAACTAACTCGAAACGTACAGCGTTGCCACATTTCGCACAGCATGGAAAGATCTCACCGGCGAGTAGCGCCACTTCGTGAGGCAGCCGATGTTCCTTATGGTAAACCCGATAAATACCGCTCTGCGGAATTTTCAGGCCCGTGCTATCGCGTAATGCACTTACCTTAAGCCTTTTTCGGGACACCAGAGTAACCTTGCTACGGGCTTGCCTTGTTATTCAAGATGATGAAAAGAGGTTTTCGGATGCCGTCACGAACAGGTCATGAATTCGTCTGTCGGATATCCGGTAAAAATTCCATCCCAGAACTGTTGGAGGCCAATGCGCACGAGGTCACATTATGGAAGATGCTGCTTTCGCTTTAAGTGCTTTCGGGCTGAGATCAAGTATCTTTGAACCACCTTCATACAAGAGATGTGTTTGAATCGAAGCCACGACAAAGCGGGCTTCTACCTTCAACATATCAATTCCTAACCCATGGATGTGTTGCCAGGAATCCACCATAATGCCTTTGTCCAAAACGCGTTCAAGCATATCGAGATAAGTAGCAGGCCGCGATACGGGCAGCCGTGGCCCGGTATACGGACGTGATCGCACCTGTCTTGCTCTACTGATGACCATTTCTTCATTCCGGAGATGCGTTTGAATCAAAGCTACTATCAGCCGGCGCTTTCGTTTGAGCAGATTAATCCCTCTGAGTCGCACCCGTTGCCAAGGTTCTACCATGATACCCTTGTCCAAAATCCGGTCGAGGACATCAATTAAACACGCGCAGTTGCTGCTTCTTGATTGCCGGCTATTCACAAGCAACTTTCGCGTTCGCCCGATGGTGCTTTTCTGCGTTGCCCAGGTGCATGGCTTCCTTTAGTTTAGTTTTCTTGATCCACTTGCTTTACTCTTCCATCGATCCTGCACGTAATTATTCATCAGTCTGATTGGACGGACGTACTTCTCAAATGAAACTTAGATCTTGGCTCCAGGATGTAACACGAAGGAAAGTAAAGATTTACTCCCACGAAATAGGCAACTCTCTCGCAGGTGTTGTTGGAAGCAGGTTTAGTTCGCAAGAGCCGCGTCTCTTATGCAAGAGAACCCGCTTCATCCCTTCAGCCAGAAGTCCAAGGACATTTTTCTTTAGCGTTTTCACCCGCAGATAGAGTTCCATTCTGGCATGGCCCCATTTTGGGTGTTTAGTTTCATGGGCTTACCAGCATAGGGAGCTAGAGACTCATTCGTGCCCGAATTCTCAATATGAGTAACAGGACTCTCACAAGATGAATGATGGGTTAATTCGGACGATGACGTCTTTGACTTTTTAGTTAGGGAAGGTTGGTGGCGGTGATGACGATGATTTGCCCACGACTTCGAGGCCATCCATGCAAGTAGTTGGGCTACTACTCTACTTCGCCGATTGCATGCTCGCACGCAGTCTCTTTAACCCCTGGAGGTCGCTCCATGAATAAATCGTCTTGATATTTGTGAAACACGCTCCGCGATGGTCACCGCTCCGAATGCCGATCGAAAATGATTCAAGAGATAGCAGACGTGGCGCTGTAACGTTCTCCTTTTCGCCAGCACCATCCATAGAGCCAGTGCGGCTGAAGCGCCTGGCTAATAAGGAGAAAAGTCATGTCTGAAAGTGCAACAGCCAAGGCGCTGCCCAAGGCGGAAATCTATTACAGCAAACAGGGTCCTACACCGACGGTCGAAGTCGTTGTGCCCTATGGAACCACGCTTGCCCAGGTTACGGCATTACACGATGTCATTTCCAGGCAGGCAATCGCGAAGATTAGTCCTCGTGGGTGCCAGCAATGCACCTCGGGTGCACACCTGACCATTCGCGAAAAGCTGGAAGAGGTAATTCAGGTGGAACTGCCCAGGGTCGCCGGAAAGTAAGACTGTGACGGTACGCGCGGCAGAAGCGAAGCAGTTGGGGGTCGGGATTCTTTACAATCCCGCCCTCCCAGATTTTCTACGCAGTCATCTTCAGGCCATAGATTACGTCAGCGTAATTCCCGATACGTTCTGGTACGACCAGGGAGTAGGAGCGCCCGATCGTTTTCGCGAGATCGGGGGATACGTGGAGTTTCTGGACTGGCTGGCGCCGCAAGTGCCGCTGGTCGTGCACGGGCTGGGTATGTCGATCGGCAGCGCGGAGCTGTTCGACCTCGAACACCTGGAGCAACTGCGCCGCTGGCATAAGCGGTACCAGTTTCGCTGGCATAGCGAACATCTTTCTTTCGCCAGAATTGCCGCCGAAGATGGCGGTGAGCATAACGCAGGCCTGGCGCTGCCGGTCCCCTATGATGCCGATGTGCTGGCCATGATCGGCGAGCGCGTGGAACGCGTGCGGGAAACAATCCCGGTGCCATTTCTGCTCGAGAACAACGTGTACTATGCTGCAATTCCCGATCAGGAGATGACTGAGCCCGAGTTCCTGAACCGGCTGAGCGGCTCCCATGGTTGCGGGCTGCTGCTCGACATTCACAACGTGCACACAAATGCGATCAACCATGGCTTCGATCCGCATAAGTTTGTCGACGACCTGGATCTGGCGAGTGTTCTTGAGATTCACATTGCAGGAGGCAATGAGATTGCGGGCGTCTATACGGATTCGCATGCGGGCCCATGCCCGGAACGGGTATGGGAGTTGCTCGACCATGTGACCGCGAAGGCACGCAACCTGCTGGGCATCACCTTCGAATTTCACGAATCATACTATCCGCTTCTCAATGATGAAGGCATAGAAACACAGTTGGCCCAGGCGCGCCAGATTTGGGAACGACACCATGCTTTGCACGTCTCTTCGGTTTGAGAATTCGTGTTGTTTAGAGGATTAACATTTATGTCCCTGCTGACATTTCAACGCGCACTCGCCGATTTTGCAGCGTCGCCGGATCTCTGCCGGGCAGCGATTGCGGATCCCGTGCCGGTTCTGCGCTCCTATGAGTTAAGCAGCCGCGAGCGGCTGCGGCTGGCAAGCATGGTGCGAGACCGTCTGATGGCAACGAACTGCGTGCTGTATCGGGTCAATCGTGTGACGCCGATCTACGTTTTCTTTCCCATGACGTGCCAGGTCCTCGGGCGGGAGTTACGGCGCGAGTTGGAAACATTCTGGTCTACGCACCGCGGAACAGATTTGCAGTATTTTCCCGAGACAGAACGCTTTGTCCGTTTTCTGAAACAACGCGTACGCACAGGAGCGCTGCAGAATGAATTCGTGGAAGAGATCGTTGAGTACGAAGCGGCGGCCATGGAGCTGCGATTCGCCTCCCCTGAGTCGGATTCGCTGATTCGCGAGATCCGATTTGCTCACGATCCGGCGCGCTTGCTCAATTTGCTGGCCGGGTCTGCCATGCTCCCTGTTGATCTGCCGCGCGGGGAGTATCGCGTGATAATCGACGCGCGCGATGGAGAGATAACGGTGCGGCTTGCGTCAACCAGCCTTGGTTTGGAAAGGTGATCGGCTCCGTAATCCATTTCGTCACTGGGAGAGCTGCTCGGTCGCCATTTCGGCCTCTTTGACCTTGTGCCTGCGAACTTTGAAGAAGAGCGACTTGGCCACTGCCATGCAGACCAGCACCGCGCCGAAGGTGCAAACGATGGTTGCGCCGGTGGGCGTATCGAACAAAACTGAGAAGTAGCAGCCCAGCGCGGAAACCACAGTGCCCATGGTCCAACCGATCGCCAGCCGCGTGCCAATGCGGTCGGCAAAAAGCATGGCCCCCACCGAAGGCACCACTAGATAGCAGAAGACCAGCAACACGCCGGCGATGGCTACCGACGACGTCACCACGAACCCAAAAGAGGCATAAAAGAGGAAATCCCACAGTCTGACGTTAAAGCCAAGCTTGGCGCCGTTATCGTGCTGCATGGAGATGGCGAGGAAGCGCTCGCGAAAAATGAAGTGGAACAAGCCAATGCAACCGTAGAGAACCGCCGTTTTGATGACGTCGTGCCGGGAAACAGCCAGAATGTTTCCCACCAGCATGTCTTTGAGGTGCTCCGTCTCTCCTGTAGCCTTGCTCATGGCGATAATGGCCGCGGCCGAAGCCACCGCATAGGTGATACCGATGAACGCCTCCAGCGGAATACGCTTGTGCCGGGAACGTACGAAAGAAAAGATGAGCGCACCGATAAAGGTAAAGCCCAAACTCATCCAGTAAGCGCTGTCGCCATGGGGGTCCAATCCCATCAGGATGGCAATGGTGGCGCCCAGCGCGGCGATCTGGGCCAGCGCCAGATCAACGAAGATGACGCCGCGCTCCACCACGTGAACTCCGAGGTACGCATGGATGCCGGTCAGGATCAGACTGGCGATGAACGGCAAAATCAGAAACGGAAGTATTTCCATTTTCTTATTTGGTCTCCTCGAAAGCTTTGGTCAGCACTCCAATATCGTAATCAAAGAGCTTGAAGTAATCTGTAATTTCCGGTTTTCCTCCCACGGATGGCATCAATACCACCACCCTGCCCCCCGTCATGCTGGCAATGCTGTTGGGCGTTTTGAGATCGAAATACGGCTCGATCAATTCGATCTTGATTTTTTCCCGCTTCATTAGATTGACGATCTCAATCGTATGCGAAGGAGTAGGCGGGATTCCCGGACGCGGCTCAATATATCCCACGACATCCAAGCCGAAGTGCTTGGCAAAGTTCGGCCAGGAGCGGTGGTAGGTGACAACCTTCGCTCCGCGATACGGGGCCATTTGTGCCAGCCATTTTTTATCAGCCTCGGCCAGCCGCTTTTCGAAATCCTGTTCGCGCTGCTGGAAGTAGGCTTGATCGCCCGGATCCATTTCAGTGAGTTTTGCAGCAATGCCCTTGGCGATCCGCCGCCCATTATCAGGATCGAGCCAATAGTGCGGATTGCCCAATGGATGCACGTCGCCTTCTGCCCGCGTGAGCTTGCCCTGGGGAATCTCCAGGATCTCGGTGAATTGCGAGGCGTCCAGGTATCCCGGCGCCCCCGGCTGGATTCTTCCGTTGCCGCTCTGCGTAATCAGCGGAGGTAGCCAGCCGATTTCCAGGTCGAGACCCACGCTGATCAGCAAGTCGGCATTGCGCAGCTTGAGCAGGAAGCTGGGCTTGGGCTCGACGAAGTGCGGGTCCTGATAACCTTTTGCCAGCGCTTCCACATCGATTTTGTCACCGCCGACTTCCTGCGTGAGCGAAGCCAGGTCGGTTAGCGTGGTGACGACCCGCAGCTTTTTGCCTTCCGCCAGGGAAGGGCTGAAGAGCGCCAGGCAAAGCAATAAGATCGCAAGAACATATAGTTTACAGTGCAGTTTCATCAATATCTCCAAATTCAAAACGGATGCGCCCCATGGGCCCCCAAGGCGAACTGTACTTGCATAAACAGCTCGTGGGCATCGAAGTTTTCCCCATAACGGGTCAATCTGTACTGGCCGCGGATTTGAGAGAATTCGCTGGGCCAGTAGGTCAACACCAGCGATCCTCCTTTGTCATTCAAATGTGCATTGAAAGGCCGGTCAGAATCATCCACGCGTGCTCCGACGAACCAGCGGCGGGCAAACTGGTAATCGCCCGAAGCATAAAAGCCGAATGCGCGCTGAAAGCCGGCCGCGGTATTCAGCGGGCAGGTGATCAACGAGCACGCGAAGAGCCCGGGCTGCTGCTGCTGTCGCCAGATGAACTCGCTGCGGGCCACGAATGAACGATAGATTGAGCGGGACAGTGGCTTCCAGCGATAAGCGGCATCAACGCCATAGAGGTTTGTAACAAAGTTGGCCCCAAACAGGTTGTGACCGCGCGAGTACGAAACTCCCAAATCGAGATTGCTGTTGTCGGTCAGGTCTTTATAAGCGCGCAGATGGCCGACCGCGCTGAGATCATTCTTATTTGAGGCTGTGAACACGTCGGCTGAGTCACCGCGAAAGCCCTGTCCGGTAAACTCCAGAAACCAGTTTTTTGGAGCTGGAATGATGTGCTGTACCGAAATTCCAGCATCATTGATTCCATCTTCGCCGCCGACCAGGTTCTGCGTGACCAGGGGACGGTCGGCCCAGGGAAGAACATGATTATGCAGGGTATTCACCTTGCCAAAGGCGGCGCGCATCTTACCCACCTTGGCGACAAAGCCCTGAGGCAGCGAGGTAAAGGTAATAAAGCCCTCTTCCAGATTCACGCCTGTTTCTCCGAATGAGATGAAGAAGTCAGCGCGCGCGTAAGGATCGACAATTGCCTGCAGGCCGACCTCGGATTCGTGCATCTGGAACGATGGGGTGGGATTGATAGGATTGTGTCCACCACTGGCGATGAAGTCTCCGATTACGCTGATGTCGGGATTCAGCGCTTTAGCCGCAGCGGCGCCCGCGCCACCCAGCCGCACAGTTTCGTTGCCCGCGGTGAGAGCACCCGCTGCGCCCTGCTCGGTCGGAACCGCTGGCTGGGATGCAGGAGCCGACGGTGCAGGGGCAGCAGCCGTGGCGCCAGGTGCAGGCTGGGACTGAAGCTGCCGCACCAGCCCTTCCAGCGTGACCACCCGATCTTCCAAATCGCGGACTTTTTGCTCCAGAGCCGCGTTATCGGCCGCGACCGGGGCCGGCTGGGAGGGAGTGCTGCTTGCCTGTTGCGCCTTGGCTACACCAGCGAGAAAGACTGTCAAAACGATAACGGTATTAAGACATTTCATTGAATCCTCCTGTCATTCGCAACTAAGGCACGCGGCTTGGTCTGCAGTGAGCAGCCGGGGAGATAACAGACAAAATCTCCACGACTCAAACAAACAGACGCAGCACACCTGCAATCAGATAGCGAAAAACCCTGAGAAGTGATCCATAGCGATTTTCGTGAAATCAATTCTTCAGTGCAAACGGTTGCTTCTAGAGGATGGGCGGGGGGCGAATAAACAGGTCAATCTCGGCGGCTCTGCTCTTACCTTCAGTCCGGTGGGGCAGGGCTACGATCTCCAGAACACGCAGAACTGGCAAAGGATGGAAAGCCGTAGCCGATGCGTTAGGTTGAATAGAAAGGCAGACAAGGCAACGGTCGGAAGTCTGGGGGGCCGCTGTATCGGCGTGCAGATGAGTAGCTTCTATCCCCACCCGTAGCAGGGCAAGAAACAGGCAACACAGCGCAGTCCAGCGGCGCAAGTCGACCCTTTCGAACTTAACGTAATGGATCAAACTCAATCCTGTGATCAGAGCACCCGAACATCTCACCGTTCAATAAATCAGCAGACAAGAACATCGGATTGAACCGGCTACTTACCTTAGATGCTACTTTGACGGCCGGATGGTTGGAACCAACTCATGAATTGACACTTGATACGGCTATTCTAACAGAGCATCGCGTCGGCCAATCGTCTCGCGAAAGCAATTGCAGTTCCAACTTGCCGCCAAAGCAGCAGAGAAAACTTCGTAATGGAAAATCACTTTCCTCTGCGAAGACTCCGGATTCAGAACCTTTTCTGATGCCGCTGAGGTCTCGGCAGATTGTATTGCCCCTGCGGTGCGCTGCCCGACCTTACATTACTGCAGTACGCAGAACGAACCGGGGGCCGGCAGATTTCTGTTTACACGCTATTCATAAAGTGCTATAGTGCGGCTCCTTAAGCAGGCAAGTGTTTGCCGCGATAGATAGCGATGGAGATGCGGCAGTTTAAAACAAAGCTCTATAGCACATCGCATCGCTAACTGGGACTCGGATCGCGGCCCGGATATTCATCGGCAAGTCGGTTGAACTACGTAGGAGGAGGCTTTATGAAGAGAAGTTCCCTGGTCGTAGTGAGTGTTTGTGCTCTTGTGCTGGTGGTCCTGACCCTGGCAATTTCAGCGCAAACCATTCCCATTTGGCAGCCCAACACCACCTACGCCACGGGCGCGCTGGTGATGTTCAACGGCGTGGAATATAAGTGTATTCAAGGCCATACATCGCAGGTTGGCTGGGAGCCTCCGAATGTTCCTGCGCTTTGGCAACCGGTGAGCGGAAGTCCCGGCCCTACTCCTACGCCTACGCCTACGCCCACACCGACTCCGACTGCAACCCCTACACCTACGCCCAAGCCGACTCCTACTCCAACACCCA
>Ga0099827_10001124_pt1 | contig 13431 bp, 12 predicted proteins | sample CZO8metaG_FD_79339 | JGI IMG/M metagenome (GOLD analysis project Ga0099827, IMG submission 79339) | Vadose zone soil microbial communities from the Eel River Critical Zone Observatory, Northern California, USA - CZOApr15con1.8 metaG | ecosystem: Environmental > Terrestrial > Soil > Vadose zone ...
CCGGGCACCGACGGCTTGCTGCACATCAGCGAGATTTCCGAGCATCGCATTCGCGACGTCCGCGATGAGCTGAAGCTGGGCGACCAGGTGCTGGTCAAGGTGCTTTCGATTGAGGGCAACAAGGTCCGGCTCTCGCGCAAGGCACTGATTCGCGAAGCGCGCGAGAAGCAGCAGAAGAAGGAAGCGGCTGGAACCGGCGGGGGAGGCAGCACCGGCGGGGCTAGCGGAGCTGTGGAGTAAGAGAAAAAACGGGCCCGACGAAGTCGATGCGGGCGGAGTCGCTAAGACCCATCGAGAGGAAAAAGGCTCGGCAGTTTGCCGGGCCTTTTTTCATTTCGAAATGTTCGCTCGGCGGCAGGCGGCCGCTACATACGAGTCTCGATTTAGTTGCGGGCGCAGTGGACGGCGTCGAGGGCGCCCCAGAGAGCGGTCAGGGCTTCGTTGGCGGTGGCCACGACTTCGTCGTTGTTGTTGTTGTCGGTGTGTTCCGTAAGCCAAGCGCGCCAGGCTTCGCGATGGGCTTTGTCGGCTTCTTCGTGGATTTCGAAGTAGGCGAGCGCCGCGGGTTCGTCCACGCCGTAGAACTTGCGCAAGCCGTCGATCTTAGTGCTGGCGATTTCGGGGACTTGTGCTTCGTAGGCGTAAAGCGCCGCGACGGCTTCGGCCACCGGGCGATCGCCGCAAATTTCGCGGAAGGTGGCGACCACGTTCTGAGTGCCGGGCAGAGCGGGGCAGCAGGTAATGTCGTCCTCGCCGACTCCGACGGCCGCGGCAAATTCGCGCCAGAGTTTTGGATGCGAGCCGGCGGGGTCTTCTTCCTCGGCGAGATTTTGCATCACCGTCTCACGCAGCTGGCCTTCGGTGCGCGCGACGAGTACTCGCAAATGCTTCGGAAACGCCTCGACATGCCGATAATACTGCGCGGCATAAAGCTGCAGTGCTCCACGGCTGAGCTTGCCGGCTTGCCAGTTCCGATAGAAGGGATGCTTCAGCAGATTCTTTTCGGCGATTGCGGCATCCAGCCGGGCGAGAAGTTCGGTGTTGGCCATCACTGCCTCCAGCCCGCGCAGACAGTGCGGGCACGGTTGAGCGGCAGATTGTACCAGATTCCAGAGGAGTCTGCTGCTGAACGGATCAGGCCTGTCATAGGCCAGAGCCGTGCACGCGGGTAATATCGGCGCCGACGGAGCGAAGCTTTTCTACGATGCCCTCGTAGCCGCGATCGATGTGATAGACGCGCTCGATGATGGTTTCACCACTAGCGACAAGGGCGGCGAGGACCAGGCCGGCGCTCGCGCGGAGGTCAGAGGCTTGCACGGTAGTGCCCGAGAGTTGCGCCGGGCCGCGGACCACCGCGCGGCGGCCCTCGACGGAAATGTTGGCGCCCATGCGGATCATTTCGCTGGCGTGGAGGTAGCGATTCTCGAAAATCGTTTCGGTGATGACCGAGGTGCCTTCGGCTTGCGTGGCCAGGGCCATGTACTGCGCCTGCATGTCGGTGGCGAAGCCGGGGTATTCCTCAGTGGTGACGTCGGCGGCCGTGAGTTTCTTCGAGGGGTGGACGCGCAGTGTGGACTCATCAATGATGTCGGTGTTGACTCCTGCTTGTTGCAGCTTGGCGACCACCGCGCCGAGATGATCCGGCGCGCAGTTGGCGACGGTCAAATCGCCGCCGGTGACCGCGCCCGCGACCAGGAAGGTGCCGGCTTCGATGCGGTCGGGGATGATGGTGTGCTCAGTGCCGTGAAGTTCTTTCACGCCACGAATGCGTAGCGTGGAAGTGCCTTCGCCCGCGATGCAGGCACCCATCTTACGAAGCATGACGACGAGGTCGGTGACTTCCGGCTCGCAGGCGGCATTTTCGAGAATGGTTTCGCCGTCGGCGAGTGTAGCGGCCATCAAAATATTTTCGGTTCCGGTGACGGTGATTTTTTCGAAGATGATATGCGCGCCCTGCAAGCGGCCGTGATGGGTCACTTTGGCTTCGATGTAGCCGTGCGACATGGTAATTTCCGCGCCCATTTTTTCGAGCGCCGCGAGATGCAAATCGATGGGACGCGCTCCGATGGCGCAGCCGCCGGGAAGGGAAACGCGAGCAACGCCGAGGCGGGCCATGAGCGGACCGAGGGTGAGAATGGAGGCGCGCATCGTTTTCACGAGTTCGTAGGGGGCTTCGGCGTGGTTCAGCGTGGGGGCGCAGATGGTGTAATCGCTCGCAGGCATTTCGGTGACGGAAATGCTGGCGCCCATGAAGGCGAGCAGCTTGCTCATGGTGATGAGGTCGCGCACTTTGGGGATGTTGTGCACGGAGACTTGGTCCGAGGTGAGCAAAGCGGCGGCCATCACCGGCAGCGCGGAATTCTTCGCGCCGCTGACGCTCACGGTTCCGTGCAGTGCCTTGCCGCCTTTGATTAGAAATTTATCCATGAGATACGAGCTGCAGAAAAAGATAAAGCCGAGGCGCAGAGTATGCGCAGTTGTACGGAGACGCGTTGTTTGAACTCTCTACTCGCCCAGCGCCTCATGCAGATCTCCTTTTGTTTCGCGCAGCTTTTTTTTCGCCCCTTGCGCGCTGATCCCCAGTTCCAACATCACTAAAGCGACACGCATATTGTGTCCCGCCCGACGCAAAGCGTGTTCGGCCGCAGACAGGCTCTTGCCGCTGGCTTCGGCGAGGATGCGCAGGATTCGCGCAGAAACCTTCTGATTCGACGGCTTTACATCAATCATCAAGTTCTCATAGACATGTCCGAGCCGCGCCATCGCTGCGGTGGAGAGCATGTTCAGCACCATTTTCTGTGCCGTCCCGGCCTTCAGTCGCGTCGAGCCCGTCAGGACTTCGGGACCCACTTCGGTGGCGATCAAAATCTTCGCCAGCCGCGCCACGGGAGTATTTCGGTTCGCGGTAATCGCTACGGTCATCGCGCCCCGCCTCCGCGCACGCTGGAGCGCTGCCAGCACGTAGGGCGTCGTGCCGCTCGCGGTGATCCCGACCACCACGTCGCGCCGCGTCAGTTTCTTTGCGTGCAAATCGCGCTCGGCGTTCGCCCTAGAATCCTCAGCGCCTTCGACTGCGCCGGTCACCGCAGGCCGCCCGCCGGCAATCAGCGCTTGCACGAGTTTCGGCGAAGTCCCAAAGGTCGGCGGGCACTCCGCGGCGTCCAGCACGGCCATGCGCCCGCTCGAGCCGGCGCCGACATAAACCAGCCGCCCGCCGTTGCTAATCGCCTTCACGATGGCGTCGGCGGCGCGCGCGATGGCGGCAAGCGCCCGGCTGACCGCAGCCGCCACCTTGCGGTCTTCGCGATTCATCAGCCGCACAATCTGCATCGCGGTCATGCGATCGAGATTCCTCGAAGTCGCATTGCGCTGCTCGGTGCGCCTGCTTTCCTTGGGCTTAGAGGGCATTCCTGAATTATAACTGTGGACTGCGGCACTTCAGGCCGCGCGTCCTCGAAAACAGCGATAACCCGCCGACAAATCGTTAACACCTTCGGCGAAACCCACTTTTCCTATTTGTGGTGACCGAGCGGGATTCAGCTATGATGGAAAACGGTCGCTTTTGTGATTCGTCGAACAGACTTGCAAGAAAATGGACATTCTCAACAGACTGTTTGAGGAGCACTTCCACTCGCCGGTAAAGCGGGTTCAGCCGCTGCAGGGTGAACTCGGCGGCTCGGGGCGCAAGATCATCCGCCTGTCCAACGAAAGATCCAGCGCGATTGGCATTCTTTACGGCGTGCGCGAAGAGAACGCCGCGTTCCTCGAATTCTCCAAACATTTTCGCAAGCACGGCCTGCCAGTTCCGGAGATTTATGGCGAAGATTTGAGCCAGGGTGCGTATCTGGAAGAGGACCTGGGCGACGTCACGCTGTTTCAGTTCCTCTCGAAGAATCGCAGCGGCGAGAGTATTGCTCCCGCGGTCGCGGAAGCGTATCGCAAAGTGGTCGCGATGTTGCCGCGCTTTCAGGTCGAAGCCGGGCGCGACTTGAATTACAACGCTTGCTATCCGATCGCCAGCTTCGACCGCCAGTCCGTCGCCTGGGATCTGAACTACTTCAAATACTATTTTCTCCGACTCGCGGGCATCCCCTTCAACGAGCAAGCACTGGAAAACGATTTCGGCCGCTTGACGGAATTCTTGATGACCGCCGACCGCGATTATTTTCTGTACCGCGATTTTCAGTCGCGAAACATTTTGTTACGAAACGGTCAGCCGTTTTTCGTGGACTATCAGGGCGGGCGCAAAGGCGCGCTGCAATACGATATCGCTTCTCTTTTGTTCGACGCCAAGGCCGACCTGCCGCCGGAACTGCGCCTGGATCTGCTCAATCATTATCTCGACGCGCTCGGTCATTACATAAAGCTCGAACGCGAAGCGTTCATGCGGCACTACTACGTCTACGTTTATGTGCGCATTATGCAGGCTTTGGGCGCGTACGGATTTCGCGGCTTTTACGAGCGCAAAGCGCATTTTCTACAAAGTGTGCCGTACGCGTTGAAAAACCTGCGCTGGCTGCTTCATCACGCTGCACTGCCCATCGCGCTGCCAACACTTCTGGGCGCATTCCAGAGCATGCTGGCGTCCGAGAAATTGCAGGGCCTCGCCAACGAAGCGGAAAACCTCGTGGTGCGGATTTTCAGTTTTTCCTTTCACCGCGGCTTGCCGAGGGACGACAGCGGGCACGGCGGCGGGTTTGTGTTTGATGGCCGCAGCCTGCCGAATCCCGGCCGCGAAGAGCGCTTCAAGGCGCTCACCGGAAAAGACGCGCCAGTGATCGACTATCTGAATCAGCAAGAAAGCGTGCACCAGTTTCTCGCCAGCGTGATGTCGCTGGTGGATGCCAGCGTCAGCAACTATCGGCAGCGCGGCTTCAAGAACTTGATGGTGTCTTTCGGATGCACCGGCGGGCAGCATCGCTCGGTTTATCTGGCGGAGCAGCTAGCGAAACATTACCGCGCCCGGAATGGCGTCGAAGTGGTGGTGCGGCATCTGGAACTGGAGAAGCTGGGCAAATGAAGGCGCCGCAATGAAAGCCATGATCCTGGCGGCGGGACTCGGCACACGCCTGCGGGCGCTGACGAATGATCGCCCAAAAGCGTTGGTGGACATCGCCGGCCGCACGCTCCTGGAGATTACGCTCACTCGCTTGCGGACATTTGGGATTGGCGAAGTGATCGTCAACGTGCATCACTTTGCGGATATGGTTGTTGCGTATCTAAAAGCTCACGATCACTTCGGCATGCGCATTGAAGTCTCGCGCGAGGATGCGTTGCTCGATACCGGGGGCGGGCTGAAAAAGGCCGCCTGGTTTTTTCTTGAGGATTCCAGCAACGCAGATGAGCCATTTCTTTTGCACAACGTCGACGTCATCAGCACCATCGATTTCGCGCGAATGGTGCAAGCTCACAAAGCGAATCGAGCGCTCGCGACCCTTGCTGTGCAAAAGCGCGAAAGCAGCCGCCAGTTGCTCTTCGACGAGCAGCTGCAGCTTTGCGGGCGCCGCGCCGGGCGCGATCGGAAACGGAAAATAGGTCGATCAGCGCCGCAAACGCAAGCCCTGGCATTTTCGGGAATCCACGTCATCTCCCGGCGCCTGTTTGCGCTTATGAAGGAACAAGGCATCTTCTCCATCATCGATTTCTATTTGCGTCTCGCTGCCAGCGGGGAAAAGATCGCCGCGTTTCGTGCGGATGGATACTATTGGCGCGATCTGGGCAAGCCAAACGATCTGCAGCAAGCCGCTCAAGATTTGGAGCAAACGTTCTCCTGCAGTAAGCCCCTACTAAACCTAATTTAAAACCCTTCACTTTGCCGGCGCTGCCACCGTCGCGAATCCCAGCGCTTGCATGACCGCGTCGTGGAAGGCCGGGCGCACTTGCGCAATCTTCTGGTTTTCGCGCGTGGGATGCACGCGATTGGTCAGGAGGACCACGAAGAGCTGGCGGTCAGGGTCGATCCAGATCGAGGTGCCGGTAAATCCCGTATGGCCGAAGCTGTGCGGCGAAAAATAATGGCCGCTGGAGCCGCCCTCAGTAGGCACCGCCCAACCGAGCGTGCGCGTACCGCTCGAAAGTTGCTGCGGCGTGGTGAATTGCGCGATGGTCGCGCGCCGCAGAATACGGTGATGCGCGTAGACGCCACCGTTCAGCAGCATCTGGCAAAACGCAGCGAGATCGGGAGCGGTGCTGAAGAGGCCGGCGTGACCGGAGACGCTGCCGATGGCAAACGCGTTTTCGTCGTGCACTTCGCCTTGCACCAAACGGTGACGCAAGTTGTTATCGATCTCCGTCGGCGCAATCCACGGCCACAATTTTTTGGGCGGGCGGAACATCGTGCCTTTCATGGCTAGCGGGGTGAAAATATAAGTTTTTGCGAGGTCGTCGAGCGTGCGGCCAGTGAGGCGCTCGACGATCTCCGCCATGAGGATGATGCCAAGGTCGGAATAAGTTTCTTTGGTGCCCGGCTCGTATTCCAGCGGCTCAGCGAAGATCTTCGTCAGGGTGTCCTGTTTATTCTTTGACGTGCGCCAATATTCCTTGAAGGCCGGTAGGCCCGATGTGTGCGTGAGCAAGTGACGCACCGTGACCTGGTGGCGCCACTCGGGTTGCGGTCCGCTGTTCCATTCGGGCAGGTAGCGCTCGACGCGCGTGTCGAGATCGAGCGGAACCGGAAAGTCGCCTTCCGCGAGCTTGGCGACCAGCGTGCTCGTGGCCAGCACTTTTGTCAGCGAAGCGATGTCGTACATCGTGTGCGTGTCAACGGCGGCCGCGTTGGCCGCATAGCTCAAATTTCCAAAGGCATGCACCGAAACCTTTCCGCGATAGCCGACAGCGATGGTTGCGCCGGGGAAGGCCTTGTCCGCAATCGCGCGTTCGATGACTTGGAACGCGGGTTGCAACTGCGCCTCACCGCGGACGTCCATCGGCTGCAGTGTCATGGGATTTTCCGTCAGCTCGAGACCGAAACCCAATTTCATATCCACGCCAGGAATGGTGACGGGCAAATGTCCGCGCACCGGAATTTCGCCGAAGAGCGCGCGGGCCGCCGAGATTTGCGCCACATCGCTGATGGCAAAGGCTGCTAGCCAGGTCTCCGCCTGCGGAAATCGCTCGATCAGATACGGACTGCCGAGACCGAGGGTGATCACCGGCTTGCCAGTCTTGAAAAGTTGCTCGGCCAGCGCGGCCTGCTCGGGCGGGACATCGACATTTCCTTTGCGGTCGCTGACACGCACAAAAAGCGCGAGAATCGCCGCGTCGTAGGAATCGGGCGAAGGCAGCTTGAGCATGTCGGCTTTGACGAACTTTGTATCCGCGCGCAGCGTGGTCAGGGCATCGAAGCGCGGCCGCAGCTCGCGCTCCAAATCTTCCGCGGGGTACGGTTCCGGATCGGCGTAAAACGCTAGCAGCAGCGCGCGCGTCGACTTCGTGGCGTCGAGCGGCAAGCGATGTGGGGTATCACGCAACAGCGTTACGCCGCGATCGGAAATATCCTGAGCCTCGCTCTGCCACGCCACATGCCCAAATTTCTGGTTGATGGCGTTTACATCGACGAGGCGATTCTGCTCCAGCCCAAGTCGCGCCTTGGCCTGCAAAATCCGGCGCACCGAAGCATCCAGCCGTTCGCGCGAGACTCGCCCAGAGCGCAGTGCGTTCTGCAGACCCTCGTACGCCGCATCCGGCACCGGCGGCATCAGCAGCGCGTCCGCGCCGGCTTCAAACGCGCGCACCGCCGCCTCGCCGGGGGCGTAGCGGACAGTGATGCCGCCCATATCCATGGCGTCGGTGACCACCAGCCCTTCGAAGCGCAGCTCGCGACGGAGGAGATCGGTGAGAATTCGCGAGGAAAGCGTCGCAGGCGTATTCGGATCCGGCTCCAGCGATGGCACCGACAGATGCCCAGTCATGATGCTACTCACGCCGGCGGAAATGGCCGCACGAAACGGCACGAACTCCAATCTTTCCAGGCGCTCGCGATCCGCTTGGATGACCGGAAGATCGATGTGCGAGTCGCTCGCGGTATCGCCGTGGCCGGGAAAGTGCTTTGCGGTCGCCAGCCCACCATTTTCTTCAACGCCGCGCACAAATTCTTTGACAAACTCCGCCACCCGTGCGGGATCTTCTCCGAACGAGCGCGTGTTGATGATGGGATTGCCCGGATTGTTGTTGACGTCGGCATCCGGCGCGTACACCCAGTGAATGCCTACGGCGCGCGCCTCCAGCGCGGTCACCTTGCCCATGGTGTACGCATCGCGGGGATTTCCTGCGGCGGCGAGCGCCATGGCCGTGGGAAACGATGTGCCTTCATCCAGACGCATAGCCGTGCCACGCTCAAAATCCGCACCCACCAGCAGCGGCAATTTCGATTTGGCTTGCAACTGATTGGTTAGCACCGCCGTCGGATACGCCTGGCTCTTCACAATGCCCAGCGGCGAGCCCTGCGTGATATTGATGAATCCGCCGACGTGCAAATCGTTGACGCAGTGCAGCATCGCCGCGTAAGCGGCCGCATCCGTCGAAGTAAAGCTTCCGTGATACGTTGCGAACAAAATTTGACCGATCTTCTCGTCCAGGCTCATGTGCCGCAGGGTTGCTTCCACCCACTCCGACCCGCCCGGAGTTAGCTGCCGGGTCTTCGTTGCTTTCGTTTGCATCTCAGCGGTAGCCGCTTTTTCGGCAGACGAGCGGCTCTGACTTCGCGCGGTGAGTGCCATAAGAACGATGGTTGCGACGGGAATTACGAACAGAACGCCAGCGCGTCCTTTCCTCAATTGTGAGTCTCCCCGGGTCTCGCCGGATGCAAAGTTTGTATATAACACACGCACATCGCGCGAACAACGCAACTCCAAAAGCGAAGTTCCACAATATCATTGTTGTCTGTATGAAGAACCTTAGCTTCTCTCGCGGATCTGAATGGCAAGCGCGCGCGCTTCGCAACGCAGTCTATGTGCTCTTGGCCTCAACACTTTGTGGACCCGCGTGCGCCCGCGCGAAAAAGACGGGCCGCCCAGGCCGCGTGCAACCTGGCCTGGACGTCCTCGAAGCCCAGAAATTCGCGCCCCTCCGCAACAAGCATGTCGGCCTGGTCACCAACCACACCGGCCTCGATTCCCAGGGCCGCAGCACCGCCGACCTGCTCACGCACGCCGCTGGCATTCAGGTCGTCGCGCTCTTCAGCCCGGAGCACGGCCTCGCCGGCCGCAACGACGAGAAAATTTCCTCCACCAAAGATCCCGCCACCGGTCTCCCCATCTTCAGCCTCTACGGCGAAAATTTTCGCCCCACGGACTAAATGCTTCGCGGCATCGATGCCCTCGTCTTCGACATTCAAGACGCAGGCGTGCGCTTCTACACCTATACCGTCACGATGGCCTACTGCATGGAAGAAGCCGCCAAGCGCCACATCGCCTTCTACCTCCTCGATCGCCCCAACCCCATCGGCGGCAACATCGTCGAAGGTCCCATGCTCGACGCCGACAAAACCAGCTTCACCGCCTATTTTCCGCTCCCCGTGCGCTACGGGCTCACCATCGGCGAGCTTGCGCAATTCTTCAACGCCGAGAATCACATTAATTGCGATCTCCACGTCATCGCCATGAAAAACTGGCACCGCAATTATTTTTTTGAAAGCACCGGCGCGCGCTGGATCCCACCGTCACCCAACTTGCGCACGCTCAAGGGCGCCGTGCTCTATCCCGGCATCGAAATCCTGCAAAGCGCCGGCGTCTCCGTAGGCCGCGGCACGGAAGCTCCGTTCGAGGAATTCGGCGCGCCGTGGATCAACGGCGAAGAAGTGGCCGCCGCGCTCAACGGCCGCCATCTCGCCGGCGTGCAGTTCAAGAATCAACCGTTCATTCCCGTCAGTGGTCTGTACGCCGGCCAGCGCTGTGGGGGAGTTGGGATGCGCATCACGGATCGCCAAGCGGTGCGCGCCATGCGAGTGGGACTCGAAATCGCGGCCATTCTGAAGAGGCTCTATCCCGACAAGTTCGATCCGGAAAAGCTGCTCATTCTCGTCGGCAACGCTGAAACCATCCGGCAACTGCAAGCCGGCGTGCCTCCGGACCAAATCGTCGCTAGCTGGTCCGCCGATCTCGCCAATTTCGAAGCTCTCCGCCGCAAATATTTTCTCTACAAATAGCACCGAACTGTTTTCAAAGCAGCGTCATCCTGAACCCATCGGACCGGGATGGGTGAAGGACCTCAACGTCCACACCGATACCCACTTTTGTGCAAGGCGCTCCCCGCGTCGTGTCGCCTCGTGTTACATTCAACCCATGCGCATCGTTTCCTTGCTGCCCTCCGCCACCGAAATCCTCTTCGCCCTTGGCTTCGATCGCGAAGTAGTCGGTGTAAGCCACGAATGCGACTTCCCGCCGCAAGCCCGCGCCAAGTGCGTGGTCATTCGCTCACGCATCCCCCACGATGCTTCGCCTTCGGAAATCGATCGCTTCGTTCGCGAATATGTCTCTCGCGGCGAAAGCCTCTACGCCGTCGACGCGCAAGCGCTCGAAGAACTCGTTCCCGACCTGATCATCACCCAGGAGTTGTGCCACGTCTGCGCCGCATCGCCCGACGACCTCGCCGCCGCTCTCGCGCGATTCCCCGAGCGCCCCGAAGTGCTCTGCCTCAATCCCCAGGATCTCGGCGACGTGTGGCGCGATATTTTGTGGGTTGGCGAGCAAACCCGAGGCGGTCACGCGGCGGAAGCGCTCCTGGAACAAATCGGCGAGCGTCTGGCTCGCCTGGAAGCCATCGTCGCGCAGGCCCCCGAGTGCCCCGGCGTTGCCTTTCTCGAATGGCTGGAGCCGCCTTACGTAGGCGGCCACTGGGTTCCGGAGATGATCGCGCTCGCCGGCGGCCACGACGTCCTCGGCCGAGTACACACGCCATCCTTCCGCGTCACGCTCGAAGAAGTCATCGCCGCCGCCCCCGACATCATTCTCGTCTCCCCGTGTGGCTACAGCGCCCAGCAAGCTCGCGACGAATATCAATCGATGTGGCACTCCGAGGAATGGAACGCCCTCCCCGCCGTGCGGCATGGCCGCGTCTACGCGCTGGAAGCCAACAGTTATTTCTCGCGCCCAGGCCCGCGTCTCATCACCGGCATCGAGGCCCTGGCCAAAGTCTTCCATCCCGCAATCGGCGTAAGCCCCGAAGCCGAGTCTGCTGTCTTTCCGATCGCCGTCACGACCGCGGCGCAGTCGAGCATAGCCGCCCGCACCCCTCCACCTGACCTCGCGGCCGTCGCGGCAGCGCGGCTGGGCCTCCGCTGACGTGTCATCCTGAGGCTACCCGACGAGGGTAGCCGAAGGATCTCAACGTCCAGTCCTCGCAACCCTGTAAGCAACGTTCACCGCACACCTGTACCAAAGGGCTATTGACACGAAGTTTGTTCTTATATAAGAATCTTATATGTAAGGGGGCACGCTATGATTGGTTCCGGAATCAAGCGGGGCACCGCCGAACTGGCGGTACTCAGTGTTCTCCAGGACGGCCCGCTGCACGGCTACGAGCTGGCGCGGCGCATCGAACAGCAAACGAACGGCGCGCTGCGCTTCACGCTGGCGGCGCTCTACCCCATGCTCTACCGCATGGAGCAGCAGCGCTGGATTCGCGGCGCTTGGGAAACGAGCACGAACGGCCGCCGCCGCCGCTGCTACCGCCTCACACCGGCTGGGAAGAAGAAGCTCTCGCCGCTCCAGCGCGAATGGGCGGAACTCTTCCAGGCCCTACGGCGGCTCACGAAGGCGGCCCATGCCTGATTGGCAAGAACTCGTTCGCAAGCGCCTCTCTGGCCTTTCCCTGGACATTGGGGAGAAGGAAGAAGTCTGCAAAGAACTTGCCGGTCATTTGGAAGAAACCCATGAATGCCTCCGGAAAGGGGGGCTGCGCGACGCGGACGCGATGCAACGAACCCTGGCGCAAGTAGTGGACTGGCACGATTTACAGCAAAAAATTGTTATCGCAAAAAGGAGAGGACACATCATGAAGAAACGCCTACACCAGCTTTGGGTTCCCGGATTCCTCGCGCTGATACTCTCAATGCTGTTTTTAGTGACGCTCCAGAAACTCGGATTCCAACTTCGCATCGTCGGGAGAGGTCCGAACACTATTTTCTTTTATGTGCCGTGGCTGCTGTCGCTTCCTTTTATCGGGGCACTGGGAGCCTACCTCTCGTCGCGGGCCGGCGGTTCGCGGGGAACCATGCTTCTTGCCAGCGTCTTTCCTGTGCTCGCGCTTACTGCGGCGTTTCTCTCGATGTTTCCGATAGGCCTGATCATCGAACGGGTCACCGGAAGCCAAGGCGATTTTAGTATTGTGGCAACTGTTCTTCTGAGGGATGGGATTGGCTGGCTCTTGATTCCAGGAGCCGCTCTCTTGGTGGGCGGATTATTCATGCACCTTTTGTTAAGCCCACGATCATCATCGCAAGAACCAGCGATCAGTTAGCGAGGTGGCCAATGCCTGATTGGCGCCAACTCGTCAACGAGCATCTCGCTGCCCTCGTGCTCGACCCGCACGACCGCGCCGAAGTCATCGAGGAGCTCGCCGCCCATCTCGACGAAACTTTCGTGGATTTGCGCCGCCGAGGATTTACGGAAGAACACGCCGCCAAGCGCTGCCTCAGCGAGGTCCACGATTGGCGCGATCTGCGCCGTAAAATTCAAATCGCCCGAAGAAAGGAAGACCCCATGACCAACCGCGTCAAGCAACTCTGGCTTCCCGGCCTCGTGACCTTCGTGCTCTCCATGGGCTTTCTCGCGCTGGCCCAGATTTTCGGCCCCAAGCCCTGGATTCTTACCTGGGGCCATCCGCCCGTCGCACTGTTCTACCTTCCGTGGCTATTTTCATTGCCGCTCGTCGGAGCCGTGGGCGCTTATCTCTCACATCGCGCGGGCGGTTCCCGCCGCGCAATATTTTCTTCGATCGTCTTTCCCGTGCTGCCATTTCTTGCCGCGACTTTGATCGCACTTCCCGCTAGTCTAATCTTCGACCACTTTATCGCCCACAATATCGCGCCAATGGCTCTTTTTATGGCCTTGTTCGGCTGGGTGCTCGGTCCTGGAGTCGCTCTCCTGGCCGGCGGTCTTCCGGCACAGCTATTTTTCTCGCGGCGCCTATCGTCCAGCCGCATGGCCAGCAACTAAGCCGGCCCTGCGCCATCTCCGGTAAAACGGCAGGCCCGCCAAAATCAGCAGCAATCCGATCGACGACCGTCCTGGCCGCTCGATCCAGATGTTCACTGTCAGCGCCAGCGCGCCCGCCACGAAAATCCCCGGCACCCACGGATAGCCCCAGCAGCGATACGGCCGCGGCATCTCCGGCTCCGTGCGCCGCATGCGAAACAGCGACACCACCGCCAGCCCGTAAAAAATCCAGCCCGCAAAAATAAAAAGGTTCGTCAACTCCTCGAACGTTCCCGTC
>Ga0099827_10001126_pt1 | contig 13431 bp, 10 predicted proteins | sample CZO8metaG_FD_79339 | JGI IMG/M metagenome (GOLD analysis project Ga0099827, IMG submission 79339) | Vadose zone soil microbial communities from the Eel River Critical Zone Observatory, Northern California, USA - CZOApr15con1.8 metaG | ecosystem: Environmental > Terrestrial > Soil > Vadose zone ...
AACCACCCAAACAACGACCCCGCCCGTAGCACCCCGGGCGGGGTGAAGTGGTCGGGTAAAGCGCGCGCTAGACGCGCACGACGTTCGTGGCGTGGAGCCCTTTATCCCCCTGCTTCACTTCGAACTCCACCACCTGACCTTCGGCGAGCGTCTTGAAGCCGTCCATTTGAATCGCCGAGAAATGCACGAACACGTCTTCGCCACCTTCCTGCTCAATGAAGCCGTACCCCTTGGCGTCATTGAACCACTTCACCTTTCCCTTGATCACAATCCGCCTCCTGCAGAGTCACACACACTGGGCGCCCATCTGGGATGCCTGCCCGGCCGTGGTGCCGAGCGCGATAGAAATGACCGGCGATTTGCGACCTGTCAAGGCGCTCGCGGCGCTCCGTACAACGCGCGATACAACTCGCGATTGCGCAATACGCTGCGGACGTAGCCGCGCGTTTCCGGATATGGGATCAACTCGATAAATCGGTCAGGATCGTTCGCACCTTCGCGGTCGAGCCAGCGGCGCACCGGAATCGGGCCCGCGTTGTACGCGGCGATCGCGGCGTCCGCGCGACCGAAGCGTCTGAGCAGCTCGGCGACATGCGCCGCTCCGAGATGGAGGTTGAGATCGGGGACGGTGATCCAGTCCGGATAGAACGAGACGTCGAGGCCACGCGCCATCAGCGCGGCGGTACTGGGCAGCAGCTGCGCGAGGCCGCGCGCACCCGCGGGCGACAGCGCTGCGACGTCGAACACGCTCTCCTGGCGCACAATGCCCGCGAGTAACAGCGGGTCGACGCCGAACTCGTCCGCCTCCGCCTCGACGGCGGCGCGATTCGGCCAGGGAAAGATTGCGCGCAACACCCGGACATCGCCCGGGGCTAGGAGCGCCGCCTGCCAGCCGAGTCGCACGCCGGCCGAGCCGTAGCCGCGCACGCCGAGTCCCTCACTCCACGCGAGCAACGCGTCGAGTTGCTGGGGAGGGTGCGCGAGTACGACCCGCACCTCCGCTAGTGCTTCGCTGTCGAGGCCGGCGAGCAAGAGCGTATCGATGCGGGCGAGCCCCGCGGCAGCATTGATTGGTGGCAACGTCAATGACATGAGTGGCGCCGCGAACACCAGCGGCGGGAGTCCGGTCTCCCGGCGCGCCCGCATGCCGTAGTAGCCCAGCGAGTCTTCGCGCGCGAGGGCCAGCCAGATGTTACGCGCCGCCGCCGAGTCGCCGCGCGCCAGCGCCATCTTACCGAGCCAGAATCTCGCCGCGGTGCGCTGCGCGCCGCTTCCCGGTGCCTCGACCTCTGCCTGGTACAGCGCTGCAGCGCTGTCCAAGCGTCCGATCGTTTCAGCGTGCGCCGCCAGGCGGAACCGCGCCAGCGAGGCGCGCAGATCCGCCGCGTAGCGTCCGATCAGCTCGCTGTACCAGCGCGAGGCACCCGCCCAATCATTCCTGCTGTCGAGCATGTCCGCGAGCACGTACAACGCGCTCGGCGCCGCAGTGTCGGAAGGGAAGTCGCGCGCGAATCCCGCCAACGCCGCGGTCGCCCCGGAGTCACCCAGGCGCACGAGCACTCGCGCCCGACGATAGATCGCCAGCTTGCCCAGCTCTGAATCGCGAGTTGCGGCCCCATAGGCGCGGAGCGCTTCGCGCAGGCGGCCGGTTGCAAGCAACAGTTCGCCGTACAGCAGCATCGTCGCGGCACTGGAATCACCGCCGCGCAACGCTCGCTCCACGTGAATCCGCGCGTCTCGTGCCGTGGTGCGGCGGTTCATCGCGCGCGCGAGCGCGACATGCTCGGCAGCCGCCTGTGGCGGCAGCGGGCCGAGCGCCAGCGCGACGCCGGCGGCGGCATCATCGCTCAAAGGGTCACGCGCGAACAAATCGTACAGCGCCGCGCGGCTGCGAGCGGTGTCTCCGAAGGCGAGCGCCAGGCGCGCCACGTCGAGACCCTTCCCTGCCGCTCGGAACGCGTCCAGCGCGCGTGTCGTGTCTCCCGAAAGCAGCACGGAACGGGCGCGAGCGAGCGGCACGTCGCGCGCGGCAGGAGCTGGGAGACCGTCGAGCAACGCGCTCGCCAGGACCGTGTCGCGCGTGACACGTGCCTGGCGGACTCGCAACCAGGTGTCGATCGACGCGAGGCTTCCGCCGGCACGCGCTGCGGCAAATGCCGCGGCCGCACTGTCCGGCTGGCCGGCGCCCTCATACGCGAGGCCGGAGCGCACCGCGAGGATGGCAACGCGTGAGGCGGGCGCGCGCGCGCGCGCGAGCTCGAAATGCGCCGCGGCGTCCGCGTACCGGCCGAGCCCGTACTCGGCCTGTGCGAGCACGGCGAGCGCCTCGCCGTCGGCGTAGTCGCTCAGCCATGGCGCACCGATGAGCAAAGCGCGCGCGTGCTCGAAGCGGCGCGCCTGAACCTCGGCTTTCGCACCTTCGACGATCAGGAGTGCGTTGGGATTGGGCTCGCGTTTGGCTGCGGCGAGCAAGCTCTCAGCCGCATGCCAGGGTCTACCGGACAGACGCAGAGAATCTGCGTGATACGTCGCCGTGCGGTCGGGAGGTGTGCGAACGACGTTCTGTCCTCGCGCCGTCGCCGCAAGGATCCCCTGCCCCGCGATCGCCGCAATCCGGAGGGCGGCGCGAAGCGTCAAGATCCGGATCGCCTCACGCGCGCCAACACGCGCTGATACTCTGCGCGCGACGCCGGCGTCAGGCGGAAGCGGCTGAAACCGGTTTGGTCCTGAAAATAGAGAACGAGCCGCTGCGTGGTGTAGGTCCAGCGGATCACCCGCACTCCACTGCGATCCATGCCGTTCGACATATCGAGCATTTCGTCCGGCTCGCCGAGCGTGATGAAGACCTCACCGCGCTCAGTGAGCCAGCCCGGCTCGCCCTCGTCCTGAAACCGGACGTTCGCCGCCTGAACGCGGCGAAAATAATCGTCGAGCGCTTCATTCTCGGGCGTAAATGGAACTGGATCAGTCGCCTTCCAGAATTCACGCCAGACTTCAGGGCGCCGTCCCGGCGCAGCGCGACGCAGCGAATCCACCCAATCCTGACGGTCGAAATAGCGGAGCAGGCTCGCCATTTCGTCGAAGTTGGTGATCACCCACTGATTCGAAAAACTGACGAGAAAGCGGGCGCGGGTCGTGTCGCCACCTCCCGCAGGAACCGCCCGAAGCTCGGCCTGACCAACCGGCAGTTGGCCGGGAGCCACGACGATCGTGCCGTACGCGAGGTCGGTTCCGGCCACGAGCCGGACCGAATCGCGCCATAGCTCCTTGTCGGCGCCATCCACCACGCGCGCCATGAGCAACCCGGCTCCAGCGCCGTAGCGCTCGATGTAGAAGTGCATGGAGTCGGAGCCATATGGCAGCGTCGCGCGCGGGTTCGCGACCAGCTTCGGAAGATCCGCCCGCCGGTGCCGGCCCTCGGCGGTGTAGACCGCGACCGGCTGTGTCATGATCGGCTTGGAGGAAGCAAAGCGCGGCGCCGTGTCGACGCGTTCGGCGCGCGCCACCGCTGGACCATTGCGGTCTCGTACCGTGACCGACACGCGGTACGTGCCGGGTGGCAAGGTGACGAACTGCTGGAAGATGATGCTCTCATCGTTGCGCAACGTCTCCTGGAAATTGCGCACGCGGACTTGCTGGTCGCTGCCGATCTGCCGCACCGGGACGACGCCGCTGTCTGTGAAGAAAGCCGCTTCCACGCGATACTCAGCCACGAACTCGCCGCCGCGACGCTGGAAGCTGAGCGCCTGATTCGTGAGAGAGGCGGAGAACAATGCGAGCGTCGAATCGGGCGTCGGACCCGCGAGATAGCGGACCGATGCGACGAACGGCAGCGCGCCGCCGCCGACGAGCGATCCCATCGATCGGTAGATCGCCGTCGCGTCGAACAGCCGCGGCAAGCTGGCGCCGGGCTGGGGCTGGTCGGGCCGGCCGACGCGCTGCCACGATCCGCACGCGCCAGCAAAGAAAACGGCCGCGCAGAGCGGCGCCGCGCGTCGCATCACTTGCCGAGCCTCAAATCCGGACGTTAGTTTCGCGAGAACTCCCCATGGCCAACGAAAACCTCGCCGGTCGGTCGATCGCCGGCTACCGCCTCCTCGAGCGCGTGGGCGAGGGAGGGACGGCGGAAGTGTACCGCGCTGAGCATGCCGAACGCGGCGCCTGTGCGTTCAAGGTATTGCGCCAGCGGCTCAGGGGCGACCCCACGGTCGTCAAGCGATTCTTGCGTGAAGCGGGGTATGGCTCGCGCGTCAAGCATCCGGGTGTGGTCCGGACGTACGACTTCGGCGAAGCGGACGGGCTCTATTACCTCGCCCTGGAATGGGCGAAGGGAGAGCCGCTGGCCGACTTCCTACACCGCAACGGCCCCCTCGCTCCGGCGGATGCGGTCGTGCTGGCGCGGCAACTTGCGGACGCGCTCGCCGCGGCGCACCAGGCGGGCATCATTCATCGCGACCTGAAGCCCGAAAACATCATGTACGATCCCGCCGCCGGGACCGTCAAATTGCTGGACTTCGGGATCGCGCGTGACGCGGAGGAGCCGCCGGAAGAGCGGCTCACGCGCACCGGTTTTTTTGTCGGCACTCTTCAATACGTGGCGCCCGAAGCGCTCTCAGGGGAGCTCGTCGACGGGCGGGCCGACATCTACAGTCTCGCGAAGATCACGTACTACATGCTCACCGGCCGCCATCCGCACGATGGCCGCAGCCCGCGCGAGTTGTTTCAGCAGCTGCTGAGTCAGCCGCCCAAGCCGCTCTCCGATGCCGCCAAGGCCCTCACCTTCCCGCCGGCGCTGGAAGCCGCGGTGATGAAAGGGCTGTCCCGAAATCCGGCCGACCGTCAGCCCACGGTCACGGCATTCGCGGACGACCTGGAGGCGGGCCTGGCGGACAGCAAAGGCGCACCTCGGCAGCGCGGCTTGCTCGGCGCACTCAAGAACATTGTCGGAAAGCGCAGTGAATAGTAGTAGCGATTACTACTACCTTAGGGATACTCTCAAGGATCTGCTCCTCGCGCGCTCCGTACGCCGCGGCGATTTCGTCCTCGCCTCGGGCCGTCGGTCTTCTTTCTACATCGATGCCCGCCTCACGACGATGTCCGGCGACGGTCTCGCCGTGATCGGAGGCTTGGGCCTCGATCGCCTGGCGGTCCGGGGCTGGACGCCACGTGCGGTCGGAGGCCTCACGCTGGGTGCGGATCCGGTAGCCTATGCGCTCGCCCTCACCGCGCGCCGCCGTGGGCAACTCCTCGATGCCTTCACCGTCCGCAAGCAACCCAAGGATCACGGCACGGGAAAACGGATTGAAGGTTGCTTGCTCCCGGGCTTCCCTGTCGTCATCGTCGAGGATGTACTCACGACCGGCCGCTCCGCTCGCGACGCCATCAGTGTCGTGGAAACCGAAGGCGGCCACGTGCTCGGCGTAATGGCCGTGGTCGACCGGCAGGAGGGCGGACGCGAGACCATCGAACGCGCCGGCTACCTGGTCGAAGCGTTTCTCACCGCCACCGATCTCGGGCTGTCTCCGTGACGTCGCCTTCGCGTCGTCCGTCTTTTGCCGAGCGCGTGCGGGGCTGGCACGACGAAGCCACGGCACTCGAGCAGCGGTTCAAGGACCTCGAGACGTTCGAGCGGAGTCACCGCCGCCGCTGGGCGATCGCGGCCGGGCTGTTCGTGATGGGCGTCCTTGGCAGGCTGAGCGGCACGATCGACACCCAACTCGGCACCATCGTCCTCGTCGCGGGTGGGGCGGCCGTGATCAACGCGCTGGTCGGCATGATCAACGAGCGCGGGTGGTATCGCTGGTGGTTCATCTATATGCTCGCGCTGCTCGACGTCGTGCTGGTCAACGTGCTCGTCCTCTGGTTCGGGCCCGGTGGCGTGATCGCCGCGCTATTCATCGCGGTCTTGCCGTACGCCTTCGATCAGGGACAGACCGTCGGCGACTTCCTCGTGCTCGTGACCTCGGTCGCCTATCTATTCGCGAGTTGGTTGCACGGCGGCCTCGATACGAGCGCCTACCTCGAGACGGGAGTCTTCATCGTCGTCGCAATGACTCTCAAGCGGATTCCGGCGACGCTCATCCAGCGCATCCGACGGGCGCGCAGCGTGATGGGAGAAGCGGAGCAGGGATTCCTCGCGGTCCGTGCCGCGGCGGCAGAGGCCGACGAGCTCGGCTTCCTGGAGAAGAGTTTCAACCGCATGCTCGAGGAAATCGCAGCGACGATTTCCTCGGTGCAGCGAGAAGCCGATGAAGTCGCGGCGTTCGCCGAGGAGCTGGCGGCTGCCGCGGAGCAATTGCATGCGACAACGGAATCACTCACGCAGACCTCGCAGCGCCTCGCCGCCGATCTCGGCCATCAGCGCGGACTCGCCGATGACGCCCGCGGCGAAAGCGCCAGGGCCGCCGACCAGGCGGAATCGCTGCGGGTGCGCGCGGAGTTGATGCAGGTTGATGCTTCACGGCTCGTCGGCGCGGCTGAGCGCGGACGCGAGCGCGTCGCGCGGGCGAGCGCGACACTGCGCGCCGTCGGTGAAGAGGTGCGCGCGACAGCCTCGACCGTGGCCGGGCTGTCCGGAATGTCGGAGCGGATCGGCGTGTTCGCCCAGACGATCGCGCGGATTGCGCGGCAGACGCATCTGCTCGCGCTCAACGCGGCCATCGAAGCCGCCCGCGCGGAGGAACATGGGGAAGGGTTCGCAGTGGTCGCGGACGAGGTGCGAACGCTGGCCGCCGAGGCAGGGAAGTCGGCTCGCGAGGTCGCCGAGCTGGTCAGCGATCTGCGAAGCGGGATCGAAGCGGCGGCGCGCGCGATGCAATCCGGTGAGACCAAAGTGCGTGACATCGGCGGCGTCGCGGCGGAGGCCGATGGCGCTCTCCAGGAGCTGCATCAGGGTGTGCAGCTGATGGGTGACCTGGTCGACGCGACGGCGGAAGTCTCGCGAAGCCAGGCCGCACGGCTCGCGGCGCTGGCACAATCGCTACAGCAAGTCGCCAGTATCTCGACAGCTTCCTCTGAAAGCGCCAACAATACCGCCGCCGCCACGGAGGCTCAGATCACGTCGATGGGTGAGCTCACGACCACGTCGCAGCAGCTCGCGCAGCTCGCCGAGCGGCTGCGCGCTGGGATGGCGCACTTCTCCGTGTTGCGACGCGATCAGCGCACGGTCGAGCATCAGGTCAGGCCCGCCGCCGACTAGCGCGAAATCACCCCGCCCGGAAGACCGCTGTGGCGTTCGGGCCTTGGTCCCACGACCCCGCGTTGAAGGGGTGAAACGCGCGCAGGGCCTCCCGGTACGGGGTGACGAGCAGGTCGATGTAGCGTGTCAGCGCGACATCAAAAGGAAAGCGGCGGCGAAACTCGCCAGCGGTCACGCCCAGCACGGCGCGGAGGTGCCGCCCGAAGCTCTGGGGTGATGAGTAATCCATCCGATACGCGACATCCGAGACCGCCAACCCGGGATTCTGAAAAAGGAAAGCGGCGTGCAGCAGACGCATGCCCGCGAGGTAACTCTTTGGTGACGGAATGGCGGCTCGATGAAACCGCGACATCAACGTGCTGGGTCGCACTCGGAGATGTCGTGCCAAACCCCGGACCGTACTGAGCGCCGGTGCGAGCCGCGCGATGGCTTCGAAGAAGAGCCGCGCCTCTTCGGATGGCTCGCCGAGGGCAGGGACCAGGCGCGCGAGGATCCGCGTAGCAACGGGCGACGCCGGATGGCCAACGAGGTCCCGCAATCGCCGCCATCCATCGGGCTCGGTGCAATCAACGGCCGTTCGCACGCCCGTCGCGCCGAGCCGCAACAGTGTCTCGGTGGATTCGCGGTCGTGGCGCGAGACCAGCGCCACGGCGGGGATCGCGGGAAATTCACGCACGAACCGCGCGACCGCCGGGAGCGCCTCACCGTGGCAGCGATGGACCGAAATGACCACCGCATCGACGCGCCGGCGCCGGGCTACGTGAAGAGCTTCACGCAGCGATTCGGCGTGCAGTGTATGGAAGCAGCCGTCGCCCGCGGCGTCGATGCGCGAGCGTTCGGTCGCGGGAAGAACAGTGCAGACGGTGACCATGCACCGTCACACTAATGCGCGGCTATCAAACCTCGTTCACCGCGCCTGCACCGCGGCCACCCACGCGTGAATCCGCGCGTCGAGCACGTCGAGCGGTACCGCACCCGCGCCGAGCACCTGATCGTGGAACGCGCGAATATCGAATTTGCTGCCGAGCGTCGACGACGCGTACGCGCGTAGCTCTTTGATCTTCAGCTCGCCGATCTTGTAGGCGAGTGCCTGGCCGGGCCACACGATGTAGCGATCGACTTCCACGGTGATGTCGTGCTCCGTCTTCGCGGCATTGGCTTTGAAGTAGTCGATCGCCTGCTCGCGAGTCCACCCCATCGTATGGATACCGGTGTCGATGACGAGGCGGATCGCGCGCCACATCTCGTAGGTGAGCTGTCCGAATTTGCTGTAGGGATCCGTGTACAATCCGAGCTCACCGCCCAGGCTCTCACTGTAGAGCCCCCACCCCTCGACAAATGCGGTGTAGCCGCCGAAGCGGCGAAACTCGGGAACGCCTTCGAGCTCCTCCGCGAGCGCGATCTGCAAGTGATGTCCCGGGACGGCCTCGTGGAGCGTCAACGCTTCCATCTCCCACCGCGGCCGTGCCGGCAGGTTGTAGGTGTTGACGAAATAGGTACCCGCGCGATGGGCGAGCGGACTGCCGGGCTGATAATACGCCGTCGTTTGCGAGCGCTCTGCATAGGGGGGAACCGGGCTCACGCCGTACGTCAGGCGGGGCAGGGTACCGAACAAACGCACGAGCTCGGGATCGATCCGCTTCGCGAGATCCCGTGAGGCGCGGAGGAGATCCTGGGGCGTCGTGAAGAAAAACCGCGGATCGGTGCGTAAAAACTGCACGAAGTCCACGAACGTGCCCTTGAACCCGGTCGCCGCAATCACGCTGTCCATCTGCCCGCGAATGCGTTTCACCTCCGCGAGCCCCAGGGCGTGAATCTGCTCGGGGGTGAGTTCGGTGGTCGTGGTCGAGCGCGCCCGAACGCGATACCAATCGAGTCCGTTGGGCAGATCGCGCATCCCGACGGTCTTGCGCGCTCCGGGGATGTACTTGTCGCGCAGAAACGCGCTCAGCTTCTGAAACGCCGGCGCCAGCGAATCCCGGTATGCGGCCACGGCGGCCGCGCGCAGGCGCCGCTGATCCGCGCCAGCGATCCCAGCGGGGAAGTGGACGAACGCTTCGAGCATCGGACTGGTAAGCGGGTCTGCGACGACGAGGCTTTGTGCCTGCGCCGGCACGTCTCGCAACGTGATCTGCGGAGGCGTGACACCGGTGCCGAGCCCGCGCTCGAGCAGCGTGATCGTCTGATTCACAAGGACGGGGACGCCGCGCAGCCGGGCGATGATGTCTTCATACTCCGGCACCGTACCGGCGGGCATCCGCGCAATGATCGACGGGACGTCCTGCTGCACGCCGCCCAGCTGATTGACGGGCATCAACTCACCCGGGAAGCGGCTTTCGTCCAGCGCATCGATGGCATCGTGGCGGAAGAGGTCGTAGTTGAGCTGGTCGTTAGCACTGAGCTTGGCGCGATCGATGGCGCGCAACGCCGTCAGCGGATCGTTCAACTCCCGTTTGCGCCGGGCGATCGCCTCGAGCGAGTAATCGGTCCAGCGCGCGTTTTGGCCCGGATATCCCACCGCCGTCGCGTACTCGGGAAACTCGTGCATCGTGTATGCCCAGTTTTGGGCGAGGATCTGGTGCAGGCGGACGCTGTCCGGGGGAGGCAGCGGCTGCTGCGCAACAGAAGGAGCCGGGCAGAAAAGAGTCATGGCCAGCAAGGAACCGAACGCCGTACGCAGGGACATGCGCGGACTCCTTGTGATCGAATAGGCTGGGTGCGAAGCTACGCGCGCCTCTGAAGGGACGCCAATGACCAACCGACGGCTCTTGATCGCGATGTCCACGATGATCGCGCTCCTCATGGCCGCCGGCGCGATCAGCTTCGTGCGCTACGTACGCAGCCACGCGCCTGACCCGCGTCTCGTCGCCGTCGCGCCGTTCGACATCTTCGTACCGGGCCTCGAGCCGTGGCGCGTGCGTCTCGCGGTCGGGCTCACGGCCGCCATCAGCGCGCCGCTCGCCGCCGTGTCGCAGGACGTCGTGCGGGAACGGTGGCGCCCCCCCGGTCAGGCGCGGCCCGAAATCGCCGCCCTCGATCTTGCGCGACACACCAGCGCCACTCGCGCGATCTACGGACGCCTCGATCCAATCGCGGGAGGGCGCGATTCTGTGCGCGTCCAGATGATTGTCATCGACGCCGGCACGGGCCGCGTGCAGCTCGTGTTCGACGCCCCTTGGGCGATCGCCGATCTCGAGCATCTCCCGCGCGCGCTCGCGCAACGCGTACGCTGATATAGCCTCCGCACGGCCCCCACCGTACGTTATCGTCGTGACCGATCCGTTTGCAGAATTGAACGCGGCACTCGCCGGCCACTACATCATCGATAGAGAGCTGGGTCGGGGCGGGATGGCGCTCGTCTATCTCGCGCGCGACGTGCGCCACGAGCGGTTCGTGGCCCTCAAGACGTTGCGCCCCGAGATCGCGATGGCGCTCGGCCGTGAGCGTTTTCTGCGGGAGATCAAGCTCGCCGCCCGCCTGCAACATCCCAACATTCTTCCGGTTTACGACTCGGGTGTAGCGGACGGCCTCCTCTTCTACGTGATGCCGTTCGTGGAAGGCGAATCCCTACGCGAGCGGCTGGAGCGGGAGCCGCAGCTGCCGCTCGATGACGCCCTCCAAATCGCGCGCGAGGTCGCCGACGCGCTGTCGTATGCGCACAGCCACGACGTTGTGCACCGCGACATCAAGCCGGAGAACATCATGTTGTCCGGCGGCCACGCGATCGTCACCGACTTCGGGATTGCGCGGGCGGTGAGCGCGGCAGGCGGCGACAAGCTCACGGAGACAGGGCTCGCGATCGGCACGCCCGCGTACATGCCGCCCGAGCAAGCAGCTGGGACGGGCCAGGTCGATCGCCGCAGCGACATCTACAGTCTCGCCTGCGTGCTGTACGAGACATTGGCGGGCCAGCCGCCGTTCACCGGCCCCACCGCGCAAGCCATCATGGCGCGGCATTCGCTGGATTCGGTGCCGAGGCTGAAAATCGTACGCGAGGCGATCCCCGACGCGCTCGAGGCCGTGATCGAGCGGGCCCTCGAGAAGGTGCCGGCCGATCGGTATCAGACGGCCGAGCAATTCTCAAACGCACTCATGACCGCCAGCACGGGCGCGATATCGAGAGTCACGGCGGGACGACGGCCGACAGTATCGGTGCGCCCCCAGTGGCGCCGGCCGATCCCCGTGGCCGGCGGCCTGTTGCTCCTCGCGGCGCTCACCTGGCTCGTCATCGGTCGCCGTGGCCCGGCCCGACCATCCGGTACGGGCATGGACGTGCGCCGTGTCGCCGTCCTGTACTTTCAGGACCAGAGTCTCGACAGCTCGCTCGGCTATCTCGCTGCTGGTCTCACCGAAGGACTGATCCATCAGCTCGCGGAGGTCCGCTCTCTCGACGTCGTTTCGCGCAACGGCGTGCTGCCATATCGCAACGTCGATCTCCCCCGCGACAGCATCGCGCGGGCACTCGGCGCGGGGACGTTGGTCGAGGGCACGGTGGAACCCGTGCGCGATCGGGTGCGCGTCACGGTACGCCTCGTGGACGGCTACAGCGGTGCGGATCTATTGCGGCGCGCGACCTTCGAGCAGCCGTCGGCGAATCTCCTTCAGATTCGCGATTCGCTCGCCGGCGAAGTCGCTCGCGTGCTGCGCGAGCGGCTCGGGGAGGAGGTGCGGCTGCGCGAGGAGCGCGCGGGGACGAGAAGCACCGAAGCATGGACGCGCGTGCAGCAGGCCGAGGCGATCCGCAAGGATGGGGAAGCGCTCGTGCAGGCGGGGAAGATGGACAGCGCTGTGGCGCTGTTCGCCCGGACCGATTCGACGCTGGCGTCGGCGGAGCGAGCAGATCCAACGTGGATCGACCCAATCGTGTTGCGAGGCCAGCTCGTCGAACGTCGCGTACGGCTCACGCGCAACCCGGCCTTGATAGAGGAAGGCCTCGCACACACGGCGCGAGCGCTGGCAATCGTGCCTGAAGATCCCGGCGCCATCGAGCTGCGAGGGACCTTGCGCTATCGGCGTTGGCAGTTGGCCCGTCCTCCCAATCCGCAGCAGGCTGCCGCGCTGCTGGATGACGCTCGGAAAGACCTCGAGCGAGCGACGAATATGGAGGCCACGCTCGCGAGCGCCTACGCCACGCTCAGCAGCCTGTACTACCAGACCAAGGATCTTCAGGGGGCGGCGTTGGCGGCGCGGCGGGCCTACGAAGAGGATGCCTACCTGACCAATGCCGCAGACATCCTGGGGCGGCTGTTCTTCACCTCATATGACCTCGACCAGCAGCGCCAGGCGCAGCGCTGGTGCCAGGAGGGCGTACGGCGGTTTCCCCGGGACTTTCGTTTTCTCGACTGCCAGCTCTACATGATGACCCGGCTGGAGGACCCCGATATCCCCCGCGCCTGGCGGCTGCTCGCCGGGATCGATTCGCTCGTGCCTGCACAACGGCGCCAGGTCATCCACCTCCGGGAGCAGATGCTCGTGGCCGCTACCATCGCGCGCGCTGGGCTCAAGGACAGCGCGCACCAGGTGATTGAGCGCTCACGCGGCACGCCGGAGCTCGATCCCGACCACGACCTGGTGGCCATGGAGGCCTTTGTCCGCACCCTGCTCGGCGAGCAGAATGAGGCGATTCGCTTGTTGCAACTCTATGTAGCCGCCAATCCTGAGCATTCGTTTCGGGTTGGAGGCGACATCTTCTGGTGGTGGTGGGACCTGCAAAAACACCCCGGTTTCCAAGCCTTGGCCCGCCCGCGATCGTGAGAGGCTCACTCATCCCACCGGATTAATTCCTCCGTCCGGTTTCACATAAATCGCTTGAGCGATCGACTGAGCCCACTCCGCGTTTATATCCAACAGTGTGCGTTCATCCGTAATCTGCGGGTAACACTAGATCATCATTCTCCAGAGGCGTATGAAGTATCCGGCTATCCTCTCACTGTTGCTGATTGGCGTTGTTTCCTGTCACAGCGATCGGCCGCTCCATCCACGATTCAGTGCCGATCTCTCCGACGCCAATCACGGAACGAACACCAACCAGTTCTTTTTCTGGCTGCCGCCGATAGTCAATCAGTCGGCGCCCGCGTCACAGGTATTCTCCCAGCAACTCAGTCCCTTAGTACTGATCACGGACGAAGGGCCGGCGACGTCGCCCCTGGCTGTGTGCAATGTGCCTGGCACCGTGATTCGGACGTTTTCCGGATCGGACCTGACCGTCAGCGACGCCGCCTACCACGTCAACT
>Ga0099827_10001128_pt1 | contig 13426 bp, 12 predicted proteins | sample CZO8metaG_FD_79339 | JGI IMG/M metagenome (GOLD analysis project Ga0099827, IMG submission 79339) | Vadose zone soil microbial communities from the Eel River Critical Zone Observatory, Northern California, USA - CZOApr15con1.8 metaG | ecosystem: Environmental > Terrestrial > Soil > Vadose zone ...
ATCAATTTGACAAGCGGCGCGAAGCCCATTGCGATGAGTGCGCTGACGTAGATGAGCATCAACGCTTCGCGCGCCGCCCAGAGCAGCGCCATGAGGATCGCAGTGCCGGCGACCGTGAGCACGGTCTGAATCATCCGGCGGGTGTAGTCGCGATCAGAGAGCATGGGCAGGCTTCAAATTGCCGAGTGCGAATTGCAGATGGCTGATTGACTTCAATCGGTGTGATTCAGAATGCAGAATACGAGCCGCACGTCACGCCGGCAGTCTGCATCTGCGCAATCTCATGCATTCGCCAGGTACTGTGCCGTGAACGCCGCCATCAGGTCGTAGATTTCGGTCAGCTCGTCGATCGGTGCGAGGAAAACGATACGCAGGAACCCTGCCTCTGCCGACACGCCGAAGCCGGAGCCGTAGACGCACAGCACTCCGGTCGCGTGGAGCAGCGCCTTGACGTAGTGCTCGTCTGTGCGGCCGGGCGGCAGGGCGATGCGCGGCATCGCGTAGAAGGCCGCGGTCGGTGCAACACACGAGACGCCCGGCATCGCGCGCAGGCGCGACACCGTCAGGTCGGCGCGCGCTTTCAGCTCTTTTCGGAAAACGATCTGATGCGAGCGGTCGCCCCCGAGCGCGCCCGCGACGGCATACTGCATCGGCACGCTGCTGCACAGCCGTCCGTCCGCAAGCTTCCTCACCGCCTCCACGACATCGTCGAGCCGCGGCGAGCGGCCAATCGCCATCCAGCCCGTTCGCCAGCCGGGCGCGAGATACGCTTTCGACAGGCTCGAGAACGAAATGATGGGTGCGTCCGGATCCAGCAGGCCATAGGGCGGGACGGCGCCGTCGAAGCCGAGATCGCCGTAGACCTCGTCCGCGAGGATCAGCAGTCCGTGCCGTTCAGCGAAATCGATCAGCGCGCGCCGCGTCTCCGTCGGGTACACGGCGCCTGTCGGGTTGTTGGGGTCGATGATCACGAGGACGCGCGTCGCCGGCGTGACGAGGCTCTTCAGATGATCAAGGTCCGGCATCCACCCGTGTGCCGGATCGAGCCGGTAGTACTTCGCCTTAGCGTCGAGCTTCGCAAGCACGGCAGTGTAGAGCGGATAGGTCGGCATCGGCACGAGCACCTCGCCGCCGCTGTCGACGACGGCGCTGAGCGTGAGCTCGATGCCTTCGGACGTGCCGGCCGTGATGAATACCCGATCCGGCGTCACCGGGAATCCGTGGCTCGTGTATTCCGCCGCTACCGCTTCGCGCGCAGCAGGAATGCCCGCCGAGGGCCCGTAGCTGTTGTGACCGTCACGCAGCGCGCGCTCGACCGCCGCGATCAGGTGCGGCGGGGTCTTGAAGCCGAAGGCGACCGGGTCGCCGATGTTCAGGTATCGCACGCGCGTGCCAGCCGCCTCCACCTTTTGCGCCTCGGCGACGATGTTGCGGATGGCGTAAGTAAAGCGATGAACGCGGGCCGCCGAGGGGATGAGCGATTGGGTTCTGGCGGGGGTCACCGAGAGATCTTACCCTGAGAGTATGAGTGTAAAAATGACACCGTGGTTAAACCAGCCAACGTCCATCCTCCAGTGTAATTTTTACACGAAGACCGTAATTTCTCACTCGATCTGCAACCTCATGCAAAGTCATAACAATATATTTTCAAACGAGTTACGTGTATGGCAGCGATTTCGCACTAGGACGGCCGGATGATAAGGGGAACGCTCGTCACCGGCGCAACAATCATGATCTTGGGCATGGGCCTCAGCGGGGTCCGGGCGCACGGACAGGTTCCCCAGGCTCCGGCGTTCAAGGCCGGGGTCGACATGGTGCGGATTGCCGCGGTCGTACGGGACCACAAAGGGCGATTCGTTCAGGACCTCACCTCGCGCGACTTCGAAGTGCTCGACGATGGGCGGACGCGCAGAATTGCGGATCTGCAGCGCGACGTCGCCCGCGTCAGCGTGGCGGTGCTCTTCGACGTCAGCGGCAGCATGGAAGGACACCTGCCGTACGCGCGCGAAGCGGCGAGACATGTTCTGAGCTGGCTGGACGCCTCGCTCGACGAAGCGGCAATCTACACCTTCGACACGCACCTGGACGAACGGACGCCGTTCACGGCCGGGCTGAAAGCACTGCCCGACTCGATGGGCCACGTCGTGCCGTTCGGCGCCACGTCGCTCCATGACGCGATCGCGGAGACGGCGAGGCGAGTGGGCGCGCGCGAAGGACGGCGGCGCGCGGTCGTCGTCCTGACCGACGGCGCGGACAACGCCAGTCGGATGACGCCGGCCGACGTCTCGGCGGTCGCCAGCGCGATCGACGTGCCGGTTTACATCTTCGGCATCGTCCCGTCGATCGACAACCCCTCGGAAGACACCGCGACGATGTCGGTCGAGCGTTCGGCCTTCACCGGTCCACTTGCGGATCTCGCCGCCTGGACCGGCGGACACGTCTTCGTCGCGAGCACGCCGGGACAGCGCAGCATCGCGGCGCGGCAGATCGTCGACGAGCTGCGGCATCAATATCTCATCGCATTCGAATCGAGCGGAAAGCCGGGCTGGCATCCGCTCGTGGTCCGCGCGCGCAACAAGGATCTCACGGTACGAGCCCGGAACGGTTACATCGCGGGGCAATCAAGCCCGACGGCGCATTAGGAGGAACTCGACATGTCTCGCAAATTGTTTGTCGCTATCCCGATCGTGGTGATGGCCATCGGCGGATCAACGGCGTGCGCCACAAAGAAGTTCGTGCGCACGAGCGTCGGCGAAGTCAACGAGAAAGTCGATTCGCAGGGCCGGGCCATCGAGGAAACGCAGGAGCGCACGCGCCGGAACGAGGGGCGCATCTCCGAAGTCGATCAGAAGGCACAGGCGGCCACTCAGTCGGCGCAGACCGCCAACACCGCCGCGAGCGCCGCCAACACCGCGGCGTCGGCGGCACACTCGGCGGCGACCGAGGTCGGCGGCAGGGTCGAGACGATGGACAGGGCGAACAAGCGCCTCGTGTACGAAGTGGTCCTCAGCGAAGACCAGGGCAACTTCAAGTTCGGTAAGACGGCGCTGCCGGATGAGGCCAAGCAGAAGCTCGACCAGATGGTCGCTCAGATGAAGCAGGATCCGAAGAACATCTTCCTCGAGATCGAAGGGCACACCGACAGCATCGGCGCCGCCAAGACCAACGAGCAGATCGGGCTCGAGCGCGCCGAAGCGGTGAAGCGGTATCTCTACGAGCAGTACCAGATTCCGCTGCACAAGATGAACGTGATCAGCTACGGCAAGGAGAAGCCGATCGCGCCGAACAAGACGAAGGCGGGCCGGGCCCAGAACCGCCGCGTCGTCATAAAGGTGCTGGCGTAACGGCAGCACCGCGGCCCCGGGGGATCAGTCGGCGGTCGGTGCGCCACCACCACCGATGACTGGCCTCTCGGGGCCTCTCACGACGTTCGACACGCCTCGCTCCGCCCGTCTCATGCCGCTCAGCACATCCTCTTCGCTCGGCACACCTCGCTTCGCTCCCTCGCTTCGCTCGGCACACCTCGCTTCGCTCGGCACAGAGGACACAAAGGAAACAAAGGACACAAAGGGCCGGACCGGTCTCGGGGCTGCCTTCCCTTTGTGTCCTTTGTCCCCTTTGTGTCCTTGGTGTACTCGGTGTCCATGGTGTCTAATCATCCGCATGATTCGAACTGAGCTGGCTCTGCGGCTGGGCAACAGTCCGGGCGCGCTGGGGGGGGTCTGCAGCCTTCTCTCCGACGAACGCGTCAACATCCTTGCGATGTCTCTCGAAGCCGGCGGTCAGCTTCGCCTTGTCGTCGACAATCACGTCCACGGGGGCGCCGTGCTGCGCGAGCATCACTATAAAGTGGCGGAGAGAGACGTGATCGTGACGGCGGTGCCCAACGTCCCCGGGGCGCTCGCACCGGCGCTGAAGTTCGTGAGCGACGCCAACGTGAACGTCGAGTACGCGTACGGCGGCGCGTCTGACGGCGGGCCGAACGCGATAATCGTGCTCGGGGTGGAAGACGCACAGCGGGCCGCCGCAGCCGCCGGCGTGTAGATCCGGTGCGGCAGTCCTGTTCGACACGTTGGTGATGCTCTTCCTGAGCGCCGCGTCGGCGAGGCCGCGCATCTCGACTACGGCTGCAGAATCCCCGGGCTCCAGCCAGATCGCGTCGGCCGCTTCGACCTCGGCCCATCCGCTGTTCGTGGCTCCCTGGGATCGATCTCCGTTACTCCGTTTCTCTGTGTGAACCCGTTACTCCGGTGTCCTCCGATGACACTAACGATGCACCTGTACGTCGAGACGATGGACGCCGTCGTCGTCGAAGTGGATCGCGAGGGCCGCGTTCGGCTCGAGAACGAGGAACTGCGGACGCCGACGCTGCAGGAACGCCGGGCGATTCTCTACGCGGCCCAGAACGCGGTTGAAGAGCTCAACGAACTGATCGAGATATTGCAGGCGTGAGCACCAAGCGGTTTCTGGCGTTGACGCTGATCCTCTTCACCGTGCTGACCGCGGTGATGACCTACCCGCAGGTGCTCCACATGGACGACGGCGTGCACGATCCCGGGGATCCGCTGATGGTGACCTGGATCCTGTCGTGGGTGGGGCATCAGCTGCCGCGCGCGCCGGCGCATCTGTTCGACGCGAACATCTTCTACCCCGAACGCAACACGCTCGCGTATTCCGAAACCCTCGTCGTGCCCGGCGCGATCGCCGCGCCGCTGCACTGGCTCGGCGTGAGCGCGATCGTCGTCTACAACCTCGTCTTCCTGTCCGGCTTCGCGATTTCCGGCGTCGGCGTGGCGCTGCTGGTCCGGCGGCTGACCGGCAGCGTGGGCGCGGCCATTCTCGCCGGCATCGTCTTCGCCTTTCCGCCGTATCGCATCGATCATTACGCGCACCTGCAATTGCAGCAGACGCAGTTCATTCCGCTGTCCCTGTGGGCGTTCCATCGACTGCTGGATGCCGGACGCGTGCGCGACGGCCTGCGGCTCGGCGCGTTCATCGCATGCCAGATGCTGTCGTGCATGTATTACGGCCTGTTTCTGATTCCGTACATGGCGGTGGTGTGCGGCACGATGCTCGTCGCCGCGCGGGCGATGTCGCGCCGCCGCCTCGTCGCGCTGCTTGCCGCCGGCGCGGTGGTCGTGGTCGTCATGGTGCCGGCGGGGCGGGCCTATCTCAAGGCGCGGAAGGTCGTCGGCGAGCGCGGTCGCGCCGAAGTCGCCGACGGCAGCGCGACGTGGCGGAACTACCTGGCGCCCCCCGAAGTGAACGCGGTGTATGGGAAGGTCTTCGCGCGGTTCATGCAGCCGGAGCGCCGCCTGTTCCCCGGCTTCGTGGCGATCGCGCTCGCGATGGTTGGGTTATGGCCGGCGCCGCGCCAGGAAACGACGAAACCAGGAAACCACGAAAGAGACGGCTCTGGTTGTCGTGCTTTCGTGTGTTCGCGTTTTCGTGGCTATAGCGTGCGGCTGGCGTACGCGCTTGGTCTCCTGCTCGCGTTCGACGTCTCGCTCGGATTCAACGGCATCGTCTACCGCGCGCTGTACGACTACTTCCTGCCGTTCCGCGCGCTGCGCATCCCGGCGCGCATGGGCATCATGGTCGGCTTTTCGCTCGCCGTGCTCGCGGGGTACGGCGCGACGCGCATCGCCGAGCGGCTGCGCTCGGTTCAGACGCGGCGAGTCGTGCTCGTCACGATCGGCGCGCTGATGCTCGTCGAGTACGCATCATGGCCGCTGCCGTTGTGGTACGCGCCGGTGGCGCCGCCGCCGGTCTACGACGACATCGCCCGCGATCGCGGTGACAGCCCCACGGCGGTGCTGTTCGAGTTTCCGACCGGCCACATGGAAGACCCGGAGTACCTCTATTACTCGACGTTCCACTGGCAGTCGCTGGTCAATGGCTACAGCGGATTCTTCCCCCCGTCGTACGTGAAGGTCGTGAAGGCGATGCAGAACTTTCCGGACGAGGTCGCGATGGACGCCATCAAGTCACACGGCGCCCGATATCTGGTGATTCATGGGGAGTGGTTGTACGGTGCGCGGTACCAGACGCTGATTCCCGAGCTCGATCGTCGCGCGGACCTCACGCTGGTCTCGCGGCGTCCCTGGACGCGCGAGGACCATCATTCAGAGATCAGCGTGTATCGGATCACCTATCAGTAAGGATCGGCGCACGAAAGGCACGACAACACGGAAACGCACGAAAGCGATCGCTGACGTGTGTTTCGCGATCCACGTTTAACCGCAGGGATCGCAGAGAGCGCAGAGGGTTTGTTTTTTGGCTCTGCGTGCTCCGCGCGCTCTGCGGTTAAGCGTCGACGTTCGATGTCGTTTGTTTCGTGGCTCGTCTGTCAGGCGGCCGTCGCCGGCGCGCCGTTTTTCAGCAGATCCCGAATCGCCGCGGCGAACGTATCGACCTCCTCGAGCGTCGTGTAGATGTTCGGCGTGACGCGCAGCCCCTGATACTCGGCGTGTTTGATCGCCGCGGTGATAATCCGGTACTTCGCCCACAGAAAGTCGTACGCCTTCGACACGTCGACGCCTTCGAGGCTGACGTTCGCGAGCCCCCACGCCTGGTTCGGCTCACGGCTGCTCAGAATCTTCACGCGCGGGAGCGTGTCGATCTGTTTCACCCAGCGATCGGTCAGATAGCGCAGCCGCGCGGACTTGCGCTCGATGCCGATGGCCTGATGGAAGGCGAGCGCCTCGGCTATCGCGTTGTGGTTCGCCGCCGGATGCGTGCCGACCTCCTCGAACTTCCGGATGTTGTCGGTCTTGCTGGCGGCGGCCGGCGTCAGCGGCCAGAGCTTCGCGATGTTCTCGCGGCGCACGTAGAGGAACCCGGTCCCGACCGGCGCGAGCAGCCACTTGTGCAGCGAGCAGCCGTAGTAGTCGCATTCGAGGTCGGACATCTTGAACGGGAAATGCGCGAACGCATGCGCGCCGTCCACGATCGTCTGGATGCCGCGCGCGTGGGCGAGCCGCGCGATGTCCCGCACCGGGAACAGCTGGCCCGTGAGGTTCGTGATGTGGCAGATGTGGATGATCTTCGTCTTTGGCGTGATCGCGCGCGTGATGCGATCGGTGAGCTCCGACAGGTTCGTCGTCGGCACCGGAAACGAGATCTTCGTCACCTTGATCTTGTCGCGGCGCACGCGTTGATCCCACGTGTCGAGCATGCGCCCGTAGTCCTGATTCGTCGTCACGACCTCGTCGCCCGGCTGCAGGTCGAGGCCGAGCTGGCAAATCTGGAGCGCCTCGCTCGCGTTGCGGGTGATCGCCAGCTCCTCGGCATCGCAGCCCACTTCGGCCGCGAGCTTCCGGCGCACGGTCTCGATGTTGGGCTCCAGCAGGTTCCACATGTAGTGGATGGGCGCCTGATTCGACATGTCGAGGTACCGCTTCAGCGCCTCGTGAACGACCCGCGGGCTGGGACAGGTGTAGCCGTTGTTGAGGTTGATGATCGTGCGGTCGAGCGTGAAGGCCTGCTGAATGTCGCGCCAGTAGCCCTCGTCGGCCGCCACTTCTGCCGCGGGACGATCGGCGACTGCCGCGCCCGCCGACACGACGCGATCGAGCCAGTCGGTTTTCAGGGCGGCGATACCGACCGCGCCAACCGGCAGAACCTGTCGCAGAAAGTCACGTCTCGCTCGCATATAGCCCCCAGTCCCGAGTCCCCAGTCCCCGCAGCGACAGAGTATCATCTGCCGCATGACAGTCAGCCGCAGAGATTTCCTGAAAAGCGCTGGTGTGACCAGTCTCGCGACCGCGGTCACGGCGGCGGGCGCCGCGGAAACCGAAGCCCAGACGGGCCCACGTGTCGTCGGCCCCGGCGACCTGCCGGTGACGCTGATGGTCAACGGCAAGCGGGTCGAGCTGAGAATCGAGCCGCGGGTGACGCTGCTCGACGCGATCCGGAATCGCGCCGATCTCACGGGCAACAAACGCGTGTGCGACCGCGGCACGTGCGGCGCGTGCACGGTGATTGTCGACGGACGCACGGTGTATGCGTGCTCGACGCTGGCCATCGAGGTCCAGGGCAAACAGATTCGCACCGTGGAGGGCTTGTCGACGGGCAACGCACTGCACCCGGTGCAGCAGGCGTTCTGCGACGTCGACGCGCTGATGTGCGGCTTCTGCACGCCGGGCTTCGTCGTCGCGACCGTCGCGGTGCTCGAGAAGCATCCCAACGCGACACGCGAGCAGATCAGCCGGGGACTCGACGGCAACGTCTGCCGCTGCGGCACGTTCGTGCGGATCATGGAAGCCGCGATGAAGGCGAAGGGGGTGGCGCGTGGCTAAGTATTCGTGGCCCGAGAAGCCGACGCTGCTCGGTAGCGCCGTCACGCGGCTCGACGGACCCGACAAGGTGACCGGCCGCGCGCGCTACACCTATGACATCAACCGCCCCGGGATGATCTACGGCAGGATGGTCCGGTCGCCGTTCGCGCATGCGCGCGTCGTCTCGATCGACCTCTCGCCCGCGGAGAAGGCGCCCGGCGTCAGGGCCGTGATCGCCTGGAAGGAACCGGGCGCGCAGGTGATGTATCAGGGCGATCCGGTGGCCGCGGTCGCCGCCGACACCGAAGAACGCGCTAGAGACGCGGCGCGGCTGATCCGCGTGCGCTACGAGCCGTTGCCGCATCTCGCGTCGGTCGAGCAGGCGCTCGCCGCCGACGCGCCCGCGGTGTTCCCCGGTGGCAACACGCAAACCGGCGCGACCGACGAAACCGGCGATCTGGAAGCGGGGTTTGCCAAGGCGGCGCACATCGTCGAGGCGACCTATTCGACGCACGTGATCACGCACGTCTGCCTCGAGACGCACGGCTGCGTGTGCGAGTGGGACGGCGACAAGCTCACCGCCTGGGTGTCGACGCAGGGCGTGTACCCCTGCCGGATCGGGTTCGCGGACGGCCTCAAGATTCCGCAAGCGAACGTCCGCGTGATCACGCAGTACATGGGCGGCGGCTTCGGCAGCAAGTTCGCGCCGGACGTGCAGGGCCTCATCTGCGCGAAGCTTGCGCAGCAGGCGAAGGCGCCGGTGAAGCTGATGCTCGATCGGAAAGAGGAGCATCTCGACACGGGCAACCGGCCATCCGCCGCCGCGCACATCCGCGCGGGCGTCACGAGCGACGGCATGCTGACGGCGTTCGACGGACAGAGTTGGGGCACTGGCGGCGCGGGCGCGCTGTCCGGATTCCCGCTGCCTTACATCTACAACTTCCCGATCAGGAAGCGCACGCACAAGAACGTCTTCATCAATGCCGGCCCGCAGCGCGCGATGCGCGCGCCGGGCCACCCGCAGGGATGCTTCCTCACCGAAATCCTGATGGACGAGCTCGCGGATCGCGTGAAGATGGATCCGGTCGCGTTCCGCATGAGGAACCTGCCGCCCGCGGCGCCCAACGCGATGTGGGCGGAGTACTTCACGCGCGGGGCGAAGGCGTTCGGCTGGGACAAGCGCCACGCGACCGGCGATCCGGCGCCCGGCCCGATCAAGACCGGCATGGGCGTGTCGGCGCATCGATGGGGCGGCGCCGGCCGCGGCTCGCAGGCGCACGTCGACATCATGTCGGACGGCAGCGTCGTCGTGAAATGCGGCACGCAGGACATCGGCACCGGCACGCGCACGATTGTCGCGATGGTCGCCGCTGAAACGCTGGGCCTCCCGATGAGCGCCGTGAAGCCGGAGATCGGCGACACGATGTATCCGTTCAGCGGCGGATCGGGCGGCAGCACGACGGCTGCGTCGGTGACGCCGGCGATTCGCGTCACGACGGTCAACGCTCTCGATCAGCTCTTCGCGAAGGTTGCGCCGACGCTTGGCGCGAAGCCCGAGGATCTCGTCGCCCAGGGCGGGCGCATTCACCTGAAAGACAACGCCTCGAAAGGCGTCGCGTGGAAGGACGCGTGCAGGCTGATCGGCACCGAGCCGATTTCGGTCGACGGCAAGTGGGAGGACGGCCTGTCGGGCGCCGGCACGAGCGGCGTGCAGTTTGCCGAGGCATCCGTCGACATCGAGACCGGCATCGTCAAGGTGACCCGCATCCTCGCGATCCAGGACTGCGGCCTCATCGTCGACAAGCTGACCGCGGAGAGCCAGGCGTACGGCGGCGTCATCGCCGCGATCAACTTCGCGCTCTTCGAGGACCGCATCATCGATCGCGTCACGGGTCAGATGGTGAACCCGAACATGGAATGGTATCTGCTGGCCGGCATGTCGGACGTGCCGACGATCGACATCATGTTGAACAACATGCCGGAGCGCGGCGTCATCGGCATTGGCGAGCCGCCGACCGTGTCGACCGCTTCGGCGATCGCCAACGCGGTGAGAAACGCGACGGGCGCGACGATTCGCAGCCTGCCGCTGCACCCCCACAAGGTGCTCGCGGCGATCGAGCAGCAGAAAGCAGGAGGGACCAATTGAAGGCCTTCGCCTACGTCAACCCCGCGAGCGAGAGGGAAGCGGTCGCCGCGCTGAAGATCGACGGCATCGCGCTGCCGATCGGCGGCGGTCAGGATCTTCTCGCGCGGATGAAGGACTACATCGACACGCCCGATCGCGTCGTCAACGTCAAAGGGCTCGACGCGACGGTGACCTCGACGCCGGACGGCGGCCTGAAGATCGGGTCCGCGGTGAAGATCGTCGATCTCGCGGAGCACGCGCTGGTCGCGAAGCTCTATCCGGCCGTGGTGCATGCAGCCGGCGAGGTCGGCACGCCGCAGATCCGCAACCAGGCGACCGTGGGCGGCAACGTGAACCAGCGGCCGCGCTGCTGGTACTTCCGCAACGAGGAGTTCGTCTGCTACAAGAAGGGCGGCTCCCGCTGCTTCGCCGAAAACGGCGAGAACCAGTATCACGCGATCTTCGGCAACGAGGGGCCCAGCCACATCGTGCATCCCTCGAGCCTGGCGGTACCGTTCGTCGCGTACGGCGCGAGGTTCCGCGTGGTCGGACCGGCCGGCGAGCGTGAAGTTCCGGCGGCGGACTACTTCACGATGCCGACGCTGCAGAACGTGCTCAAGGAAAACGTGCTCGAGGACGAGGAGATCCTGACGCACGTCATCCTGCCGGCGCCGGGGGCGATCAAGACCGGGCACTACGAGGTGCGCTACAAGCAGTCGCACGACTGGCCGCTCGCCTTCACCACCGTCGTGTTGACGATGAACGGGAACACGATCAGCTCGGCGCGCGTGGTGCTGGGCGCGGTGGCGCCGGTGCCGTGGCGCTCGAAGCCCGCCGAGGCTGCGCTGGCCGGCAAGCCGCTGAACGCGCAGACGGCCGCGATGGCGGCCGAGGCGGCGGTCAGCGAGGCGAAGCCGATGAGCGGGAATGCCTACAAAGTGCAGATCGCGAAGACGGCCGTCAAGCGTGCAATCATGCAGGCCGCCGGGATCAGGACGGCCTAGAACCGGTTCAGGATTTCAGTGCGCGGCGAACCTGAACCTGGAACGGAACAAGCTGAACGTAGAACCTTGAACCTGGAACGGACTGGTTTTTATGCATCATCTGACGTCTCCCAAATTGACGGCCGGCGTGCACTGTCTGAACCTGCGGCACAAGGGCATGTTCGTGACGTCCGGACCCGATCCCGACGAGTTCACGTTCTACGATAAGTACGATTCGACGGCGTACTGGTGCGTCGAGACGCAGCGCGGGTTCGGGCCCGACGGTCATCCGGTGCGGCCGGACTGCTGCACCGGCGGGCGGGAGTGTTGCAAGCACTGACGCTTGTCATGGCTGATGGCTGATGGCATATGGTCCATGGAACGTCGGGCCATCCGCCATCCGCCATTAGCCATCAGCGATTAGCCATCAGCCATTGGCGATCAGCCATCAGCCATGTCGAATAACACTGTGGCGAGCGCAGCGTAGTCGAGATCGGCCCCGCCCTTCGCCACCAGCGCGTTCACCAATTGCGTGACGATGGCGGTCGTGGGCATCGCGACGCTGTTGGCCGCGGCCGCTTCGTTCGCAATCCGTAGATCCTTCTGATACAACCTCGCGCGGAAGCCCGGCTTGTAGTTGTCGATGAGCATGCGCTCGCCGTGCACTTCGAGCACGCGGCTCGCCGCGAAGCCGCCGAGCAGCGCCTGCCGGACGCGCGCCGCATCGACGCCCGCCTTCTTCGCGAGCGCGAACGCCTCGCTGACGCCCGCAAGCGCGCCGCCGATCGCCACCTGATTGCAGATCTTGCAGATTTGCCCGGCCCCGGACCGGCCGATGTAGATGATCCGCTCCGCGTTGCCCATGGCCGCGAGGATCGGCTTCACTCGCGTGAACGTCGCCTCCTCGCCGCCGACCATGATCGAGAGCGACGCGTTGATGGCGCCGATCTCGCCGCCGCTGACCGGCGCGTCGAGCATCGACGCGCCTTTGTCGGCGGCCATCTTCGCGAGCCGTTCGGTCGCGACCGGCGAAATGCTGCTCATGTCGACGACGATGGCGCCCGGCTGAAGTCCGGCCAGCACACCGTCCGCGCCGCTCAGGACGCGCTCGACGTCGGGCGTGTCCGGCAGCATCGTGATGACGACCGTCGATGCGCGGGCGACCTCGGCCGGCGAGACCGCGGCGGTCGCGCCCGCCGCCACCAGTTCGTCGACCGCCGCGCGGCTTCGGTTGTGCACCACGAGGCGGTGGCCCGCGGCGATCAGGTGTTTGGCCATGGGTTTCCCCATGACGCCGAGCCCGATGAAGCCAATGTTTTCGGCCACGAACGACCTTTCCGGTCCGGCTGAAGCCGGACACTCGTACGAGCACTCAAAGCAGCCGGCGCCCCGCACGGCGCCCCCCGCATGCCCGCACCGCGCGGAGCTATAATCCTAATCCGAGGTTTGCATGATGAAACGAGCCATCCTCGCGGCGGCGCTGATCGGTCTGGCCATCTCCCCGCTTGCGGCGGGGGGCAAAGGCACGGTCACCGGCGCGTACGTCGAGGCACGAACGGCCGAAGTCTTTACCGGCGGCTGCATCATGAACAGCGAAGCGGAAACGGTCGGCAAGCAGGCCGTGCTCGCGTGGAAGGTGGATCGCGGCAGCTTCAACGGTATTGCGATCGACGGGCTGTCGGTGGTCGCGGCCGTGTCCGGCGACCGGAACCTCGGCATGCAGGAGATGGGCGGTGAAAAACCGACCGTGCATTCCGCGATGTATGTCGATCAGCGCGCGAACCCGGCGCAGCAGCTCGCGCTCGTCGCGATGGCGAATGAGCTCTCGAAGGGCCTCGTCGGCACGATCGTCCAGGTCAGCCCCGCGCCGATTCAGTTCACCGATCACGGCGGCGAGATTCAGGTGTCGGCCGGCCCGGCGTCGCTCGACGTGAACAAGCACCTCACGCACGACCCGACCTGCGGCGCGATGGTCTGGTTCCATCCGCTCGCGTCGGTCGACGACGCCGCGGTCGGGATGGCGTCGCAGCACGTGTTCA
>Ga0099827_10001130_pt1 | contig 13413 bp, 15 predicted proteins | sample CZO8metaG_FD_79339 | JGI IMG/M metagenome (GOLD analysis project Ga0099827, IMG submission 79339) | Vadose zone soil microbial communities from the Eel River Critical Zone Observatory, Northern California, USA - CZOApr15con1.8 metaG | ecosystem: Environmental > Terrestrial > Soil > Vadose zone ...
CCTCGACGAGGCAGGGCGAGATCCACGCCTCGCGCGACTTTCGAAGAAACGCCAGCGATCCCGTCAACTGACGCCCTTGAAGCCGGAAACTTCCAAAAGCTTATGCCGGGGTTTCAGGGCGCGCAAGAGAAAAACCGGATCGGATGCATCGCTGCGGTCATCGTATCGCCAGATATCGCCGGTGCGATGTCCGCCGCCGAGCGATCTGTTTGCATAAACTTTGCGCATCGTTGGCGGTGTGCGCATGATCTGCGCATGACCCGCGCGTATGCAGTATTTGCTGCCGGCCTCATCTTGCTGCTCGGCCCCGGGCTTCCCGGCAGCCGTTCGCAAACGGCACCGTTCCCTTTGGAATTGCTGCAGATTGCCGACGGAAACTTTGTGCACTTCGGGGCCATGGCGATGATGAATCGAGAGAACGAGGGGGCCATCGCCAACCTCGGCCTCATCGTCGGGGAGGACGCGGTCGCGGTCGTCGACACCGGCGGCAGCGGACGGGAAGGCGAGCGATTCTTGGCCGCGATCCGGACCCTCACCCCCAAGCCCGTTCGATACGTGATCAACACCCACATGCATCCGGATCACGTCTTCGGCAACGGCGCGTTCGCCGCCGAACGCCCAACCTATGTCGGCCATAGCAACCTGCCTCGCGCCATGGCGACGCGCGCCTCCTTCTATCTCAATGCGTTCCGCCGATCCCTGGGCGAGGCTCTCATCGACGAAGTCAAGATCGTGTCGCCCAGCGACCTCGTCCAAGACACACTGGTGCTCGATCTCGGGATGCGTCCTCTCATCCTCAAGGCATGGCCGGCGGCCCATACCGACAACGACCTGACCGTTCTCGACACGGCGAGCGGAACGCTGTTCGCGGGCGACCTGCTGTTCGTGCGGCATGTTCCCGTGCTCGACGGCAGCATTCTCGGGTGGCTGTCGGTGCTCCAGGAGACGGCGCGCATCCCGGCGGCGCGCGTGGTTCCGGGACACGGCCCCGTGCCGGACGATTGGCACGATGCCCTCGCGCAGCAGCGCCGTTATTTCGAGCGCTTGACGCAGGAGGTTCGCGGCCTGATATCTCGGGGCGTGCCGATCGCCGCCGCCGCGGGCGTTGCCGAAGCCGAAAAGGGCCGCTGGGCGCTCTTCGACGAATACCATGCCCGCAACGCAACGGCCGCCTATTCCGAGCTCGAATGGGAATAGTCGACGGGAGCATCAAACCTGTGCCGAAATGGTCCAAACGAGCCTGCATTGCCGCGCTGATGGCGTGCGCACTCGGCGCGGTGACCCAGCCTTCCGGGGCGGCCGAAGATCCCTGGCCGGGGCTTGCCGGCGACATCTTCAAGGGCCGCCCCCTCGACGATGGGACCGGGCTGCTCACACTCGACATGCCCGTGCGAGCCGAGGATGCGGCCATCGTTCCGATCACGATCCGTGCCGCGCTGCCGGCGGGGGATCCGCGCCGCGCCACCGCACTGACGATCGTCATCGACGAGAACCCGGCGCCGGTTGCGGCAAGCTTCGCGCTCGGTCCGGGCGTCGCCTCGCTGTCGACCCGCGTGCGCGTGGACAGCTATACCCATGTACACGCGGTCGCCGAGCTCAGCGACGGCAAGCTCTACGTGGTGAAGACTTATGTGAAGGCCTCCGGCGGCTGCTCGGCGCCCGCGCTCAAGAACGCCGATGCGGCGGCGGCAGCGCTCGGCCAAATGAAGTTCCGGGTGTTCGCGACCTCCGCGGAGGCTCCTCTGCGGGAAGCGCAGATCATGGTCCGGCACCCGAACAACTCCGGCCTGCAGATGGACCAGCTCACGCGGCTCTACATACCCGCCTATTTCGTTCGCGAACTGCGGATCTGGCAGGGCGATGATCTGGTGCTGGCGATGGACGGCGGGATCTCGATCTCGCAGGATCCCAACATTCGCTTCAGCTACGTGCCCAACGGCGCCAAGACGTTCCGGGCCGAAGCCATCGACACCGAAGAACACGTGTTCCGGGGCGAATGGCCGGCCGATGCGCCGGACATGTGACGGCGGATCGCCGGAAGATCCCCTAGAAGCACCGCACTTCGGCTTCGGCCTGGGCGCGGCGCAGCTCGGTGACGGCGGCTTTGGCCTCCTCGGGGGAGCGGAACATCGCCCCGAACCGGCCCGGCACCTGGGACAGCGAAAGCACCGTCTCGGCGCTCACGTAGCGCTCGTACGGCAGGATCGACGCGATGATGTCGATGGAGCAGGAGCACTGCTCCAATACCTGGTGGGTCTCGCCGTTGGCCTTCATGCAGGCGAAGACATAATCCGCGCGGGCCGACGTCGGATAATCATTGAGATCGGCCGCGCGCGCCGGGCGATCGGCGGCGAAGCTCGCGAGCGCCAGGACGGAGAAGCACGCCAACCGCAATGCTGCCATCCGCCCTGCTCTCAAGACTTCTTCCCGTCCGGACCGAACTGCTTCAGATAGGCGATGACGTTGTCGATATCGGCGTCGTTCTAGAGCCCGGGGAAGATCATCTTGGTGCCGGGGATTTTCGCCCGCGGATTTTTCAAATATTCTTTCATCGTCGCCTCGTCCCAGGTCAGGCCTGAATTTTTGTTGGCCGGAGTGTAATTGTAGCCCTCGATCGACCCGGCCTTGCGACCGACGATGCCGTTGAGAACCGGCCCGACGCCGTTCTTGGCGCCCTCGCCGACCTGATGGCAGACCTTGCATTTCGCGAACACCTTGTCGCCGGCCGCAACATCTTGCGCGATAGCCGCTCCGTCGAGGGCGATGAAGGCAACGAACGTCAAGCCTAGTGATCGGATGCGCATCGTATGGTTCCCAGAATCATTCGACCGACGGGAAGGTATCGATGGGAGGCGCCCGGCCGGGCACCACACCATTAGCCAGCGTATCGTGCCCGGGCAAGGACTACGGCCAGCCGCCCAGCTGCGGTCCGAGCGCACAGGTATTGAACCGGGCGCCGCATTGGCGCTGAATGCAGACCCCGAGATAGGGACGGCATCGAGGACGGCGACGATGATCGCTCGAGCGCGCTGGATGCTGGCCGTCGGTCTCCTGGCTTTGGCCTCCACGGCTTTCGCCCAGGACCTGATGCGGCACATCGACCTTTCCTCGCCCGAGATGACGAGCGCGGAGATGACGCGGGCCGAAGTCGAAGCCGCGCTCGCATCGGCGAAATCCGGCACGCCCGTCGATTTCAGCGGCAAGAAACTGTCCGGCCTCGATCTGTCGGGGCTCGATCTTTCGCGCGTCGTGCTGCGCGCCGCCAAGCTCAACAAGACCAAGCTCGTCGGAGCCAAGCTCGACGGCACGATCCTCGACCAGGCGTGGCTGCTCGAGGCCGATTTGAGCGGCGCGAGCCTGAAAGGGGCCAACATCTTCGCCGCACAGATGCAACGCGCGAAGCTCGACCGGGCCGACCTTTCCGGCGCCCGCGTTGCGGCCGACCTTTCCGGCGCGAGTCTCGTCGGCGCCTCGCTCGCCGGCGCCAATCTTGCGGCCGACATGAAAAATCAATCCATGGGGCTGATGCGCGCCGTGCTCAGATCGGCCAATCTCGAAGGCGCGAACCTGCGGGGCGCGGATCTCGCCCGCGTCGATCTGGAATTCGCCTCGCTCAAGCGCGCCGACCTCACCGGCGCCTCGCTCGTGAGCGCCTCGCTCGGCGGCGCGGATCTGAGCGGCGCCACGCTCGCGGGCGCGGATCTCGCCGGCGCGGATTTCAATTCGGCCAAGCTGATCGCGCCGTTCGGACTCGACGCGGCAAAAAATCTGGACAAAGCGCAGAACCTGCAGCGCGCGGTGCGGCAATGACCGCCGGCTTCGCCCGCGGCGCGAGGATACGCGCATTCCTCCTGGCCATCGCGGTTGCGGCGCTGTTCTCGAACCCGAACCTTGCGGCCGACGGCAAGGGTAAAGGCATCCGCTTCTGGAATCTCACCTCCTCGACCGTGACCAACCTGCAGCTCTCGCCGGCCGGGCAAAACGCCTGGGGCGCCAATCAATGCGCGAACGATCCCGACGGAGCGGTCGATCACGACGAGCGGCTGCGCATCGTCGGGATTGCGCCGGGCCGCTATGACGCCAAGCTCGCCGACAAGGCCGGCCGGACCTGCACCGTGCACAACCTCGACATCAAGGAGAACGGCGTCTTCTCGATCGAGGACAAGGACCTGACCGAGTGCGGGAGGTGAGGCGCCGTAGGGTGGGCAAAGCGAAGCGTGCCCACCAGGGATCAGGTCAGAAATCAGAAATCAAAATTAGAAATCAGAAATCCGATTCCTGACCTCTGATTTCTGAGCTCTGATTCCTGATTGCGGAGGTGGGCACGGCGCGTTCCGCGCCTTTGCCCACCCTACATTCCGGGAGCGAGCTTCTATCGCGGATACGCGCCGCGGATCGTATCGAACACCTTGAAGGCCGCGACGTGCTCGGCGACGTCGTGCACGCGGAAGATCGCGGCGCCGCTCGCCGATGCCGCCAGGTTGGCGGCCAATGTCGCGATCAGCCGTCCCTCGACGCCGACTTCGACCAGCGAACCCAGGAACGATTTGCGCGAAACGCCGATCAGCACCGGCAGCCGGTAGTCGCGCAATTCGCCGATCCGGGCCACAGCCTCGACGTTCTGCCGCGAGGTCTTGCCGAAGCCCACGCCCGGATCGAGGATGATGCGCCCTCTGGGGATGCCGGCGGCTTGCGCCAGCGCCAGCGAGCGATCGAAGAAACGGCGGATGTCGGCCAGGATGTCGATCGCCGCGTCCTTCTGCGGGCGATTGTGCATGATGACGACCGCGGTTTCGGTTTCGGCCACCACGTCGGCCATGCTGGGGTCGTGCTGCAGCCCCCACACGTCATTGATGAGGATGGCGCCAAGCTCGGCGGCGCGCCGGGCGACCGCCGCCTTGTAGGTATCGATCGACAGCGGCGCATCGAGCCCGCGCGCCAGTTCGGCGAGGATCGGCTCGACCCGCCTGAGCTCTTCGGCTTCCGGAACCGGCGTGGCGCCGGGCCGGGTGGATTCGCCGCCGACATCGACGATATCGCAGCCCTCGGCGACCATCTTCTTCGCCTGGGCGAGCGCCGCGTCGAGACTTTGGAACCGGCCGCCGTCGGAGAAGGAGTCCGGGGTCAGGTTCAGGATTCCCATGATGATCGCGCGCGAGCCGATCTTGCCCAGAAAGGCGTCCCGCTTGGCGCGCGCGTCGTTTTGCATCAGCTCTTCTCGTTTCGCCCGGCCGGATCCTCGCAGCGCCAGCGCACCGCCGTCCATTTCGGGTGCTCGCCGACCCATTGGGCAATATACGGCTGCGCCGCGAACGCGCATTGCCGCAGCGAGCCGCTCCATGCGAACTGCAGATGCTGCTCCTCGCAGACGCTCATGTGCGCCGTCGCGCAGACCGTCACGATCAGCTCGATCAAACCCATGGCGGCCTCCCGGAGAATCGACGTCGCATGGTCGGCCTTAATCCGTGCGTCCTTGTTTGCGTCGGCTAAAGATTGGAGCCGCGAACGACCCGGACAAGCCGGCCATGATGCCGAGGCCCTAATCTCGATCCTTCATGAACAGCTCCCCTTTGCCCAGCACCGCCATATCGCCGGCCAAGCGTCGCAACCTGCCGCTCACCAAAGATGCGGCGCGCTTGCTGTACTGGCCCGCGAATTGCCCCATGAGCCGCATGGCGATGAGCCCATGAGTGCCGCAATCGACGAAGGTCGGCGAGAGTTCCTCGCAATCACCCGCCAGCACGATCGTGCCCCGGCTCATCAGATACCCGGGCATGGGGCCGCAGTTCCGGCACAGGATCAGCGTCCCGGCGATCATCCGGCTGCCGGCATGAGCGCCCGCATTGCCCTCGATGATGATCGTGCCGCGGCGCAGGCGGTCGCCGGCGCGATCGCCGGCCTTGCCACGCACGACGACGACGCCGCCCCGCATTCCCGCCGTCTCGCCCGGCAGCGGGCCGCCGAGTCGTTCTCCCGCCGTCCCGGAAATCTCGACGTGCCCCCCGCGCATGCCGGACGCGGCCCAAGCGCCGGCGCCGCCTTCGATCGCGAGCCGGCCGCCGCGCATCCCTCGGCCGGCCTGGATGCCGACGTCGCCCTCGACCCGGATCTCGCCGCCGTCCATGTCCTGCCCGATCCGGTCGAGCCGGTCGCACGCGCCCTCGATCCGCAGCCGGTCGGCGTCGCCGATGCGCAGTCGAAACGCGTCGCCGACCGTCACGCGATGCTTGGTCGTCTGCAGTTCGATCCGTTCGATTTCGGCCGCCGCTTTGCCCGCGAGCAGATGCGGCACCAATGGGGAAAGATCGAGCCGCTGGTCCGGCCGCTGCCGCAAGGCGAGCACCAGCGGCCTCACGGCAACAGGTCCTTCAAATGGAAGTGATGGGGCCCGAGCTTGCCGCCGTAGTTCCCCGCGCCGATGCGCGCGACGCCGCGCTTGGGACCGAGCCTCACCACCGCGGCAATCGCGGCGCGCATCGCCGCGGCGACCGCCGCAGGCGTGAGCCCATCGATGACGATCTCGAGCACCGCGGCGATGTCGGGATCGAGCGCGCTTTCGACCGCGCCCCTCAAGGTCGGGCAATACGCATCGTTGGTCGACGCCGGCACCTTCTTGTATTTCGAGCCCACCTTGGAGCCCGAGCGCGCGATGCCGCCCGGAAACGGCGCGATGGCGTCGGGCACGGCCCGGATCGCCTTTGCGGCCGCCTCGGCCGCCGCCAGCGTCCGGCGCGTCTCCTGGCCCATGAGGATCAAATTGCCGCCGCCTACCGCATTTTTGGTGAGGCCGGTCGTCGCCTCGCAGACGAACTCGCCGTCCATGACCGGCAGGCGCCAGTAACGTTTTTCCCCCAATCGCTTGGCGATCTGCCAGCCGTCGCCGAAATAGCGCAAAGCATTGCCGAGCTTGAGCGTCTCCTCGCCTGCAAGCCCCGCGTAACAGGCGGATCCGGGGCTGGTGAGCACGCATTGCGCTACCCGGGTCTGCAGTTGCTTTTGCAGTTCGGCCGTGGAGACCGCGAACAGCAGCACGCGCACGCCGGGCCGGCCGTCCGGCGTTGCACCGACGGCGAGCTCGTGGTCGATCGCCGCCTCGCACCCGCAGCCGATCACCGAAGTGGCGAAGCCGGTCATCGTCTCCGCCGCCTGGCGCGCCCAACGCGCGCTATCGGCGGTGATCACGATGGCGGTCGCGCGCATGCCGAAGGCTTCGGCGAACGTGTCATCCACCCGCACGCCGTTTGCGATCAGCCGTGACATGGCACCAGCTCGAACGGATCGGGCCGCTGAATCGCGCCGTCGGGCACCTTCATGAAATCCGGGGGCAGCCCATAGCGGTCCCCGTAATGGTCCCTCATGCGCCGATCGATGCCCGCGTCGTGGTCGGGGCGCACGTAGAGCGCCCGGCCCCAGCGATAGCGCGTCACCCGACCGTCGCGCACGACGAGCTCGCCATCCTTGAACACCAGCGCGGCGGCCCGGAACATTTTGGCCCGGTCGCTCGCCTGCGGATAGACCGCGACGTCCGCAACCGCGCCGGGCCCGAGATGTCCGCGGTCCGCGAGACCGAGAAGCTTCGCCGGCGCGCCGCGCGTCATCGTGGCAATCTCGGCGAGCGAATACTCGCGCTCAATCGAGCGCAGATTGGTCACCGTCAAGGCTTCCGGAAGCAATTTCGCCATCCATTCGGCGCGGAGGTCGCGGTTCATCAGCAGCGCAAAAATTTCCGGATAGGTCGTGAATGGCGCGCCGTTGGGATGATCGGTGGTGAAGAATACCCGTGCGGGATCCGTGATGAGCAGAAACAATTCGAGGCCCACGGCCCATTGCACCGCATTGTGGAAATTGCCGGGCCTGTAGTTGTACGGCACGATCCCGCCGCCGTTGCCCTCGGCCTCGAAGATCGTCCATTTTCGTGGGCTCGCCCCGGTGCGGGCGTTGAACTGGCGCAACACGTCGGACGAGATCGTCACCGTCTGCCCGAACATGACCTGGCCGACGTCGATGGTCAGGCCGTCGGCGGCGTTGACCGCCTCCGCGATGCGCGCGGCGGCGGACGAGAATCCGCGCGGCCCCTCGTTGCCGTAGCCGTAGAACTGCAGGTGGGCCAGGTGCAGCGGCAGACCTTCGGCGGCCGCGATGGTGGCCAGCGCGGTTTCGGAATTTCCCGGCAGGCCGAGGTTGTTGCAATGCACGTGCAGCGGATGCGGCACGCCGAGCCCGTCGACCGCGCGCTGCAGCGCCTTGACGATTTGCCGCGAGGACACGCCATAGAACGGCACGACGTCGTCGAGCGAGAATTCCCGCACATTGGCCTTGAATGCGGCGGCACCGCCGGCGTTGATGACCTTGATGCCGAGCGCGCGGGAAGCCTCGAGCGTCCAGGCCACGTAGTCGCCGATGAGCGAAGGCGTCTCCTCTCGGCGCAGCGCCTCGAGCAGGAAATCGTCATTGCCGAGAACCGCCAGGATCGCCTTGTCGATGATGGGAACGTCCGCGAGCTCCAGATGCGCGTGGAGTGCCGCGTCGGGGGCGACCGCCGGCTCGACCACGGTGGTGAAGCCCATGCTCGCATACAGGCACCCGGTCTCGAACGTGGAGGAAGGCGCATTCGACAGCGGGGCTGCCGCGGGGTTCGGCGCGGAAGCGCGGTGAAGCTCCGGAAGCAGCAAGCGCGCCCGGTTCACGTTGTCGCTGGCGATGTGGGAATGGATATCGATCGCGCCCGCCATCACGATCTTGCCGGTCGCGTCGTGGATCTCGTCGGCACGGGTATCGCCCGGCGGCGCACCCACGATCCTGCCGTCACGCATCCATACGTCGCCGACCGCGTCGCGGCCATTGGCGGGATCGATGACGCGGCCGCCTTTGATGCAGGTCAGCAAGGCAATGCCCTGTCGCTCGCCAGCGCCAACGCGATCTGGCCGATCGCCTGCGCGACCGAAATCGCTTCGCTCTTGTGCTTTGCCGAGGTCCACGCCAGCGTTGCGGTCGGGACGAACCGCTCGACCGCGTCGTGATCGAGCCCCGGCCTGCCGACCGCGATATGCACCCGGGGCGGCCGGCAGCGGAATTTCGCGTCGGCGCCGGTCAGGGCGATGGTGGGCAAATTCCCGTCCCAATCGGGCGCGGCCGCGCGATAGGCCGAGATCCACAGCGCACAATCGGTCTCGCCGCTCGCGATGAGGCGGCTTGCCTCGAAGCGCCAGGGATCATGCTCGGGGAAGCCGCGGGCAAACCCGGTACGCATGGGAAATCCGGTCATCCAGCCGCAGACCTCGAGCACGCCCGCGGCGTGATCGCCGGGCGTGAGCGGTAATCCGGAGAAACGCGTGGTCCCGTTCAAGTCGTTCACCAAGCCGCACAGCATTTCGATCGTCAGCACGTCGAGCGCCGCTGCGGACCACAGCGCCACGCCGAAGCGCGCCGTGCGAAGCTCGGCCGCAAGCCGATCGATGGCCCGTGCATCGCGCAACTTTCTGCGTGGCCGGCCGGCCAGGCTCGCGCGCAACGCGGCGAGCACCGCCGGCAGATCCTTCGGGGTGTGGCCGATCGCGGCCTCCTGCTGGTGGCGCGATCGGGTCTTCGTTTCCGGGCAGAGCCAAAATACCCGGCGACGGAATGGATCGGCGGTTTCCGGCGCCGGTGGACGTTCGATCAGCCGGGCGTCGAGGTCCGGCCATGCGGTCTTAAGTCCGGGACCGACCATCAGCAGCGTGTCGGCCCGCAAGGCCGCTTCGTTGGGCGTTATCACCATCATGCCGGCCTCGCGCGCGACGTCGAGATCGCGCAGCAGCGCCCCAGAATGCATATGGTCGATCACGCCGCCGAGCTGCGCGGCAAGGCCGATGGCGGCGCGCGCGCCGTTCGCATCGGTCCCCAGCCCGGCGACCAAAGGCAGCCGGCTTGCTTTCAGCAATTTCGCCGCTTCGGTCGCGGCAGCGCGCAACGCCACGGGTCTGCCGTCGATCCAGGCGTCGGCCATTTCCGCTTCCTCACCGCGCGGTTCGGCGCTCAGGCGTCATATTTGACGTAGGCGAAGCGCTGGTCTTTCTCGGGAGTTCCCTCGAGCGCGCCGCCTTGCTTGCCCGGCTGCCAGTGCACCACTTCCTCGATCTTCTTCGCGAGCTCGAAATCCTTGTCCGTGATGCCCTTGGCGGCGTGATTCTGCAGACGCACCTCGACCCATGCATAGGATGCGGTGATGTCGGGATGGTGCCATGCGGCCTCGGCCAGATGCCCGACCGTGTTGATGACCATCAGGGTGCCCTTCCAGCCGTGGGTTCGGTAGCGACGCCGGATCCAGCCGCCCTCCAGGTACCAATGCGGCAAGTCCTGCTTGAGCCGCGCCTCGACCTCCGCATCGCTGTACGTGCGTTCCTTCTTGACCTCGTTCATGTGGACCAACCTTTGCCGACCCGCCCCCGTGCCGATCGCTTGTACGGCTTGTCTCCACTATCCTAGCAAAAACCGTTTGGCGGAAGAACACCGGGAGAAACCGATTGGCCGGCAATTCTGCGCCGACTGCGGCAAGCGTCACCGTCACGGCGCCGGCGCGGTTGCATCTGGGTTTCCTCGATCCGAGCGGAGGTTTGGGGCGGCGTTTTGCCAGCATCGGGCTGGCGATCGCCGAATTGGGCACGCGGATCAGCCTCCGCACCGCAGCTTCGGCGGGCATCGAGGGCCCGGAGCACGCGCGCGTGGCTCGGCACCTCGAGATTATGCAGCGGCATCTGCGACTGAGCGGCGCCCATGCGGCCAAGATCGAGCAAACGGTTCCCGCCCACGCGGGTCTGGGGTCCGGAACGCAGATCGCGCTGGCGGTCGCCGCGGGCATCCGCCGCCTGCACGATCTGCCGCGCGATCTCTACGGCGACGCCATCCGGCTCGGGCGCGGCGGCCGCTCCGGCATCGGCATCGGGGTATTCGATCGCGGCGGCCTCATCCTCGACGCCGGGCGCGGCCGCACGGCGACACCGCCGCCGATCATCAGTCGATTGCGGTTTCCGGAGCAATGGCGCGTCATCCTGGTGCTCGATCCGAGCCGAAGCGGTGTGCACGGACCGGAGGAAGGCGCTGCCCTCGCAACGCTTGCGCCGTTTCCGGAACGGGAAGCCGCGCACCTTTGTCGTCTCATGCTCATGCAGGCGTTGCCGGCCGTCGCCGAAGGCGACCTGGAGAGCTTCGGTGCGGCGATCCGGGAGCTGCAGTCCCGCGTCGGCGATTATTTTGCGCCGATCCAGGGCGGCAGCCGTTTCACCAGCCCCGATGTCGCCGCCGCGCTCGCGCGCCTCGACGAGGCGGGAGCCTACGGCATCGGACAAAGCTCCTGGGGACCGACCGGGTTTGCGTTCGCTTCCTCGGCGGCGGAAGCAAGCCGGCTCGTCGCGCTTCTGCGTGACGACGCGCGACTGCGGGCACTGGACATCCGCGCCTGCACGGGGCTCAATCGCGGAGCTCAGATCGACGTCCATTCTGCGCTAGATTCGCGAAGCGGATGAGGTGCCAGGAGAGCGGGATCATGGCCGAAAAATATATTCTGCACATGGTGACGCCGCTCAAGCACATGAGTCCGTTCGACGTGAACATGGCGGTGGACGCCGGTTGCGACGTCGTCATCACCCATACGGACGTGAGCCTCGGCGAAGTTTCCGGCCTGGTCCAGGACGCCATTTTCTCGCGCCCGCCGAAGACGGGCGCGCGGACCGGGATGTTCTTCGGCGGCAAGAACGCCGTGCTCGCCCTCGACATGATGGCGGCGGCCAAGAAGGCGCTGGTGCCTCCGTTCGGACTGTCGCTGTTCGCGGATCCGGCGGGATCGTTCACCACGGCCGCGGCATTGGTGGCCTGCGCGGAGAAGACGCTGCGGCAAAAGAAGAACCGCGATCTGCGCGGCCTGAAGGTCGCCGTGTTCGGTGCCACCGGAGTGGTGGGCTTCTCGGCGGGCGTGATTGCCGCGTTCGAAGGCGCCAAGGTCGTTCTCGTCGGCTATGACGGAATCCGCCGCGTCAGCGACGCCGCCAAGGAGATCAAGACGCGGTTCGGCGTCGACGTCACGCCGGCGGATGGCAGCGACGATGCCAAGAAGGCGAGCATTCTCGCCGATGCCGAGGTGGTGTTCAGCGCGGGCCCAGCGGGTGCCCGCGTGCTCTCCAAAGCTCAGATCGAGGCGGCGCGGAATCTGCTGCTCGCCGCCGACGTCAATGCGGTGCCGCCTTCCGGCATCGAAGGTTTGGAAGCAAACGCCAGCGGCACGCCACTGACCTCGTCGGGCGCGCTCGGCATCGGGCCGCTCGCGATTGGCGGCGTGAAATACAAGACCGAATTCGGTCTGTTCCAGAAGATGATTTCCGCGACCAAACCCGTACATTTCGATTTTCGCGAAGCCTTTGCGCTCGCGCGCGAGCTGAATGCCTGAACCGGCCGCAGTGCTGATCGCCGCGGTGTCCGGGCGGGCGCTCGCCGCCTCGGCACGCCGGGCCGGCTTCGTTCCGCTGGTCGCCGATTGCTTCGGTGACGATGACACGCTGGCGTTGGCGCGCGCCCATGTATGTCTGCGCTGGGGTGCCGGGCGCGGGATCGATCCCGAGGAGCTGCTGCCGGCTTTGGAGCGGCTCGCCGCGCAGCACCGCCCGCTGGGATTCGTGTACGGGACCGGCTTCGAGGATCGGCCGAAGCTTCTCGGGCGTATCGCGGGGCGATGGCGGCTGCTCGGCAATGCGCCGGAAACGATTGCGCGGCTGAAGCACCCCGGCTCGTTCGCGGCGCTGTGCCGGGACTGCGGCGTTGCGCATCCGCACACGAGGATCGGCCGCCCCGCCGACATGGCCGGCTGGCTCGCCAAGCGCGCGGGCGGCGCCGGCGGCACCCATGTACGCAGCCGGATCGATCGCGAAGCGGGCCGCGGCACGACCTATTACCAGCGCCGCGTCTCCGGCAGTCCGGTCTCCGCGCTGGTGCTGGGCAATGGCCGCACGGCGATCGTGCTCGGGTTCAGCGCGCAATGGGCATCTCCCGCAGAGGGCCGCCCGTTTCGTTACGGCGGCGCGGTACGGCCCGCCATGCTGCCAGCGGAATTGAGCGCCGCCTTGACGGGCGCGGTGGAGCGGCTCGCATCGGCGCTGCCGCTGATCGGGCTCAATAGCTTCGACTTCCTGGTCGAGGACGACGCGTTTCGGCTGCTCGAGATCAATCCACGGCCGGGCGCGACCCTGGACATTTTCGAGCCGAGCGAGGGTTCCCTGCTCGGACTGCACGTGGCCTCCTGCGAAGGCGCGCTTCCCGAGCAAGCGCCGAATTTGCCGGGTGCGGCCGCCGCCTGCATCGTCTACGCTGATCGAGACGTCGGGTCCGTGCCGGTGATGGATTGGCCGGCCTGGGCCGCTGATCGCCAAAGCGCCGCGAGCTCGGTCA
>Ga0099827_10001134_pt1 | contig 13385 bp, 15 predicted proteins | sample CZO8metaG_FD_79339 | JGI IMG/M metagenome (GOLD analysis project Ga0099827, IMG submission 79339) | Vadose zone soil microbial communities from the Eel River Critical Zone Observatory, Northern California, USA - CZOApr15con1.8 metaG | ecosystem: Environmental > Terrestrial > Soil > Vadose zone ...
CGCCCGCCCGGGGCGGCGCCGCGAGATGCGAAGACCGATGCGCCGAGCCTCCCGATACGACCGGATTGCCTTCGTGGCGAGCCAAAATCCGCAGGCCGAGCGCGCGCGCAAACGGCTGGCCGCGCGCTACGGCGATGCGCCGCTGGACAAGGCCGACGTGGTTGTCGCGCTGGGCGGCGACGGCCTCATGCTGCAGACCCTGCACCGCCTGATGAGCGCCGGCAAGCCGATCTACGGCATGCACCGCGGCACGGTCGGGTTCATGATGAACGAGTTTCGCGGCGACGGCCTCAAGCAGCGGCTCGCCGCCGCCGAGGTGGCGGTCATCCACCCGCTGGTCATGCGCGCGCGCGACATCGCCGGCATCGAGCACGAGCACCGCGCCATCAACGAGGTGTCGCTGTTCCGCCAGATCTACCAGGCGGCGCGCCTGCGCATCCTCATCGACGGCAAGGAGCGCCTCGCGGAACTGGTCGCCGACGGCGTGCTGGTGGCGACGCCGGCCGGCTCGACCGCCTACAACTTCTCGGTCCAGGGGCCGATCATCCCGATCGACTCGCCGCTGCTGGCGCTCACCCCGATCAGCCCGTTCCGGCCGCGCCGCTGGCGCGGCGCGCTGCTGCCCGACAAGGCCCGCATCACCGTCGAGGTCATCGAGGCCGAGCGGCGGCCGGTCGCCGCGGTCGCCGACCACGACGAGGTGCGCTCGGTGCGCTCGGTCGACATCTCCATGGATCACAGCATTTCGATGCACATGCTGTTCGATCCGGGGCACAGCCTCGACGAGCGCATCCTGCTCGAGCAGTTCGGCTACTGATCAGGGACTTGGAGGACGCCCATGAGCCAACTCGGTCGACGGCAGAAAACGATGAAAATCGCGGACCCTTTGGTCATCATGTTCAAGGGGCAGGATGACGACGTCATTTGTCACATTCATCCCGGCAAGTTGACCCACGAGCACTACGGGCTGCTGGTCTGCGATCTCGTCCGCCATGTCGCCGCGGCCTTCAAGGTCGGCGAGGACGCCGTCTGGGAGTGGGTCGACAAGGAGCGCCACCGGCCCACGACCAAGATCAGCCAGCCGTCATGACGGCCCGCAAGCGCCGGCGGGCTCGGGCGCCGGGGCAATCATCCTAAACGGTTCGTTAACGGCAAATCCTTAGCGTGCGGACGGGCTGCCGGCGTGGCCGGCCAGCCGTCGGGATCGCCATGGTCCGCATCGATTTCAACCGCCTGCGCTTTCTCGTCATCGACGACAACGCGCATATGCGCCGCATCCTGCGCACGCTGCTGCACGGCTTCGGCACCCGCGAGGTGTACGAGGCGGAGGACGGCGCGGCGGGCCTCGAGGCCTTCACGCACTATTCGCCCGACATCGTCATCACCGATTGGGCGATGCCGATCTTCGACGGTCTCGAGCTGACCCAGATGATTCGCCAGCCCGGCGCCAACGCCAATCCGTACGTGCCGATCATCATGCTCACCGGGCATTCGGAGAAGAAGCGCGTCGTCGCCGCGCGCGACGCCGGCATCACCGAGTTTCTGGCCAAGCCGATTTCGGCGAAGGCGCTCTACCAGCGCATCCTCAACATCGTGGTCAACCCGCGGCCCTTCATCAAGACCAAGACCTATTTCGGTCCCGACCGGCGGCGCAACGTCAATCCGAACTACGTCGGGCCGGACCGGCGCAAGGGCGGCAAGGCGGACATCATCAAGCAGCAGCCGCTGCTCGACAAGGCGAAGGCGCTGACGTGAGCCGCCGCCCCGAGGACCACGCCGAGGCGGCGGTGACCAAATTCAAGGATTACGAGGTCATCACGCCGCCCAACAAGCTGGAAAAGGCGGTGGTGCACGCGCGCCCGAGCGAGCACTACGAGCCCGACCCGGTGGCGCGGGCCGAGCAGGCGCTGCTCACTCTGTCGAACGACTTTGCGCAGTGGATGGAGGCCGAATGCCGGCGCCTCGATGCGGCGCGGCGCAAGGTCCGCGAGGCCGGCTTGACCGACGCGGCGCGTGACGAGCTGTTTCGCGCCGCCCACGACATCAAGGGCGAGGCGGCGACCTTCGGCTTCCCGCTGATCGAGCCGGTCGCCCGCAGCCTGTGCCGGCTGATCGAGCACTCCCCGGAGCCGGCGCGCATCCCGCTCGTGCTCCTCGACCAGCACGTCGACGGCGTCCGCGCGATCGTCCATCGCAACGCGCAGGGCAATTCGGAGCGCAAGGCGCAGGTGCTGGCGGAGCGGCTCCGCCAGGTGACCGAGGAATTCCTCGCCCACGAGAATCGGAACCGGCCGGGCTATCTCGACGAGGTCGCCGCTCCGGCGTTGGCGCCGGATCCATCATCCGGCTGATCGGCGTTACGCCGCGGCCAGCTCGTCGCAGAACATCCGCGCTTCCTCGCGCGCCGCCTCGGTGGCGAACCGGCGCAGCAGCATCAGCAACGGCTCGATCTCGGCCGAGGTCTGGTCCGCGCAGCGGGTGAGCACGCGCTCGATCATCCGGCGCTTGAGCCGCGTCGCGCCGCCGGGATCGCCGATGAACCCCGCCTCGTGCATGGCCTCGAGCGCGGCGCGCACCGCCGGGAACGCCGCGGCCGGCAGGTCGGTCCGCTGGTAGAGCGCGCGCAATCCGGCGCCGCGCCGGTCGTGCACCAGGCCGGCGACGCGCGCGGGCGGCAGGCCGGACAGCTCGGCAAGCGCCTGCTCGAACAGGACGACGTTGCCCGACAGCAACGCGCGCAGCACGAGGCCCGCGGTCAATTGGCCGCTTTCGCGCAGGTGCCGAACGAGGCGCTGCATGTCGGACGTCGCCCCGGCCGCGATGGTGACGGTCGCCTTCTCGCACGCCTCGCGGGCGATGCTCTGCGCGCGCCCCTCCTCCAGCCAATTGCGCGCGACCACGAAGCCCGTCAGCGTGGCGGAGAGCTTGACCACAAGGGCCTGGCGGCTCGCCGCCGACAAATCCTCGCGTGCCAGCAGCGCCTCGCGGATCGCGGCGAGATGGCCGAAGCGCTCGACCAGGCGCTCGATCGAGAAGGGAGCGATGTCGGCGTCCGCGCTCTCGATCAGGATGAGGCACGCCTCGGGCGAGCCCACCTCCGCCAGCGCCGCCGACACCGGGCGCGGCAGCGCGCGGCGCTGCGCGATCGCCGCCTGCGCCCGCGGCTCGCCGCCGCCGACCTGGTCCACCAGGTCCGCATCGATCAGGAGCGGCGAGCGTTCGAGCACGATGCCGGCGATCTCCGGCAGGTCGCCGGCGAGGGCGAGGATGACGGCGGGCGGCGCATCCGGCGAGGCGGCGAGCGCCTGCGCCATGGCGCTGCGCACCAGCGGCGACGGATCGTCCAGCAGCATCAGCATCGCGCCTTCGGCGGCGACGCGATCGTCGGGGGAGAGGTCGGAGTAAAGATAGGCTCGGGCCAGCGCGCTCGTCGCTTCGGCGCGGTCGACCGCCGGAGCGGTGCGCACCCACTGAAGAAAATGCCGAACGATCATGGCTCACCGGACTCGACGCGACCGACGCGGGTGAAGGGCGCAACGCGCGCGACATCGGCCGGACGCAGATTAGGAGCCCGTGCTTAATAAAGGGTTCACCATAAATCTTTGGGAAGATTGATGAAATCTTAACGGGCCGCCCAGAGCATGATTCCGAAAAAGCCTGCCCCGGACTTGATCCGGGGTGGATACCGGTTTTCGGAAAAGATCATGCTCCAAAGAAACTGAAGCGGGATGACGATTCGAAGAAAAGTCGTCCCGCGTCAGGCCGAGTGCGCGGTCTGCTGCGCGCGGATGTCCGGGCGCAGGAACTGGAAGAGATCGAGCGGCGTGCCGATCCGCCCCGCCGCCGGCCGCGCGGCCTCGGCCCCGGCCGCCGGCGTCGCCGCCGGGACGAGGGGAATCCCGGCCGCGTCCGCTCCCCACAGGTCGTGCACGAAGGACGAGACCGGACCGCTGCGCTCGGTGCTGAACAGGCTGTTGAATTTCGGCGCCGGATCGGACGCGTAGGCGCTCGCCATCGGCGGCATGATGGCGTCATCGTCCGCCGCAGGCGCGGCCGGCGCGGTTGACGGCGCGGATGCCGATGCAACGGCCGGCGGCGCGACGACCCCGTCGTGCTTGGCGACGAGGACGGCGTAGACCTGCGCCAGGCTGCGCGCCCCGCCCTGCTTGTCGTAGAAGATCGAGCGGTTGGCGCGCGCCGCGTTGGGGAAGAGGTCGGCGGCCTTGCCCTGGGGCGCGTTGTCGGTCGCGGAGATGAATTTCACCGCGCCCGATTGGCCGAGGAAATGCGCGATATAGAGTTCGCCATCGGTCGGTCCGCGGCCGAGCGCCTTGGCCAGGCGGTCGGTGTTCTTCCTGGTGAAGGCGCCGGCCATCAACGCGTTGGCGGCCGGATCGTAGCGCAGGTTCATGACCTTCTGGCGCATGGCCGGATCCGTCACCACGTAGCGCCCGGAGGCGGTGCGCTTGACGGCGTCCGCATAGCTGCCGTAGCCGAGGCCCGGTCCGGATTGCTTGAGCGTTGCAAGCCAGGTCTGGTCGATGAACTGGAACAGGCCCGTGGCCGAGCTGGTCGATGCCTTGGCGTTGGGGTTGAAGCTCGATTCCCGCATCGCGGTCTTGAGCAGATAGTTGAACCCGGTGCCGGTCGCCCGCGCGGCTTCGCGGATCGCCCCGACCACCCTGGTTGCGATGTCGCCCGTGGCCTCGATCGCCATGCTTCTTCCCCGCTTCGCAGGATCGGCCATTATGGTAAACGGGGTGTTAAGAACGGCCCGGAGGAGGAACGTCATGGCGCAAGCGACCGCGACCCGGCACCCGCGCGGCGGGCTTTACTTCGAGGATTTCGTCGTCGGCGAAGTCTTCGCGCACCGGCTCACCCGCACGGTGACGCAGATGGACAACATGCTGTTCTCCAACATGACGCTCAACCCGCAGCCGCTGCATATCGACCGGCATTTCTGCGAGCAGGAGACCGAGTGGGGCAAGCCGCTGATGAACTCGCTGTTCACCCTCGGCCTGATGATCGGCATCTCGGTCAACGACCTGACCGTCGGCACCACCATCGCCAACCTCGGCATGACCGAGGTGAAATTCCCCCATCCGCTGTTCGAGGGCGACACCGTGCACTGCACCAGCGAGGTGCTGGCCAAGCGCGAATCGAAGTCGCGGCCCAAGGCCGGCATCGTCGATTTTTGCCACCGCGCCTTCAATCAGGACGGCAAGCTCGTCGCCGAGTGCCGCCGCCAGGCCTTCATGCGCATGCGGCCGAATTAGAGCATGATCCCGAAAAGTGGGAACCGGTTTTCGGAAAAGATCATGCTTCAAAAAGAGGGTAGAGCGGCATGACGATGCGAAGAATCGTCATGCCGCTCTAAAACCGACTGATGCGCTCGCTGCTGTTCGTCCCCGGCGACAGTCCGAAGAAGCTCGACAAGGGTTTGGCGAGCGGCGCCGACGCGCTGATCGTCGACCTCGAGGATTCGGTCGCGGCCGACCGCAAGGCCGAGGCGCGTGCGACCGCGCTCGGCTTCCTCAAGGAGGTGGGCGCGGCGGCCCGGCGCCCCCGCCTGCTGGTGCGCGTCAACGGGCTCGACACCGGCCTGATCGACGCCGATCTCGACGCGGTCGTTCCCGGGCGGCCGGACGCCATTCTGCTGCCCAAGGCGGAAGGCGGCGCGTCCGTCATCCATCTCGACGCCAAGCTCGCGGCGCGCGAGGCGATGTGCGGCGCAGCCGACGGGCTGATCCGGATTTTTGCGATCGCGACGGAGACCGCCGCCGCGCTGTTTGTGGCGGGGAGCTACGCGGGCGCGAGCCGGCGGCTTGCCGCGCTCACCTGGGGGGCAGAGGATTTATCGGCCGACCTCGGCGCCGAGACCAACCGCGACGCGGACGGGCGGTTCACCGACACGTTCCGCCTGGCGCGCAGCCTGTGCCTCGCGGCGGCGGCCGCCGCCAAGATCCCCGCGCTCGACACCGTGTTCGTCGATTTCCGCAACCCCGACGGCCTGCGCCACGAATGCGCGGAAGCACGGCGCGACGGATTTGCCGGCAAGATGGCGATCCATCCCGGCCAGGTTGCGATCATCAACGAGGTGTTCACGCCCTCCGCGGCGGAGATCGCCAAGGCGCAGGCGGTGATCGCCGCCTTCGCGGCTTCTCCGGGCCTCGGCGTCGTCGGCATCGACGGCGTGATGTACGACCGTCCCCACCTCGAGCGCGCCAAGCGCACGCTTGCGCGGGCGAAGGAGGCGGGAACCAGTAATCAGTGATCAGTAATCAGAGACCAATCGTCTCCGAATACTGATTGCTGGCTACTGATCACTGGTTACTGATCAGGCCGCCTGGCCCTCGCGGAGCTTCTCCAGGCGCCGTTCCTGCGCCACATAGGCGCGCGCAGCGTCGGTCTTGAACAGCTCGTGCGTCTCGATCTCGTCGTCGGCAATGGGCGAGAGCGCCGCGTCCATATAGTCGTGACGGCGCGGATCGTGCTTTACCTTCAGATAGATTTTGCGCAGCTTGGCATAGAGCGAAATCCAGCGGTAGAGCTTCCATACGGTTTCGGCCCAGACCTTCGGATAGAACCGCCAGATCGGCTCGATCGCCCGGCCGGGGCGGCGGTCGCGGCGCGATTTCAAACGAATGAAGCCGCCCTCGAGCGGATGAATGCCCTCGATGTGGATGCAGCCCTTGAACCAGGTGAACATGGAGAGATTGTTGCTGGCATTGACGCCGGTCGCGATCGAGCGCCGCATCACCGTCGCCGCGTGATCGAGCGAGTAATAGGTATCCCATGCGAGCAAATGGGCGCGGCCCCATTCCTCGCGCGACATCAGCGGATGCCCCATGGTCACGTGGATGCCGTCGTAATTGTTCATGTCCGGGTCCATCGGGACGCGGGCGCGGTGCATCTTCTGATGATCCTCGGACCCGGGCAGCGGCGTCAGATTAAAGAATTCGAGCAGATCGATCGGCAGCTCGTTCTTGATCACCTCCATGTCGTGACGGATCGATTCCAAGGTGTCGTGCGGGAAGCCGAGGATGTAGCCGCCGCAGGTCAGCGCGCCGATCGACTTCCACGCCAGCAGCATCCGGCGATACTCGGTGATCTTGTTCTGCCGCTTCTTGGCCGCCAGCAGATTGGCGGGATTGATGTTCTCGAGCCCGATGAACACGCGCCGCACGCCGGCGCGCCCGCACTTCTCGATGAAATTCGGGATGCGGTGGCACAGCGTATCGACCTGGATGACGAAGCTCATCTTGAGCTTTTCCACCTCGCGCAAGTGGATCAGGCGGTCGAGGATCGGTTCCCAGTCCTTGTTGCGGGCGAAATTGTCGTCGGTGATGAAGAACGTGTGGATGCCCTGGGCGAGATTGGCGCGCACGATCCGCTCGACGTCATCGGCGGTCCGCCGGCGCGACTTGCGGCCCTGCACGTTGATGATGGTGCAGAATGAGCACTGGTAGGGACAGCCGCGGCCGGCGTCGAAGCTCGTCAGCCCGCCGATCGTCCGGTTGACGCGCGCGGCCGGCAGGATCGGCGTCGGCGCGCCGTCGATCCCCGGCAGGTCGTCCATGAAGTTGTAGAGCGGTTTCAAGCGCCCGCTCAGCGCGTCGCGCAGCACCGCGTCGAGGCGGTCTTCCGCCTCGCCGGCGAACAGCGCGATGCCCATCTCCTCGGCGCGGCGCACGTCCGGGTCGCGCTCGTCGAGCATGGCGATGGTGCCGGAGACGTGGAACCCGCCGACCGCCACCTGGATGCCGCGCTCGCGCAGCGGGCGGGCGATGTCGAGGGCGCGCGGAAACTGGATCGACTGCACGCCGACCAGCATCACCATGCCGTGGCCGGCGGCTTCGATCAGGCGCGCCAGGCGCGCGGGGCGGATGCGCGTGTTGGTCTCGTCGAGGGCGTGAATCTCGATCTCGACATCCTCGCCGAGCGCGCGGCGGTCGGCGCAGTCCTTGGCAAGGCCGTACAGCGCGGCGAGCGAGTTCGACGGAACGGCGGAGCGAAGGAACTGGATGACGTAGCCGTCGTCGTCGTAGTGCGACGGCTTCACCATGACGAGGCAAAATTTTGGTCGCGCGCTCCGTGCCGTTACTGCCGCCATGTGGCCGCTGCCCCGTGAACCCCGACGCCCAGCGGGGCGCACCGTACACATCCGGGACATCGAAGTCGACGCCGGAACGGCCCGCCGGCCGGATCGCCCGGTTACCGCGGCTTGTCGGGATCGCCGTATACCGCCTTCGGATCGAAGGCTTTTTCGGCGTCGCGGAACTCGAGCGTGACGGCGCCCTTGCGGACACCGAGCGGCACCGCGCGGTAGAAGCACGAGCGGCGGCCGGTATGGCAGGCGCCGCCGCCGGCCTGCTCGACCTTGATCCACACGGCGTCCTGGTCGCAGTCGATCCGCATCTCCTTGACCCGCTGGACGTGGCCCGAGGTCTCGCCCTTGCGCCACAGCGCCCGGCGCGAGCGGCTGAAGTACCACGCCTCGCCGGTCTCGATCGTGCGCGCGAGCGCCTCGGCGTTCATGTGCGCGACCATCAGCACGTCGCCGCTCTGCGCGTCGGTGGCGACGCAGGCGACGAGGCCGTCGGCGTCGAATTTCGGCGCCAGCCGCCGCCCTTCCTCCACCTCGGCGGGCGAGCCGCGGGGTGCGAACGGACCAGGATTGTCGGCCAAGGCAGTCCCCTGCGGGGGTCAGCGCGTCCCGCGCACCAGCGTGATGAACCGCACCTGCTCGGTCGCGTCGTCGCGGAACAGGCCGGTGAACTGGGTGGTCACCGTGGCGACCCCCGGCTTCTGCACCCCGCGCATGGCCATGCACATGTGCTCGGCTTCCATCATCACGGCGACGCCGCGCGGCTTGAGGATTTCGTCGATCGCCGTCGTGACCTGGGAGGTCAGATGCTCCTGGGTCTGCAGCCGCCGCGCATAGACGTCGATCAGGCGCGCGATCTTGGACAGCCCGACCACCCGCTCGACCGGCATGTAGCCGATATGCGCCTTGCCGACGAACGGCGCGATGTGATGCTCGCAATGCGAATGGAACGGGATGTCGCGGATGAGCACGAGATCGTTATAGGTGCCGATCTCCGCGAAGGTGCGGTCGAGCACGTCGGCCGGGCACTCGCGATAGCCGCGGAACAGCTCCTCGTAGGCGTTGACGACCCGGGCCGGCGTGTCGCGCAGCCCTTCCCGCTCGGGATCGTCGCCCGCGAAGGCGATCAGCGTGCGCACGGCCGCGGCCGCCTCCTCGCGCGAGGGCCGCGGCGCCGCCGGCGCGGGCGCCGCCCGGACGTGCTCGGACAATACCGGCTTGGGGGGAAACGACTTGATGATGGCGTCCATAAACGGTCTCTCCGTTCGACCGGCGCTGCTCCGTGCGCCGGGAGTGTCACCGGGGTGGCCGCGTCACGTATACGCCCTCGCGCCATCACGACAATGCGAGAGCGGAGCGGACGCCGCATTCCCAACATGCATGGCGAGTGTCCCGAAGTTCGCTCACCCTTGCGGTACACTTGATGCGAACTTCGGAATCAAAGGGACACTAGCAAATCTATGATTCTAGTGCCGCTTTTGAACCCGAAGTTCGCAACCGCACTTGCCGCAATATGTGTGCGAACTTCGGGTTCGCGGCACTAGCGTAAACCGAAGCCCGGCCGGCAGCGCGCCCTTCTCGCACCGGCCGCCCAGCGCCTATATATTTGCTTAGCGGCCGGGGGCAAACACCCGCGCCGTTCAAATTCAGGGCATCCATGCTCAACGAGGTCTACAACCGCCGCATTCTGGAGCTCGCGGGCACAATTCCGCGGATCGGGCGGCTGCCCGCGCCCGACGCCAGCGCGACCGCCCATTCCAAGCTGTGCGGCTCGACGGTGACGGTCGACCTGAAAATGGACGGCGATACGGTCACCGACTTCGCCCATGAGGTGAAGGCCTGCGCGCTCGGCCAGGCCTCCTCCTCGATCATGGCGCGCAACGTGGTCGGCGCCCGGGCGCAGGACCTGCGCGAGCTGCGCGAGACGGTGCGGCGCATGCTCAAGGAGAACGGCGCGCCGCCCGCCGGCACCTGGGGCGACATCGCCGTGCTCGAGCCGGTGCGCGACTACAAGGCGCGCCACGCCTCGACCATGCTCACCTTCGATGCGGTGGTGTCCGCCATCGATCAGATCGAGGGCAAGCGCGGCGCGGTCGCGGCGCAGTGAGCGGGGCGCCGTTCTTCGCCGCCGCTGCGGCCATGGCCTTCGCCGCGATAACCGCCGCCCACGGCGCTCCGGCCGACGACTGCGAGGGCGAGGCGGCGCTGCTCGCCCGGGCGGAAACCGAATTGCCGAGGCTCGACCTGACGCCGCCGTTGCATCACCAGCTGGTCTGCATCAGCCTGGAGACGCTGGCCGAGTTCCGGCGGCGGGTCGGCGCGCATGTGCGGCGCTGCCCCGCCTCGCCCTACGCCGCCAAGGCGGCCGGCTGGGCCGGCGAGGATTATGGCGCGCAGTTTCGCCGCCACCGCTGCCGGCGCAAGCTTTGAAAGCCCCGCCATGGACCTCGACCCCCTGTTCGACGCCGCCCGGCACACGCCGCGCCAGGCCGGACGCGGGCTCGTCAGGCTCTACCGCTATACGTTCTCGGCCCTGGTCGGCTTCCACTGCCGGCACCTGCCGACCTGCTCCGCCTACGCGGACGAAGCGATCGGGCGATTCGGCCTGTGGGCCGGCGGCTGGATGACCCTGGCGCGGATCCTCCGCTGCCACCCGTTCGGCACCTCCGGCCTCGACTTCGTGCCGCAAGCCCCGCCCGCCGGCGCGCGCTGGTACCTGCCGTGGCGGTATGGAAGGTGGCGGGGGACGAACGTGGATCCTACGCCGGTGGACGCCGCGCGCCGGCCAATGTAAACCCCGCCGCGAACGACGACCGCTTACCTGCATTCGTAGGCAGCGAGTGAGCAGGAGACGAAGATGGTTGCAGTGACCTTCCCCGACGGGGCGCGTCGGGATTATCCCGACGGCATCACCGGCCTCGACATCGCCAAAGGCATCTCGCCTTCGCTCGCCAAGCGCACCGTCGCCATGGCGCTCGACGGCGCGCTCGCCGACCTCACTGACCGGATCGAACGCGATGCGCGCATCGAGTTCCTCGCGCGCGACGACAAGCGCGCGCTCGAATTGATCCGCCACGACTGCGCGCACGTGCTGGCCGAGGCGGTGCAGACCCTGTGGCCGGGCACCCAGGTGACCATCGGGCCGGTGATCGAGAACGGCTTCTATTACGACTTTGCCCGCAACGAGCCGTTCACGCCCGAGGATTTTCCGGCGATCGAGGCCAAGATGCGCGAGATCGTCGCGCGCGACCGTCCCTTCACCAAGGAGGTGTGGGCGCGCGACCAGGCCAAGCGCGTCTTCCGCGACAAGGGCGAGCTGTTCAAGGTCGAGCTCATCGACGCCATCGCGCCGGGCGAGCCGATCAAGATCTACAAGCAGGGCGACTGGTTCGACCTGTGCCGTGGTCCGCACATGACCTCGACCGGCAAGGTCGGCGCGGCCTTCAAGCTGATGCGGACCGCGGGCGCCTATTGGCGCGGCGACCCGCGCAATCCCACGCTCTCGCGCATCTACGGCACCGCGTGGGCGAGCGAGGCGGAGCTCGACGCCTATCTCAAGCAGATCGAGGAGGCGGAGAAGCGCGACCACCGCCGGCTCGGCCGCGAGATGGACCTGTTCCATTTCCAGGAAGAGGCGCCCGGCTCGGTGTTCTGGCATCCCAAGGGCTGGACCCTGTTCCAGATGCTGGAGAACTACATCCGCCGCCGCCAGAGCGCGGCCGGCTACATGGAGGTCAACGCGCCGCAGCTGATGGATTCATCCTTGTGGGTCGCGTCCGGCCACATGGAGACGTTCCGCGACGCCATGTTCTTCACCCAGCCGCGCGAAGAGGACGAGCGCACCTTCGTCATCAAGCCGATGAACTGCCCGGGCCACATCCAGATTTTCAAGAACGGGCTGAAATCGTATCGCGACCTGCCGTTCAAGCTCGCCGAGTTCGGCAAGGTGCATCGCTTCGAGCCGTCCGGCGCCCTGCACGGCCTGCTGCGCGTGCGCGCCTTCACCCAGGACGACGCCCACGTGTTCATCACCGAGGATCAGATCGCGGCCGAATGCCTCGCCATGAACGACCTGATCCTGTCGATCTACGAGGACTTCGGCTTTCCCGACGTCACTATCAAGTTCTCCGACCGGCCGGACAAGCGCATCGGCGCCGACGAGGCGTGGGACAAGGCCGAGGCCGCCCTGATGGCGGCGCTCGAGGCTTCCAGGCGCCCGTGGACGCTCAACAAGGGCGAAGGCGCCTTCTACGGGCCCAAGCTCGAATACGTGCTGCGCGACGCCATCGGCCGCGATTGGCAATGCGGCACGGTGCAGGTCGACCTCAACATGCCCGGCCGGCTCGGCGCCTTCTACATCGACGACCACTCCGACAAGGTCGTGCCGGTGATGCTGCATCGCGCGATGTTCGGCTCGCTCGAGCGCTTCGCCGGGATCATGATCGAGCACTATGCCGGTCACCTGCCCCTGTGGCTCGCGCCGGTCCAGTGCGTCGTCGCCACCATCACGTCGGATGCCGACGACTACGCGCGCCAGGTGGTCGCGGGTGCGCTGCGCCTCGGGTTGCGCGTCGAAGGCGACCTGCGCAACGAGAAGATCAACTACAAAGTGCGCGAGCACTCGCTTGCCAAGGTGCCGACGCTGCTCGTCGTCGGCAAGAAGGAGGCGGCCGATCGCGCCGTATCGATCCGCCGCCTCGGCAGCCAGCAGCAGACCGTGCTGCCGCTGGCGCAGGCGCTCGCGATGCTCGCCGACGAGGCGGTGGCGCCGGACGTGCGGCGGCTGAAGGAGGCGGCGTAGTCCCGATATCCTTGCAAAGAAGATGGTGCCGGGAGGTCGATGACACATCGGGCGCGGCAACCTATATTTCAACGCACAGCGAACCGCCACGTGGAAACAGCCATGACCGAAGGCGAACGCTTCGTCGAAGAGATTCCAAGGAAGACGCGGTTCTATGATCGCAATGAGCGCCGGACCTATGAATTGACGCGTGCCGTTGCAGCGCGTCTGGTCGACGATCCCAGTCTGCTCCAGCGCGGTCTGTCCTACATGGATCGGCATATGAAGGACGATCCCTCGCAAGCATCGTTTTACGCGACGTGGCTCGCCCTCCTGCGCCGGGATGCGAAGGTGGTTGCGCGCCTTTTACTGGAAGACACGCCGAACGGAGCACTGCTCAGGGACACGCAGCCGGTCTTCTGCGTGCTTCCGACCGAAGATAGGGAAAAAGTCCTTGCGCGCGCTCGCGTTGACGATGCGGAGATCGTCGTCAGGTAG
>Ga0099827_10001140_pt1 | contig 13366 bp, 14 predicted proteins | sample CZO8metaG_FD_79339 | JGI IMG/M metagenome (GOLD analysis project Ga0099827, IMG submission 79339) | Vadose zone soil microbial communities from the Eel River Critical Zone Observatory, Northern California, USA - CZOApr15con1.8 metaG | ecosystem: Environmental > Terrestrial > Soil > Vadose zone ...
CTCGGGATCTACACGTTCGTCTGGACGTACAAGACGCAGGAGGAGATCAAGCGCTACTCCGGCAACGGCGTCGGGGGCGTGCTCGGACTCGTGATTTACATCCTGATCTCTCCGGTGACGTTCTTCATCGTCCCGTCCGAGATTCGTTACATGTACGAGGATCTCGACGGGGGCAACAGCCCGGTGCGCGGCACCACTGGACTCTGGTTCCTGCTGCCGCTGATCGGGAATATCGTCTGGTTCGTCAAGGTGCAGGGAGCGCTCAACCGCTACTGGCAGTCGAAAGGCGCTCCGCCTCCGTAACGACCCGCGGCCGCAGCTCCTTGATCGAATGCAGCACGACACTCGCAAGCGCCAGGACGTCGTCCGGCGGCGGGAAGGCGGGATTCGGTATTGCCACGACGAGCATCCCGGCTGCGCGCGCGGAACGGATGCCGTTCGCCGAATCCTCGATCGCCGCGCACCGCCCAGGATCAACGCCGAGGCGCCGGGCCGCCTCCAGGTAGACGTCCGGCGCCGGCTTCCCGCGTCCCACCTCTTCGGAAGAGACCGTTGCGCGGAAGTAGGGCGCCAGCCCGGTGACCTGGAGGGCGCAGTCGATCAGCTCGCGGTTCGAGGAGGAGGCGAGCCCGAGCGGCCAGCGGGCGGCCATCCGCTGCACCGCTTCCACCGCGCCGTCGATGAGCGGCAGGTGCTGCGTGTAACGCTCGAGCATCCGGCGCACGACCTCGCGGTTGATCTCTTCCGGCGGCTCGGCGAGCCCGACGACGTCGTGCATATAGCGCGACCACTCCTTCGAGCTCATCCCCATCATGTCCGCCTGCGCCCATTCGCCCCAGCGGCCGCCACGCTCGCGGGCGAGAGCCTCGCGGACCTCGTCCCACAACTGCTCGCTGTCGAGGATGACACCGTCGAGATCGAAGACGACTGCGTCGATCACGCCGGGTGGTACTCACCGCCGCGGTAGACGAGCCCTTGTCCCGGAGCGCCCAGCTCGAGGGACTCGACCTCACCGACGAAGATCGTGTGGTCTCCGGCTTCATGCTCCGAGACGGTTCGGCACTCCAGCCAGCCGAGGGCGCCCTCGACGAGCGGCCCTCGCGCGCCGTTGCGAACGTCGACGCCGCTCCACAGGGCGACCGGCGGAATCCCGCTGCGCGCGAAGTGCTGCGCCAATGCTGCCTGGGCCCCGGACAGCAGGCTGACCGCCCAGCCGCCGGCGCGTCGAATGGGCTCGTACGAGGACGAGTCCTTCCCGATCGAGATGCCCACGAGGGACGGCTCGAGCGAGAGCGAGACGAACGATCCCACGGTGAGCCCGAACCGTTCGCCCTCGAGCTTCGTCGTGACGACGGTGACAGGCGCCGGAAAGCGGCGCATCACCTCCCGCAGCTCGTCTCCCGTCATGAGCCCCGATGATATGGACGTGAGTCGGCGCGACGTCCTCGAGCTCGCCGTGGCCGGAGCGCTCGTCGCGGCCGCCGCAGCTGCGCACTTCGCGGACGCCACGCCCGTACTCTCCTTCGCGGTTGCGGCAGTGGCGATCGCGGCGCTGGCTCGTCTGGTCGGCGCCGCGACGGAGCAGCTCGGCGTCCGGGTCGGGTCCTCGGCCGCCGGTGTGATCCAGTCCGGGCTCGGCAATCTGCCGGAGCTCTTCATCGCCCTGTTCGCCCTGCGTGAAGGGCTGACGCGCGTCGTTCAGTCCGCCCTCGTCGGCTCGGTGATCGCGAACAGCGTGCTCGTGCTCGGCATCGCGTTCGTCGCGGGAGGGGTTCGACATGGCACGCAAACCTTCAACTCGCCGCGGGCCCGCATGATCGCCACGCTGACGGTCTTGGCCGCGGCGATCCTGGCCGTGCCGACGCTCGCCCACGCCTTCCACGCGCCTGCGGCGGCGCACGCAAAGGCGCTGAGCCTGATCTGCGCCGGAGTCCTGCTGGCGCTGTTCTTCCTGACGTTGCCCGGCTTCCTCGCGGGCGGCGAGACGGCTGCTCCCGCGCCCGCGCGCTGGACGCTGGCGACGACGGTGGTGGTTCTGGCGGCGACCGGTGTTGCCGCCGCATTCGTGAGCGACTGGTTCGTCGGCGCGCTGAAGCCGGCAACACACACCCTCGGGATGAGCGAGGCCTTCGCCGGCCTGGTAGTGGTCGCAATCGCCGGCAACGCGGTGGAGAACGTCGTCGGCGTGCAGCTCGCAGCGCGTAACCGGCCCGACTTCGCGATCTCGGTGATCATGAACTCCGCTCTCCAGGTCGCGCTCCTGCTCACCCCGGTGCTCGTCTTCGCGAGCCTCTTCTTCGCCACGGCGCTGACACTCGTGTTCCCGACGTTGCTTGCGATCTCGCTGCTCCTTGCCGCGGGCATCGGAGCGCTTGTCGTCTACGACGGCGAGAGCACCTGGGAGGAGGGCGTGATCCTCATCGGCTTCTATGCAGTCGTCGCGGCCAGCTTCTGGTGGGGCGCCTAGGGCCGAGGCGGGACTGCCCGTCTTTGGCCCGTCAGCCGATGAGGAAGGAAATCACGACGGCGACGAACGCCATCGTTCCGACCCCGGCGATCTCGAGCCGGTGTCGCGCCAGCATCTCGTTGAGGCGCGGGTCCGGTAGGGCCACTCTCGGCAACGAGGCGAGTCCCAGGAGAAGGATCGAAGCGGCGAGGAGCGCGATGAGAGCGGGGCGGACCGCGCGGGCTGTCTTTTCGGCGGTCGATCCGAGGATCCCGCCCGGAGTCGAGCCGACGGGAGATCCGCTCGCCGAGGCCCCGACCTTCGGCGCGGGTGAGCTCTGCGCATCCTGCGGCTCAGAGGCAAGGCGAAAGTCGGACGCGGGTGTCACAGACGCCGTCCTACGAGCAGCCGAGCACACGTTCGAAGCACGGGCGGAGGCAAGCTCAGCCTTCGTGGGCGCACTGCCGTCGACGACCACGAGGGTCACGTGCTTCACCGTCCGGGCTCCCGGGATGCGGGCCGAGATTCGGTACGTGCCCGCGGAAAGCGGCTTGCCGCGCACCCGTCCGGCGAAGCGGACCCGGTTCAATCCGGCACGCCCCTGAACCGTAAAGCGACCGATCGTCTGACATCCGGGCGAGACCTGCTTCACGGTGAAGACGACGCGCGCTGCCCGAGGAAGGACGAAAGTCAGGATCGTGCTGCGGCGCCGCTTCCTCCCGGTCGTGCCGATCCACGGCCGCGACACGCGGAAGCGCTTGACGCTTGGCTGACCCTTGATGCTTGGCCGACCCTGCGACGCGCTGCCCTGCTGGGAGGAGCCTCCCAAAGACGCCGAGCGGGCCGAACCGACCCTCGAAGAGAGCACCGACACCTTGGTCAAGAAGGGCACCGATCCCGCATTCGACGAGAGCACACTCGTCGTGGGGACCTGGACGGGCGCGGAAGCTGCCGGCACGCTGACGGGCACGGGGGCCGCCGGCGCCGTGGGAGGTGGCGGCGCGGGTAGCGCGGGCGCGGGCAGCTTCGGGACAGGTGGCAGCGGGACGGCCACAGGCGGAACCGGCAGGGTGACGGGCGGCACCGGCAGCACCGGCGGCGGAGGCACCAGGTCCCCGCCCGCGCGGCCGGCTAGGACGCCGAAGGCGACCAGCACGACGAGCGCCGCAGCTGCCTTCATACCTAAACAACTCACTTGAGCCCGAATTGGTTGCGCCCCCCGCCGCTTGAGGAACAATGGGGAGGATGGCTGCGGTCAAAAGGGACTACTACGAGGTTCTGGGCGTCCCCCGCGACGCCGACGAGGACGCGATCAGGCGCGCCTTCCACGGGCTGGCCCGCGAGTACCACCCCGACGTCGCCGACTCACCTGTCGCGGAGGAACTGTTCCGGGAGCTTGCCGAGGCGTACTCGGTGCTCTCCAAGCGGGAAGGGCGGCTGCTGTACGACCGCTACGGCTATCGCGGGCGCGGGAACCAAGGCTTCGACGAGGCGCTCTGGGAGGCGCGATCCACCTCCGGCGCACGAGGCGAGAACGTCCACAGTGAGATCGAGCTCCGAAGCTTCGAGGCAACTACGGGGGCGCGCCACGTCGTCAGTTACGAGGTGGCCGTCCGCTGCAAGGCGTGCATGGGCCGCGGCTCGATCGGCTTGCCGGATCCGCAGTGTGAGTACTGCGGAGGGACCGGCCGCAAGCGCACGGTGTCACACCTCGATGCCGCCCGCCTCCTCCAGCTCGAGCCATGCCCGGCCTGCGTCGGGGAAGCGTGTCCGCAATGCGGCGGTGAGGGGATCGTTCCTGCCGACCGCCGGCTACGCCTTCTTCTCCCGCCAGGGCTGCAAGACGGCGCGCAACTTCGCGTCGGCGGTGACGGCAACGACGCGGGCGCCGGGTCGATTCCGGGTGATCTGCTCGTTCGCGTGCGCGTCCTACCGCCGCCGAGGGACCCAGCCGTCGTGCGTTACGCGGCGTTCCTGCTCTTGGTCGTCGCGATCGCGACGCTCGTTCTGTACGTCGTGCGCTGAGTCGCGGAGATGCCTCGGACGGGTGATTTCGGCCCTTTGCCGGCTCGACCGCGCTAGGCTTAGAGGTGGAACGGCGAATGCTGCGGCCGCCGCGCCCACAACGCCGATGGAAATGCCGCAGCAATACAGGGATTCTTGGTCGAGTACCCGACGCCGGGTCTTGGTCGTCGACGACGACCCCTCGCTTCGGTTGCTCCTGCGCGTAACCCTCGCTGCGGACGAGTTCGAGATCGAGGAGGTCGCCTCGGCGGAAGAGGCCTGGGAGGTCGCGCGCTTTTGGCGCCCTTCGGTCGTCCTCCTCGACGTGACTCTGCCCGGCCTCGACGGCCTCTCGTTCTGCAAGCAGCTGACAAACGGCGCTGCGGGGAACGGGCCGGCCGTGATCATGCTGACTGGAACCGCGATGTCGCCCCCCGAGGCTCAGGCAGCGGGTGCGCGGGCGGTGCTGCACAAGCCGTTCAGCCCGCTCGAGCTGCTGGCGCTCATCGATCGGCTTGATGAGATGCCGAATGAGTTGTTGGTCGGGCGCAGCGAGGGCGATGCAGAGCAGCTGCTCATCTATGCGCGTGATCTGAGCCGGATCGCGGAAGTCGAGCGGGCTCAGCGGCGGCTGTTGCAGCAGGCGTACCGACAGACCGTCGCGGCGCTCGCCGATGCGCTCGAGGCCAAGGATCCTGGAACGGGCCTCCATGCGCAGCGCGTTCAGCACTACGCGCTCACGCTTACCGAGGTCGTGAGGCCGGCTCTACTCGACGACCCGAGCCTCGAGTACGGGTTTCTGCTCCACGACGTCGGCAAGATCGGCATCGCCGACAACGTCCTGAACAAGCCTGGTTCCTTGACGACTTCCGAACGACGGCTGATCGAGCTCCATCCCATGATCGGTGCAGAGATCCTCTCCGGCGTCGCATGGCTACAGGGAGAGGGTTTGAGCGTCGTGCGCTGCCACCACGAGCGGTGGGACGGTGGCGGTTATCCAGCCGGGCTGGCCGGTGAGCGCATCCCGTTCGGGGCTCGCATCTTCGCCCTGGCCGACGCGCTCGATGCGATGACCAGTGACCGGCCCTATCGAAACGCCCTCACCTGGGAGGAGGCGACCGACGAGATCCTGTCCCAGGACGGCCGACAATTCGACCCTCAGGTCGTGAGAGCGTTCTCCCTCCGCGAAAGAAGCTTGCGCCGCATCTTCGAAGAGCTCTTGGCCGTCGCGGCCTGAGCGAAGTGGAAGCGGCGGGGGTGGGATTTGAACCCACGGACCGCCTTGCGGCGGTCAGCGGTTTTCAAGACCGCCCCGTTCGACCGCTCCGGCACCCCGCCGTCGGAACAGGGTAACCCTCGCTACGACGGAACGCGCTCGGCGCCGAGCTTGCGAGGCGCGCCGAACTCATGCAGCGCCTCCGGTACCGCGATCGAGCCGTCTTCCTCCTGGAAGTTCTCCATGATCGCGAGCATCGCGCGCGCGGTGACCGCCGTGCCGTTCAGCGTGTGCACCGGCTCGAGCTGCTTCGCGTCGCGCCGGAAGCGGATCTCGAGCCGCCGTGATTGGTAGTCGGTGGTGTTCGACGTCGACGTGATCTCGCGGTAGCGCTCCTGCCCGGGGAACCACGCTTCGATGTCGTACTTCTTCGCCGCCGACGCGCCGAGGTCGCCCGCCGCGATGTTCACGACGCGGTAGGGGAGCTCGAGCTCCTGTACCAGCTCCTCCTCGATGTCCAGCAGCCGGTCGTGCTCCTCGCGGGACCAGTCCGGATGCGTAAAGACGAACATCTCCACCTTGTCGAACTGGTGCACGCGGAACATGCCGCGCGTGTCCTTCCCGGCCGCGCCCGCCTCGCGTCGGAAGCACGTCGAGTAACCGGCGTAGCGCAGCGGCAGGCCATCGGCGTCGAGGATCTCTCCGCCGTGCATCGCGGCGAGCGAGACTTCCGACGTCCCGACGAGATACAGCTCGTCGCGCTCGACCGCGTAGATGTTCGCCTCGTCGGTCGGGAAGAACCCGGTGCCGTACATCGCCTCCTCACGTACGAGCACGGGCGGGAGCACCGGTGTGAAGCCACGGGTGACGAGACGGTCGAGGGCGAAGCGGTAGAGCGCCACCTCGAGCAGCGCGACGTCGCCGATCCGGTACGCGAAGCGTGAGCCCGAGACCTTCGCCGCACGTTCGAGGTCGATCCAGGCGTAGACCTCCGCCAGGGCGAGGTGGTCGCGTGCTGGAAAGTCGAACGACGGTGGGTCGCCCCACCTGCGGATCTCGACCGCGTCCTCCTCGGTGAAACCGTCGGGTGTTGCCTCCTCCGGCGGGTTCGGGACGCGGTCGAGCAGCTCCTTGCGGCGACCTTCCGCCGCCGCCAGCTGCTGTTCAAGGGACTGGAGCTCCTCCTTGACCTGCTCGAGCTCCTGCAACTGTTCCGGCGTCGGCTTGCCCTTGACCTTGCGCGCCGCGCGCAGCTCTTCCACGCGCGGCTGCACGTCGCGGACAGCCTGATCGGCCGCGAGGAGCTCGTCGAACAGCTCGGCCGCGCCCTTGCGGGCGAGCGCCGTACGGAAACGCTCGGGGTCGCTGCGCGCCGCGCGGAGATCGATCATGCGCGGGAGTCTAGGTACGCCTCGAGCACCTGGGCGACGCCTTCCTCGTCGACCGGCGGGCACACCAGGTCGGCGACCTCCTTCACGCCGTCGTGCGCGTTCTCGACGGCGACGCCGTAGCCGGCCCAGTCGACCAGCTCGATGTCGTTCTCGCCGTCGCCGAACGCGATCGTCCGCTCGCGCGTGAAGCAGAGGTGCTTCGAGACGAAGTCCAACCCGGCCGCCTTCGTCACCTCGGGCGACGCGAACTCGAGGAAGTACGGCAGCGACGTGGAGATGTAGAGCCGTCCGTCGAACCGCGCGAGCATCCGCTGCTTCAGTGCGTCCAGCACCTCCGGGTCGTCGATGACCACGAGCTTCGTCGGCGGCTCCTCGAGCCATGCGAGGAGGTCGCCGACCGGATGCAGCTCGAGCTCCTGGAAGTCCGCGTAGCGCCGCGCCTCGGGCGTGACCTCCGAGACGTAGAGCTCGTCGCCCACGTAGCAGTTCAGCCCGAAGCCTTCCTCGTTCAGGGCCGCGATCGCCTCGCGCGCGAGGTCGAGCGGGATCGGCTCGTGGCGGAGCCAGCGCCCGCTGACCGGCTCGGCGACGACCGCGCCCTGGTAGCAGACAACGGGATCCTCGAGGCCGGCTTCGAGCGCGTAGCGGCGCACCGACTGGAACATGCGGCCGGTGACGAGCACGACGTGGATCCCGGCCGCGCGCGTCGCGGCGATCGCCGCGCGCGTCCGCGGCCGCAGCAACGCGTCTTCGCCGATCAGCGTGCGGTCGAGGTCGCAGGCGACAGCCTCGACGTCGCGCGGGAAGTCGCGGGGCAGGTTCAGCCCTGCGGCTTCGTCAGGAAGTCGACGAGCGCCTTCAGGTCCGCGGGCGGGAGCGACTTGTACGACTTCGGCATAACGTTCTTCGGGTAGCCCTTCTCGACGTACTTGTTGGGATCGACGATCGAGTCGTGCACGAACTTCGCGAGCGGTTGCTTTGCGCGCTTCGCATACTCGGGAAGCTTGTCGAGATCGGGTCCGATCTTCCCGTTCGCCTCCGGGCCGGCGGGCGTATAGGTATGGCACGCGCCACATCCCTGGTTCGCGAAGATCGCCTTTCCGGGCGCCTCCTGCTTGACCGTCCCGACGACCGTGTCGGGAAGCGGGCGGGCGACTCCCTCGCTGCCACACCCGGCGAGCGCGAGCACGGCCAACACGGAGGCGGCGGTCAGGGCTCCGCTGCGCATGGGGCGCGAGTCTACTGACTCCCACCGCACCAGAGCCGCGCAGCCAAGCGCACCGAGTCCGACCACGTCGACGGGCGTGTCGTTGACCAGCAGCGAGACGGCGACGGCCGCGAGGAGCGCGTCGACCGTCGCCCGGCGCGGCCACATCGTGCCCATCAAAACGAGCGCTGCGAGACAGCTGAGGAAGATCGCCACGCGGTACCAATGGTCGGTCGCCGATTCCCAGGAGAGATGGAGGCGATGGCCGATGTCTCCCAACAATGAACCTGGGCCCGTGCCGACGGCATGTGTGACGTGGCTCGATCCTCCCAAGGCCGCGTCGAGTCCGACGAGCAAAAGCGCCACGAGGACCACCACCGCGGCCGCCAGTGCAACGCGCCGCGGCGTGAGCGCGAGTCCACGCATGCGCAGCGTCAGCACGGCAAGCGCCGTTCCAAAGACGAGTACGCCGCCGCCGTCGGCGCCAGCCTTGCTCCACCCGACGGTGACGAGCGCCAGCGCGGCGAGCGGAAACAGCCACCGCGAGCCAGCCAGCGCCGCTGCAGCGATGACGGGCGGAAGGAGGAACGTCTCGACCTGGTTGCCGATCCCATAGAAACGGCCGCCGCCGTCCGGTCTCGCTCCCAGCACGGCGAGCGAGTTCAGCTCGGGATCGGCGGCGAGCACCACCGTGAAGGCGACGAGGAACGCTGCGACCGCGAGTGGTACGAGCCGGCGTCGCACCGAGAGGGCAAGCGCAAGCCCGGCGGTCAGGGCGGCCATCGCGGCAAGCACGAGCCAGAAGCGTGTGGCCCCGGCCGAGGAGAGTAGGAGGGAGGCCGTCATCGCTGCTGCGCCCCCGAGCACGCCCGCCGGCGGTGCGAGCACCGCGAGGAGCAGCACGGTGAGCACGATGATCGCGAACGTCCAGCCGCGGTCGTGGTGGACGCGCGTGAGGCGCGTGTCAAGCGCGTGAAGGTCGGCGATCGCGTCCCGGTCCGGCTCGGATCGAATCGGGGGAGAGCGTCCCTCCCGCAACGCCACGAGCGTGGGCGCGATGTCGGCGATCGAGACGAGGCCGCGAATCCGCGTCGAGTCCGAGGTCAGGATGCCGCCGTAGCCGTCGCCGACGATCGCGACCGGATAGCGCTTCGTGTTCGGATGCTCGCCGGGCGGCGGCAACTCCACGTAGACGGCCGGCCGCACTGGCTGATCCGGCAGGCCGAAGAAGATGTCCGCGAGGATCTTCCCGCCCGGCTTTCCGCCGAGCACCGCGCTCTCGACCTTGCCGCGCCGGAGCGAGGCGATCGCGCCTTCCCGGCTGATCGTCCCACCGGCTCCCGGGACGAAGAGGCCGAGAGCCACCGGGGCGGCGACGTACGTCGTCCCGGGAGGCACCACGTAGATCACAGGCCGCCCTGCCTGGGCCGGTGGGCTCGCACCAAGGAGCCCCCCAGCCACGATCCCGGCGGCTACGATTCGCCTCGTAAACCTCGCCTCCAAGGAGAGCGATTCTCGATGAAACGCAAGTCCTACGGGCGCGACGCCGGTCTGTCGCTGCGAATGCTCCTCACAGGCTCGCTCTTGGGCCTGCTCTACGTCGTCTTCGCCGTTGTCCTCTTCCAGGTCTTGAACGTCGGCCTCATCCCGATGCTCGTGATCGTCATCGCGATCGCCGTCTTCCAGTACTACACCTCCGACAAGGTCGCCCTCGCCGCATCCGGCGCAAAGGTCGTCGAGCGCGACCAGGCGCCCGAGCTGCACGCCATGGTCGAGCGCCTGTGCGCGATGGCCGACCTCCCCAAGCCGCGCGTCGCCGTCATCGATACCGACGTCCCGAACGCGTTCGCGACGGGCCGCAGCCCGAAGCACGCCGCCGTCGCCGTTACCCGCGGCCTCTGGCAGCGCCTCGAGCCGCAGGAGATCGAGGGCGTGCTCGCGCACGAGCTCTCGCACATCGCGAACCGGGACGTCCTGATCATGACGGTCGCGAGCTTCTTCGCGATGCTCGCCGGTCTGCTGACGCGGTTCGGGCTCTACTCGGGGATGTTCGGCGGCGGACGAAGCCGCGACAACAACTCCGTGCCGGTCTGGCTGATCGTCCTGTTGGTCTCGATCGTGACCTACTTCCTGAGCCAGCTCCTGATCCTCGCGATCTCGCGCTACCGCGAGTTCGCGGCCGACCGTGGCTCGGCCCTGATCACCGGCGCTCCGGAGCACCTGATGAGCGCTCTCCAGAAGATCGCGAGCGAGATGTTCAGGATTCCGCAGCGCGACCTACGCCAGGTCGAGAGCATGAACGCGTTCTTCATCATTCCGACGAGCGTCAAGGGCTCGGTCAGCGGGCTGTTCATGACGCATCCGCCGCTCGAGAAGCGCCTCGCGGCATTGGGCGAAATCGCGCGCGAGATGGGCCGCCCGGTCGCGTAAGCCCGCGGTGGGGCTCCGGGACGTTCTTCTCGGCAAGAAGAAGCTCGCCGGGCCGGCGCGCGAGCGGCTGTTTGCGCTCACGACCGCTGCGGTGACCATGGATACGGAGCTCGGCCTCAAGACGGCCGGCGTCGGAGGGATCTGCTTCAAGGCGCTCTCGGCCGGCGATTTCGTCCGGGCCGAGAACGACCTGCAGCAGGTCCTGGACGGCGTCGCCGCGGAGTCGGGCTCGAAGCTCGAGCGGCGCGAGGACTCGTTCGGGTACACGTGGATCGTCGTCCGGGATGCCGACCTCGAGGATCAGGTCACGACTATTCATGCCGTCGCGCAGGGGCTCGAGGAGCAAGGCTTCGGGCCGCAGCTCCTCGCTGCTGTGTTCAAGTTCGAGGGCGCAAAGCATCCCGTCTACTGGATCTACGGCTACAAGCGCGGCGCCTTCTGGCCGTTCGTCCCCACGGGCAAGGATCAGGAGCGCGACAACGCCGAAGAGCTGGAGCTGAAAGCCAAGCTCGAGCCGGAGCTCCCGGTCGAGCAGGACCTGACCCGCTGGTTCGGCGTCTTCGACGCGCCGCTCTAAAGAGTTCACCACAGAAAGTGGCTCAGAGCCACAAACCCCTGCGGATGGAGAACAGGCTCTTCCAAGGCAAGTGGCTCAGAGCCACAAAGTCCTGTTTTCCCGCAAAATGCGGCCTTTGCGTCACGATGACGCGGTTCTGACACCATCGACGACTTGACATGACATCATAGTGACGTCATAGTGCCGCGCATGAACGTGGCGGCCTACGTCGAGGCGCTCCAGCAGGATCTGGCCAACGTCGCCGGTGTCGGCGACGAGGCGATTGCAGAAGCCGCTCGCCGGATCGGCGCAGCTTTGGAGTCATCCCTCCGACTCCGGCTGATGGACGCCCTCGGCGAGGCCGCCGCGGAGCTCACGAATCAGCTCCCGGACGGACACGTGGAAGTGCGCGTCTCCGCCGGCGAGCCCGAGCTCGTCTACGTCCCCGATCCCGGCGCGCCTCCGCCGTCGGGCCTGGAAGACCTCACTGCACGCATCACCCTGCGGCTGCCGGAGACGCTCAAGACGATCGTCGACGCGGCCGCCCAGGAGGCGGGCGTGTCGGCGAACACGTGGCTTCTGCAGCAGATCCACCGCAGTGCGGACCCCAAGCGGCGCAACCAACCTGGTGGCCGTCGCATGACCGGCTACGGCCAAAGCTGAAAGGAGCGACGACAATGCATGTCCTTCCCCTCCCGTTCGGATTGGCGCTCGCACTCATCCCGCGCCGCGAGGCCCGCAAGCTCCGCGACGACGAGCCCGTGCGCGTGCGGTTCGAGAAAACGGTGCATGCCCGAGAGCAGATTCTCGGCGACGTCAAGTACCTCAACGCGGTTCGCCCGATCCTCTAATGCGCAGCGAGACCTATTCCACTCCCGGCCCGCTCCGCCTGAACCTCGAGATTCCCTCCGGGGAGATCGAGATCGAGACGGGCAACACGGACGAGACGCATGTGGAGCTCGAGGCCATCGCGAACAACGACGCGATCCGTGACCTCGTCGAGAACTCGCGCATCGAGTTGATCCCTCGCGGCGACGGGCACGAGGTCGTCGTGGAGGCGAAGTCACGCCACGGCATCTTCATCTCGCTCAACCGCGGCCCCGACATCCGCTTCGGCGGTCCCGACGTCCGCCTGCGCATCACGTGCCCGCGCGGAGCGGACCTCGATGCGCGGACGAAGTCCGCCGGCCTCCGCGCCCGCGGCGAGTACGGCAGCGTGGACTTCAAGACCGCCTCAGGAGACCTCGAGGTGGAGAAGGCAAACGACACCGCGCGGATCAAGACGGCCAGCGGGGACGTGCACATCGGAGAGGCCGGCTCGTCCCTCGAGGTCCAGTCGGTCTCCGGCGACCTGCACGCCGGCTCGGTTCGCGGCGACATTCGCGCCCAGCTCGTCTCCGGCGACGTCCACGTTCGCGACGCGGGCGGCTCGATCAGCACGAACACGGTCTCCGGCGACCAGCGCTTCGAGGCCGTGCAGCGCGGCCGGGTCGAGCTGAAGGCGATCTCCGGCGACGTCATTGTCGGCGTTCGGAGCGGCTCTCGCGTGTACGTCGACGCGAACACCGTGAGTGGATCGACCAGCTCTGAGCTCGAGCTGTCCGACTCCCCGGCGCCCGCACCCGCCGCCGACGCCCCGCTCGTCGAGCTCTTCGTCAAGACCGTCAGCGGCGACGTCAGGATCGAGCGCGCGCTCGCAGCAGTGCAGTTGACCGAACAGTCGTGAGGCTCTGGCAAGAAGGGGGTCTCTGGCGCCACTCCGACTTTCTGAAGCTCTGGTCGGCCGAGACCGTCAGTCAGTTCGGCACGCAGATCAGCCTGCTGGCACTGCCGCTCGCCGCGATCGACGTGCTCCACGTGAGCGCGTTCAAGGTCGCCGCGCTGACCACGGTCGAGTTCCTTCCGTTCCTGCTGGTGAGCCTGCCCGCCGGCGTCTGGGTCGACCGGCTCCCGCGGCGACCGATCCTGATCGCCGGAGACCTTGCGCGCGCCGGGCTGCTCGCGTCGATTCCGATCGCGTACGCGTTCGATGCGTTGACGATCTGGCAGCTCTACGGCGTCGGCTTTCTCGTCGGGATCGCGACCGTGTTCTTCGACGTCGCGTACCAGTCGTACC
>Ga0099827_10001142_pt1 | contig 13359 bp, 13 predicted proteins | sample CZO8metaG_FD_79339 | JGI IMG/M metagenome (GOLD analysis project Ga0099827, IMG submission 79339) | Vadose zone soil microbial communities from the Eel River Critical Zone Observatory, Northern California, USA - CZOApr15con1.8 metaG | ecosystem: Environmental > Terrestrial > Soil > Vadose zone ...
CGATGCGCGAGGTCGTCTGGCCGCGCGAACGCTTTTGGTAGATGCTCCACGAGAAGGGTCGCCGCGCGGACAGCCATGGCCCGCTCTTCGTCGCCCGCATCGTTCGAGTACAGGCCCTCGACGCAATGGGCGAGCGCGTTGATTCCGGTGCCCGCGGTCAGATCGGGCGGGGTATCGACGGCCAGCTCGGGATCGTAAAGCACCAGCCGAGGGCGGATTCCGGGATTCCGGACGACCTCTTTGCGACCGTGCGCGACATCGGTCGTGCCGAAGACGGGGGTGACCTCGGATCCCGAGTACGTGGTCGGAATCGCCGCGACCATCCAACGACCATCGCGGGGCGTAACACCTCCCGCCAAGCGGGAGACGGCGGCTTTCGCGGTCCCGATCGGACTTCCTCCACCTAGGCCGATGATTACGTCCGCGTTCAGCGATCGCACCTCGTTCGCGACCTGCTCCGCGGTCTCGACGGGAACGTGCGGACGGGCCCCCGAGAATATTCCGACCATCATCGACCCGAGCTCGCTGCGGATTCTCTGCCCGACGCGTCCGGAGGCGAGGCTCGAACCGGTCACGACGTACGCTCGCTTGCGACCGAGTCGCCCCAGTTGGGAGGCGACCTCGTCGACGCATCCGGGAGCGAGCACGATGAACGTGTCGGCGTCCTGACGGGTTACGCGCGGAAGATCGGTGCTCGAGGTCCCACTCATCGCCAGGCCCGCTGACCGGTACGAATTGGACAACCTCGGACGGTCTTAGGGCTTACGTTTCCGAACTAACGCATAGATGCCGACCAGAAGGGCTACCACGGCGACGCCCAGCGCGGCGTAGCTCACGGTCAGGACCGTGCTCGACGTGTCGACCACGGCCGGCTCGACGATGACCGTCCCGACCATCCCGGCCCAGGAACTGCCGACTTGGTATGCGTGGACCTTACAGAGGTACGTGAAGGTCCCCGCGGTGCTGAACGTGTGATTGAACGTTGCGCCGGGGGTGATCAAAACGGGCGGCGGCGCGGGCGGGTTGAAGTTCGGGCTCGAATCCCATGCGAGGACTCCGCCCGGGGCCGGTCCGGTGATCGTATGGGGCTCCGTGGGGTTCGCGAGTCGCCATTCGACGAGCGTTCCCCGGACGACGGTCATGTTCTCCGGCGCGAAGGCTTGCACCGCGTACATGGAGTCGCCCCAGCCGGCGGTCGCCTGGACCGTGACCGTCGGGGCCCCGGCGACGACCACCAGGGTACCGGTCATCCCGGGGTGGATCTTGCAGTAGTAGTGATATGTTCCTGGAACCAGCCCGCTCGTATCAAGTTCGTACAGGGAACCTGGGGCGAGGAGCTTTCCCGGTCCCATGTCGGCAAGGGCGCCCGCGGGGGTGAACAGAGGACTTGAATCGTATGTGAAACTGCCGTTCGACAGGGTATCGGCCGACGTGACCGTATGGACGCCGCCGACGAGATGCCACGTAACCGTGTCTCCGGCCGTGATTCGAATCGTCCCCGGCGAGAAGCCGTTGAACCACACCACGCCGCCGGGTGCGAGCGGGGCTCCCGCGGTGACCCCGCCGATGTACACGTCGTGCGTCGTCGCGGCAAAACTCCGCGACGCGGAGAAGACGAACGTCATGAAAATCGCGACGGACACAATTGCGATCAGTCTCGGACAGCGAGATGCGAATCGATTCACCTTCTCCACCTGCGGCGGGGGAATCATCCCTCCTGGTATTTAACGCCCGAGAGAAATCAGACTGGCAGAAGAGAGAGGAGCCTCGCTGACAGCGGGTTCTAAGAATGGGTCCGTCCGGACTCAATCCGGATTCGGTTTGGGTCCAGTCGACCGAGCTCGGCGCCTAGAATCTTTTCCCAGTCCTCGGGTCTCTCTACGGACGACATGGACTTCCACTCCGGGTCGTACGACTGTTTCGGACGTTTCCCGACAAGATTCAAATAGCTGCTTTGCAAGTGCCCGGAGAGCTGAAGACCCTCGGGGGATGCCTGGCCCATCGCCACGTTCAAAGGCGAGGGATTCGGCGGCAAGGGCCGGAGGCATAGCATACTATGTCGTTGGAGGAGGAGTTTGCAGGTCTGCGAAAGATGATTGTAGACCAAGAATCTCGCATTAGAAGGCTTGAAGCGCTTTTCGAAACAGAGAAACCCGTGACTACAAAGAAGCTTTCGCTCAAGGAGTTTCTATTATCGAAGGCTCCCCGCAGCGACGTTCAAAGGGTCCTGGCGATTGGTTACTACCTCGAGAAGAATGAGGGTGCTGCATCGTTTGCAGTCGACGACTTAAGGAAGGCATTCAGGACCGCTGCTGAACCGTTGCCTGGTAACCTCAGCGAAACAATCCGGAAGAACGTGAGCAAAGGGCATTTGATGGATGCGGGAGAGAAGAAGAACGGCTCAAAAGCTTGGATCCTGACGAGCACAGGCGAGAAGGTTGTGGAGGGGGGATTCAAGACCGGCTAATGACAAGATGGAGGTAGAGGAGGTCGGATTCAAGATGGCGGAAATCAAATATGGAGAACTGGCTCGAAAAGCTTCAACGGAAGTTGAGGGACTCGAAGAACCTCTGAAGAGCATCGCATACAAGACCATCCTTGATGAACTTATCAAAGATGCGAAAGACGCGAAAGCGTCCGGAACCGAACTCAAGGGAGGACCCGAGACCGAGTCGATTAGTGGCAAGCGCGATCCGATTGCGGCGTTCATGGGACGAGCGGTCGATGCATCCGAATTTGGGAACCTCTTCACGGCCAAGGGCTCCTTGGTGGAGAAATCGCTAGCAGTCCTGAAGCTCGCCCGAGATGAGTTCGGAATCGAAGGTCTGACGCCGTCTCAGATCAAGGAGATACTCACGCGAAAGTTTCGAGTAAGCGGCGTGCACGCGGCCAATATCTCAAGGGACCTAGGAGGATCACCTGAATACGTATCGAGAATTTCTGACGACAAGGGTCGCACAGCCTACCTGCTGATGGTTCGAGGCGAACAGCGCCTTAAAGAAGTGTTGAGTGAAATCAAGACTCCGAACTAGAAGGAGGCAGAGGGCCCTGCAGTCCTCCACCGCTCGGAGCGCGTTAGAGTCTGTCGTGTTTTCAAGTGTCTTTCACAAACTAATTTATGTTCGGAAAAAGGTTTTTCAGAACAGTGCTTCCGTTTTCCTCGAATTCGCTCGAATCGATGTTCAGGACGGTTCAAGGCGGGGACTCGCTAATTCACTGACGAATGCCAAGAGGGCGATCGCAAACCGCGTCGATGAGCTCCTCTACGCACATGGCATGCGAGGCTTTGCTAAGCAAAACAACTGGGGATTCCCTGCGAAGATTGCCAAGCTGAGCGGACTCGGCATTTCGACGCCGCAGGTTTTGCACAACCTCATCAACAAGAGGAGGAACTTACTCGAACACGAATATGTCATTCCCGAGACCCGTGACGAAGTCCAAGACGTGATCGACATCGCCGAACTCTATCTGGGCAACACGGAAAAATACATTGAGCCAGGCGTCATTCAAGCGATCTTCGGCGCCGACAGGCCCTCCGGCCAGCCTGGAGAAACCTTAGCAGGAATTGTTGCTCCTTCGTATGGCATCGTGTTTGATTTTGATCAAAACCAGTTCCAGCTCTTTGGGGTACTCGGCACTGGCAACCGGATTCTCATTTCCGAAGTGGGAGAGGAGGTTTCCGCGAAACTTTTTCGGAGGATTCTTGTGGCATTCCTCGGAAGACTGGTCCCGGTTACCTCCTGCGAAACCGTGGATGTCTTCTGGAGTCGCTTTCAGTGAGAAATTGTAGGGGAACCGGGCAGCCGCCGAATCATCGCGACCGCCCTGGCCTCCCGAGCTGTTCCCACCGAATAGATTGCACAATTGGAGTGGGCTAGCGGCATCTCCGCAGGACACTCGGACCGCCGATTGTCCACGCATGTCGTCTGGATCTGCGGAAAGTTCGTGATAATTCGCGCCGAGGGTACCACTGTGACTGAAAGTACACTTGTTAAGAACTTGGAGACGACCTCGATATCAAAGGGTCAGATCGGAAGCACCGTGACCTTCGCTTCCAGAATTTCAAGCTCTCGGAGGTCTGTAAGCCTCGCCAACGTGCCACGAACGTCGTCCAAGGTCGCGTTCTCGATGGCCGGGGACGGGTCCTAGTTGAGGCGTAGATAGCCGGGCGCCGATCTCCCGCAGGAGTCGGAGTTTCTCTGCTCGCATCTCTGCGTGGATCCTGTTGAGTGGTCGGAGAAGAGTGCGACTCCGAAGAGAAGGAAGGCGATGAACGCTCCTTCGGATGCGATGCTCGATCGTGGGAAAGTGCAGAATAGTAGAAACGCAATGAGTGCTCCTCCGTAGTAGGCTACTCTCAGGGTGAGGGCGAGGTTACCCATCGGCTGTGCCTCCATCCTCAGTTCGGCATGTTCAGTCTTGTCCTCCTTCCCGTTTTGCGCGCGGCGAACCCGGAATTGAGACATGTCCACGGACATCCCGCGATGATGCTGCGGTCCAGATGATTCACTTTCCGTTGCTGTGTTCGCCCTCCCTTTATGTGCGGCAGGAGAGCGGCGTCGGCCCATTCCTGAGCTGGCAAGCTCCGATCGCACGAGCCAGGGCCCTACGGGCGCCATCTCACTGTGTGCGTCAGCTGGGGCCGAAGCTGTCGTCCACCGTGATCTGGGAGCGTTGGTCGTAGCAAACCTTGCCGTTGTTGTTGTAATCCGGAGCGGCACCAGTGGGCCATTTGATCAAGTGGCCGATGGAACAGTACCCCGCCTCGACCGGGGCGGCGGCAATGGCGAACGCCGTGAGCAGGCACACTGCGCCGACCGTCGCGACCAAGATCCGCGTTCTTTGCTTTCGTGTCAGATCGTCCACCTCCTACGCCGAACGGGCGTAATGTGTACTCCTCGTTGACAAGCTCACAAGAGCTCTTCTCAAGATTCTCACCTGGAGGCCAATCAGGGCGTGACCGTCGCTGCAAATACGTCTTGATCCACGCACCCGAACGTGGGGTCTATCGTGTCGCAGGCGTTCCGGTTATCCGTCCAGGCGACGTGAACGGCATCGGGCCCCGCGACGATGCCAAGCCGGTCGCCGATGAACGGCCGGAAAGCAAGGTCGCCCAGATCCCCTAACACAACGAGGTTCGGGTCGAACGAGACGCTCGTCACCCGAACGCTGGACGAGAAGCTGGCGCCGGCATCTCGGGACTCAGCATAGAACACATCGAGATTCGTGATCGTCCCGTTTGACAGCTGACCGAATCGGCTGTCGTACCAAACGATGCTGATGATTCCGCCGGAGACCGTAATGGCGGACATGAACTGCTCCCCCTGGGTCACGTCGTTCACAGCCACGGGGTTGCTCCACGTCAGGCCTCCATCCGTTGACCTCGAAAGGTGGACGTTCGCATCCCCCGTCCCGAAATCGTCCCAGACGACGTAGACACCGTTGGCGTCCGCGGCAATGTGGTAGCTGAGGAAGAAAAAGTAGAAGAACCCATTCCCGGGAAAGAAGACAGGGTCCGCTTCGATGTTCGCAACGACGATGGATCTGCCGAAGGTTATTCCTCCGTCCGTAGACTTCGTAACCAGAATCGTAGCGCCTGAATCGGAACTGCATTGTAGGGAGGGTCCCGTGCAGTGCACGGACTCCACATAGACATTTCCAACAGGGTCTACCGCGGGCGCGATAGGCAGTCCTGACCCAGGTGTCGGGATCGGTGTTGAGAAGGTCAGTCCGCCGTCTGTGGATCGCGCGAAGAGCGCTTGGTATCCGAGGGATAACGAATTGATGAACGTGAGATAGATATTCCCGTCATGGGGCCCGCCGGTTGTGTCAACTGCAATCCGTGGGAAGAATTCCGGCCCGGTTGAGAGTACGGTAGCTCCGACATAATCCGCCCCGTCGTTTGCGAACTTCACCACGGCCACCCGGATTGAGCTCGCGACGAGTCCCGAGTCGTCAACTTGCGCGACGAATCCCGTGTAGTAGACGTTCCCGGACCGATCGAAGGCCACCGACACATGGCCGATGTGCGTGAATTGTTGCAAGGGGGAGGCGAGTCCGGCAGGAGAGGTGTCCCCAGGGAAACCGGGGACGAGCCTAGACGACCAACTCGCTCCTCCGTCAGTCGATCGGTAGTATCCCCCCCACGTGTGGCATCCGGCGGTGCCGAAGCAACCGCCCGGAGGTACGAGCTTCCGGTCCTCCGCGCCGACGACGACGATGTCCGAGTTTCTGGGATCGACGGCAATGCCAGGCTCAACGACCTGACGATCGGGACCGGTTTCGCCCGCGATTTCGACGTTGCGACCGACCTTGGCAGCACGCGACGCGCCGGCGACGAGAGGCGTCGCAAACACGGATATCGCAACACTGAGAGCCAAGATGAACGCCGCGATGAGCCACGCGATTTCCAAGCGCTTCACGGACACACCGCCGGCCATTGAGGTGAAGGCTTCGATAAACCTCAGTTTGACTAAAAATTGGCAAACCCGTTGTCATGTCGCGGTCATCGAAGCGTGTGCCGCGCATTCTTAGGATGTCACCAATCCCGGGTCTCAAGCACTTTGTCACTCCTCCGCTGCTCGCCAGCGAGGGACGATAGACCAGGCCCGATGCGCGAGTCTAGTTCCGGAGATCCTCCTTGGGTGTTTGCGCGAGCTGGAGTGTAGGTCATCCGGTGGCAGCCCGCGACGGCTAATCGGCCGGTGTAATCGCGATTCCGTGTTGACGGGCGACGAGGCGCGCGTAGCTCGCCTCATCCGGGTATCCTCGCCTGAGGATTTCATCGATGATCTCGGCCAGCATTGCGGGTGGGCCGATGTCCCCGCTGAACCCCTCTTCTTGGACCGCCTTCTCTAGTCGAGTAATCCCGACGCAACCACAGTGCATTTGGCGGGCCACCTGAACTGCGGCCTCAGCGTATTGTCGCGCCCGGTCTTGGTCTCCGCGAGATGCCCAGATTCGACTCAAAACGTGCCGGATCAATACGGAGCAATGGTTTTTCCCAGTCCTTCGTTCCATTTCCAGGGCGACCGCGGCAACACGTTCAGCTTCCTGGTATTCGCCGACGAGACAGAGAGCGAACGAAAGCCATGTTCGCCCGTAGCCGGAGGGAAAGAGATCCCCTAGCGTCTCGCTGGCGGTGATGCCCCGCCGGAGTCGGAGAATCGCCTTGCGCAGGGCCGTGAGGTTAGGCTTTGACCGGTATCGTTCCAACCGACACAACGTCTCACCGAGCTCGATGTCGATTCCAGCGACTTGGTGCGGCATGCCCCATCGCCGAAATTTCGCACGAGCACGATACAATAGGGGAACCGCCTCCCGCCAGTCTGCCGGGAAGGCCATCGAGAACGTCGCCATGTCGAGGGCGAGTCGTTCGTTGCCCGCAAGGCGAGCAGCTTGGTCGGCGCGCCTCCAATATTCCTTTTCCAGTCCGTGGTTCCCCCGGCGCTCACAGAGCTCGGCCAATTTGAAAAGCGCGCCTGCCTGATCGATCAATTCTCCATCTGACTCCATCAGACGGAGGTTCCACTGGAGCACGCGTTCTGCGGCGTCGACGCGCCCCACGTAGGTGAAGCACTCTCCTAACTTCGCCAGGATTGAACTGAGCAATCGTGAATCCCGAAGCGGAGCCGCGATTTTGCGCGCGGTCTCCAGTTCCCGAATGACAATCGGAGTCTTGACGGTCCCGAGGAGCGCCGCCGCGTGGAGCTGATGGAAGATCGCCTTATGCCGTTCGTCGAGCTTGTTCACCTCGATGGCGTTCAGGATCTCGAGGAGGCCTGATTTGGAAAGGCCCCCCGCCGGGGTCTCGCGTTGTCGGTCCCGCTCCCGCTCAATCATGTCGCTCGCGGTTGGCCAGTCGGCAGCTTCGGTCGCGTGGTAGAACGCCTCGAGCACGTCGTCCTCCCTGTCCGAGCGCTGAAACATGGCACTCGCCGCTCGGTGAATCTCAGGTCGCGACGCGATTGCGCCCGCTAGTGATTCCCTCAGTACGTCATGGACCTCGTAGGTGGTCCCAACGGAACGAATCAGGGCGCGTCGCTCGAGGACGGCCAAGGGCAGGGTGGGGTCTTTCAGGCTCGTAAGGAAACGGACACCCTCGAGGTCAAGGGCTCTGCGGACGGTCGCTAGAGCGAGGAGGACGAGTTGACTGTTCCCATCGAGAAGATGAAAAGCTTCACGACCCATTTCCTCGAGGAAACCCCGTTCCGATTTGGGGATACTTCCCGGTCGCTGCGCGTACAATCGGAGAGAGAGCGGATGCCCGCCGAACGCGCGCTCCAATCGACGCAATTCGATCGCATCGACACGGAGTCCGGCCTCTCGCAAAAGTCGACGGCAAGAGGCAGGTGCCAAGCCACCCAAGTGAACGACTTGGGTCGTCGAGTTCCGATCAAACGGCGGGCGCGTGCGGGAGAGGACGATTACCCGTGCGTTCAGCAAACTTCGCTGCCAGTGGCGGACAATCTGATGAATGCCGTCGTCGCGAACCTTCTGGTAGTCGTCCAAAACGATGAGCGCTCGCTGCAGGGAGAGGCCTGAGGTGACGCGGCTGAGGAGATCTGGGAGGTCCCAGTTTGCTGTTTCGTACCGCTGGCGTCCACGCGGAACGAGAACCGTGAGCCAGCGCCTTGCCAGCGTGAGAAGCTGAAGAGACGAGTCGAACGGGCTGAACGCATGCCAAACGACCCGGTCGATCCCAAAGCGGTGGGCCAACTCGGTTGCGAGGCTCGTCTTCCCCATGCCGGGAAGCCCAACGACCATGGATAAGCGAGCCGCGGGTCCAGAGAGCAAGGCGAGTTCGCGTTCCCTGCCGAACAAAGTGCCGCGCGTCGGAACTCGTTCTAGGGCCAGAGGCGCCCCGACGGCCTCCGACAGTCCTGGCTGGACTTGGTACCCTCGTGCCCCAAACTCAACGGTCAGCGTTCTCGTTTTGAGTCGGTACAGCTTGACGTTCTTCCCATCTTCGCGCGTCCAGCCACTCTGAATAAGTCCTGCCTGTTCGAGCATCCGAAGACGGCGAGCAATGTGAGTCTCTTGCAGCCCCAATCGTGCGGACAACTCGCGGGGATATCCCGGCGTGCTAGCGAGAGCCGAGAGGATTGCAAGGTTCTGGCGACTCGCAACGAGGCGTAGAAGGTCCATTGCCCCCAGGTACGTATCCTGCGAGTCGCCAATAACGATTCCGGGGGGTCACAGAACATCGACGAACGGGAGAAGGTCGCCCGGGCCGATGGAATGTTGTTCCGGGACATCCGACCCGCGCTAGACTATGGTCCAGGGGAGCGCCTCCTCGACCTGCGTATGTTCGTGGGGATCGAGGCGCACGCGGTCGTGCCCGAACCCACAGACCACGGAGGCCGTCAAGGGGAAGCGCGGGACCGCCTCCCGGCGGATCGTGCGGGAGCGGCTCGAGGACTTGCAGCGGCAGAGGATCATCGTCGCCACGCGGGGCTCTCGAACCCGGACGTTCCGGATGGGCCGCTCGACCTCGTTTGGTACGCCGTTCAGGAAGATGCTCGCGTCCGGCTTCGACATCGACTTCTTGCCGGCAATGAGGTCCATTCGACCGCTTCCATCGAGGCCTGAGAGGAGCGGGTTGTTAAGGACAACGACCTGCTTCCAGCCGAGCTTCGGCGCGAGATCGCGGTACGGCATGTGCCCGTGCCGTTGGTCCATGCCCCCCAGAGCGAGGTCTAGATCCACGCAGTGGATGTCCGCAACCTGCATCGCAGGGTAGATTAGTTTCGAGGCGTCGAGGTCAGCGTCTTTCTCCTTGCGGCCCGTAATCGTGAGCGCACGTTTGATGCGTCGGACCGTCGCCGCCTTGGACATTCGGGCACCCGATTGTCATCTGGACGATGCGGGTAGTTCCATGAGGGGCCCGATTCGAATCCCACATGATTCAAGATTCCTCCGGTCCTTCCCCTCCGAGCCCGCAGGCAGGCCCGAGGCGCCTGCGGGGGAGAGAAGTGACCCGCCTGGATCCTCCGGAGTCTCCGCACTTTCACATCGAAAAGCTCGCCGACGGAGTGTACGGGGCCTTGGCGACCCGCACGGGCGCCGCCACAAGCAACGCGGGCATCGTCGACCTAGGGGAGACCACCCTGGTCTTCGACACGTTCCTCACGCCGAAGGCCGGCGCGGACCTGGCCCGGGCCGCGGAGGCGCTCACGGGCCGCGCGGCAAGCGTCGTGGTGAACAGCCACTACCACTACGACCACATCCGAGGGAACCAGCACTTCCCCCACGCCCAAATCGTGGCCACCAACACGACGTACGACCTCGTGCTCACGAAGGGGGCGGCCGCGCTCAAGGATGACCGCGAGAACGCCGCCAAGGAACTCGAGCTGTTCGAGACGGGCAAGGTGACGCGAGACCGGGACTTCGACTTCATCAAGGCCCGCCTGCGGGAGACTGTCGAGTCCCTCGAGGGCCTCGTCATCAAGCCTCCTACGCTCACGTTCGGCGAGGAGCTCGGGATCCGCGGTTCCGGGAGGACCGCGCGACTCCTCACGTACGGGGGCGGTCACTCAGGGAGCGACGCGTTCCTCTACCTGCCCCGGGAAAGGATTGCCTTCATGGGCGACCTGCTCCTCGTGGGGTACCACCCATGGCTCGCGGATGGCAACCCCGAGGAGCTCGTACGGATTTTGCAGCGAGTCGAGCAGCTCGACATGGCTCGCGCGGTCCCCGGCCACGGCCCCGTGGGTGCGGTCCGCGACCTTGCCGTGAATCGCAAGTACGTGCAGGAGCTCACGCGGCTCGCCGAGGAGGCGGTCCGATCGGGCCGGACAAAGGAGGAGGCAGCCCAGGTTCCGGTTCCGTCCGAGTTCGAGTCCTGGAACTCAGCGCGTTTCTTCGCCTCGAACATGCGGTTCCTACACGCGCGCGTCGCCGAGAAGGAGCACCGCGCCTAACCCTACCGACTCGGGCGGTTCAGCGAGGTTTCTTGACGGACTCTGTCTGAGAACCCGGTCGACTCGACATCGCTCGACGGAACGGACCCGGCAGGATTCGAGATGGAGATGGATTGACACTCGGTGTACCGTCGGTCATCGCTAACTCATGGGAATTGCGTGTCGCTTCACCCAAAGACGGACCGTCGTGGCGCCACCAACCTAGCATCGGCACCGTGTACTCGGTCGCCATGGGAGCATCCTCAGTTTGAGCATGACTCTCCGGCTGCAAGCCGTTAACTCCGGCGGAGCACGCTAGCGAAATTGCTTTTCCAGCAAACAGAGCGTTACAAGACTAGCTCCCGGTCCCTCGTCCGAACTCGAGAACTCGGTTGATCTCGGGTTGACATTTCACCTCTCTCTGGTCTGGTCGCGGGAGAGAGCTTAATACCTATCAATCTCTCTTCGCGCCGCGGTGTCCGGGGCGAAGCCTTTGATTGAAAACCCCCTGAGTGGGGAACGCATCAGTTTTCCTGAGGATGAAGTAGGGACTCGCAACGACCTGCTTCGCTTTGAATGGTCCGTTCGCCCTCTCGGGCCTTTGCCCGAGAAGGTAAAACAGTATCCTGGCCACGTGCACCCGATCTCAGAGGAACGAATTCGAATTGTGCGCGGAGAGCTGTGGTTTCGTTCGGGTGGGATCGAGACCACAATGCGCGTGGGGCAGGAAGCCGTCGTGCCGCCAGGAACGCCTCACTCTTGGTGGAACGGAGGGGACACTGAGGTCCATGCTATTGTGGAGTTCCGACCCGCGGGAGAGATCAAATCCTTCTTCGAGACAACATTCGGGCTCGCGCGGGAAGGGAAGCTCCAGAGGGGTTTCGCAACTGCGCTTCGATACGCGGTACTTTGCCACGATTTCAAGAATGACATAAGGGTCATTCAACGCGCCGAGCGCTGGGGGGTCTTCTTCCTTTGGCCGCTCGGAAAACTGCTGCGGCAGGGTTCCCGTTATTCCGGCCGGGCGCCTCCGCCCCCTAATGACGACGACAACCGGTGAGCCGGACGTCACCAGCATGAGTGCAGCCTGTAATGTTTCGAACGAAGGTGACTCGAACCCGACCCTAACTAGTTGGTAGCATCAGCGAGCCATGACTCGTGAATGTCCACGATAACCTCCTCGTTAGCGTGGCTGTCTAGGGCCTGGGTGCCGCCGAAGAGCACGCTGTAGAGAGGACCCCAGTCCTCCGAGTGATCGTGGGAGTAGTCGGGCACAGCACCGTGCACCCTGAATACGACGCCCACCCTTCCTCTGACATAATCTGGTACACGCCGGTTCGGGCCCGGGTTCTCGGTCTTTACGCGAACTTTCTGGCCGACAACGAATCGACCCATCGGCCCTCCCACGTTATTTCGAATGGACAACCTCGGCCTTGAGGGGATCCCCGACACCGATCAAACTCTCCGGGGTCACGAGACTGGCGAGCCTCTCCTCGCTCATCCCCTCCGTTCTCTCCGGCCTCCTTGGAAGGACCATGTACCTGATGTCCGAGGTGCTATCGTACACACGGAGTTCAACGTTCGCCGGTACGGTGAGCTTGAACATCTCCTCCAGCTTCTTCGTCGGGCTCGTGATGATTTCCTGCTTGTAGCTTTCGTGCTTGTACCACCACGGAGGATTCCCCAGAAGCTCGTATGGGTAGCATGAACAAAGGGTGCACACAATGACGTTTCGAACGAACTCGGTGTTTTCCAGCACCACGAGTTTTGGTGTCCTGTTCAGCGCAAAGCCAAGCTCCCTCAGGGTCGTCTTGGCATCGTCTACTAGCCTCGACCTGAATTCTGAATCGAGCCACGCTTTCGCAACGATCCTTGCCCCGTTCTCGTACCGGGGAGGATTCGTAGCAGCCAACATTTCATCCACTTTCTCAAGCGTAACGAGCTCCTTTTTCGTCAGGGCAATCAGTAGCGCCTGAAGGAGCAACATGTTCCCGGTCAGCATTTCCTCCAGCTCAGACACGCGATCAATGGTTCCCTCGCTTAACTCCCGGTGTTCCAACTTGGCCCCCTCGTCGTAGACACCGGCCTCCTGCCGACTCTCCTCAACGAGGACCCGGCTCCCAATGATTGACGTCGCGACCTCGGTTCCGCGGATGAACTTTCCGAGCCCGATTTCAAGCGCCGCCACTCGGTCTTCGAGGGCCCCGCCTGACTTCAGCTCCTCTAATCGGGAACGGGCCACCGTTGAAGCCTGGATGAGGTCAGAGAATGCAATCGTCCCCTTCTTTACGAGGCGGATCACGCGCGGCTCCAGCCGCTTCGTCCTCCAGTACTCGATATCTTCCTCGACTGACCGGATGTGAGCGACGATGTCTTCTCTGTGTATCAAAGCGAACTTACCAACAGCGCTTCCGGCCGATAATAATCTTACTCTCCATGGCTTCGGAAATGTCCACAC
>Ga0099827_10001148_pt1 | contig 13341 bp, 8 predicted proteins | sample CZO8metaG_FD_79339 | JGI IMG/M metagenome (GOLD analysis project Ga0099827, IMG submission 79339) | Vadose zone soil microbial communities from the Eel River Critical Zone Observatory, Northern California, USA - CZOApr15con1.8 metaG | ecosystem: Environmental > Terrestrial > Soil > Vadose zone ...
GTTGGAAGCGCAGGCGGCATGTCGAGGATGGTTCGTTGGCCTCGTAAAAAACCGGACCAAAAAAAATAAACGCAGATCACGAAGATCTCGCTCTCGCGGCTTAATTGACCGCGACGTTTCCGGCGCGACGCCTGCTAGCATCGGGAACGTGGACAGCAGGCTGGCCAATCGGCGGGGCGACCGCGCCGAGCGGTGAATCGAATTTCGCGGACGCTCGGGGGCCGGCAGTGCGCCGGTGCAACGTTCGGCTCCTTAAAACTCATCGCCGGATAAACATGTAGATGGCTGCGTGGACAGCGACGAGGACAGGGGTTCAACTCCCCTCGCCTCCAGATTGTTGATAATAAAGATGTTGCAACGCGCGAATGGGATGCATGGGAATGTAAATGGGAACACGTCCACTACTGTCCGTTTTTTTTCGACTCACGGTTTTTCACCCGTGACCCAGCTTTTTTATCAGCGCACTTCGCTTCGGAATGATCCGCGCTTCGAAAAACTCGCGTCGACTGCACCAAAGACGGCGGACAAATAACGCGACGCGGTGACGATCGGCAATCTCGTCACCGAACTGAAGCTGCAAATTGTTTTACAAAGTTAGTCGCGCGTGCGGTCATAGGCGGCGTGCTAGCGAAAATGGTGCTGAGTTTTGTGTCACCCTTTGTGTCACCCGGATGCATAAAAATGGGCAGATTCCTGATTGACGTGAGCTGACGCAGCTTCCAGCGTAACCTACTAACAAGAGGCAATTTGAGTAGTTGAGACGACTGCTGACGAAGTGTGATAAAACGCCATTTTCGTCTTAGGAAACCTCCGTTGTAATCCGTTGAACTACGAGGACGACTGTAGTTGCGATTTTAGAACCGCGATTTGCGATTGCAAAAACTCCAATCTGCAAACTTCACAGACTGACCCCCTTTCCCGTTTAGGACGAATGGGACAAACACCACGCCATCAACGCATAGGACCAAATTTTTCATCGTCTGCGTGCTCTCCGATACGTCCGCCCGTCCCACTGCAAACGAATCTAATTATGTACTTGACGGATATTATGAATAAATCGTATACTCCCCATTATTATGAATAAATTCTATACTCCACATTATTATGAATAAATTAAAACTCAGCTTATTGGCCCTCGCAATTTGCGCGGGATTCATCTCAGCGGCGGACGCCCAAACCTCCCCCGGCCCCGGATTCCAGTTTTCCGCAGACGCCTACGGTACGCACGCGACCCTTGGAAACACGGTCGTCGCAGGCAAGACGGCGGTTTCGACGCTGGGACCGTGCGGGACCACGGAGCCACCGGTGCACACCGAGAATACGGTTCTGACCGCCAGCTTACCCCCGCTGTTCACCACCGGCGTTATCAACACGACAGCCGACGGCAAAATCCTGCCCGACGGCACGCTGCAGGCCGCGGCCACGGCCGACGTCCACGATGCCAGCCTGCTGGGCGGACTCATTACCGCGGACGAGGTCAGGGCCGTAAGTACGACCACACATGATGCCACCGGTTTTCACACGAGCGCGGCGGGCTCGACCTTCGCCAATCTGGTGGTGGCCGGGGTTCCCATCTTCGTCAACCCCGCGCCGAACACCGTTATCAATCTGGCCGGCTTCGGCCACGTGGTGCTCAACGAGCAGATTTCAAAGGTGAAGACTACACATGCGTCCCTCACGGTGAACATGATCCACGTGTTCATCACGCAGGCGAACATCCTGAACATCCCCATCGGGACGGAGATCATCGTATCCCACGCCTTTAGCAGCTTGACCTCCGGGGTCAATGGAACCTTGGACGGGACGGCCTACGGCACCAAGGCTAGCGTTGGAAACGTGGTCACGTCGGGCCCGAGCGCCCTCGTGAAGATGTCGTGCTTGGGGACCAATGGTAACCTCAAGACCAACTCGGTTGCTCAGGTCCAGGTCCCTCTTCTGCTCTCGGTAGGCGAAGTGGTGGACACCGCGCTGGGAACTGTGAACGGCACCTCGGCGGTGGGTGAGACGACATCGACGGTCCAAGCCGTCACCGTCGTCACGGACCTAGTGACGGCGAGCCTGGTGAAGGCCGACGCCCACGCTTCGAAGATCAATGGAAACCTAAGCTTCAGCGATACCGGCTCGACGTTCGTCGGCCTGTCAGTCAAAGGGTTCCCGGAGATCAACGATAACGTGCCACCGAACACAAGGCTTTCGATCGCCGGCCTGGGAACGCTCTGGCTCCACCGAGTTCTCCATACGTCGAACAGCATCGAGGTCCGGATGATCGAGCTCATTGTGACCGAGTCGAATACCATCGGGATCCCGATCGGCACCGACATCCAGGTCGCTGTGGCGGAGGCATCTGTTCACTAGCCAGGCGGCGGTCGCCGAACGACGACGACGAGCATGCGAACAGGAAGGGCCCCGTCACGGGGCCCTTTCGATGATCTGGAGGGAGGAGGCGGGGCGGCTCGCAACCGGCCGATGCGGTGCGGGATCGCAATCAGCAGCATCACCGCTGCAACTGATTGCATCGGGTGACTGCACCCGGCGGCGCGATCGTAAACGCATCCGCCACTGCTGGAAATTAACGCCTTTTTCACTGCTTTAATTTGCCCATGTTCAGGAACGCCTCGTAACGGTGAAGGAGCGCACCGCCGTTTTGGCTTGTCTTGTCTGGTTTTACTTGGTAAACGGAGGATCCTTTCAGGGCCATCATGAAACAGATTCTTCTCAATCTGAGCGGTCACGCCGCTGTCATCACGGAGCCGCTGTTAAACGGGGCCTATCGAAGCAAAAGGCGTGTTCACCCATTGCTGAAGACGGCGGCGATGCTGATGCCGCTGCTGTTGCTAGCCGCAGAGGGCCGAGCGCAGTCTGCTGTGGACGGCTTCGATCCCGGAGCGGACCGCAATGTTAAAGCTTTGGCCATGCAACCCGACGGCAAGATTGTAGTCGGTGGAACTTTCTCCAGCCTTGGCGGTGGGGGGACCGGCACAACGACGCGCAAGCGCATCGGACGGCTTAACTCTGACGGCACGCTTGACACAAACTTCAATCCCGGTGCGAACGACATTGTCGATGCGCTGGCGGTGCAAGGCGACGGCAAGATTGTAGTCGGTGGATTTTTCACCACCCTCGGGGGCGGCGGCACAATCTTGCGCAATCACATCGGGCGAGTCAATCCAGACGGCACTCTCGACACCAGCTTCGATCCTGGGGCGAACGCGGAAATTACCTGTCTGGCGCTACAAGCAGATGGGAAAATATTGGTTGGAGGAAGTTTTACCACTCTCGGCGGCGGGGGCACCGGCATGGTCGTGCGCAATCGCATCGCGCGGCTGAATCCCGATGGCACCCTCGACACCAGCTTTGATCCAGGTGCGAACGATCGGATCTCCACTATTGCGCTGCAACCGGACGGCAAGATTTTGGTCGGAGGAAATTTTACGACGCTCGGCGGCGGCGGCACCGGCACGATCGCGCGCAGTTGCATCGGGCGGCTGAATCCAGACGGCACAATCGACACCAGCTTTGATCCCGGTGCGACTGGCCGCGGGACGCATCCCGAAGACAGCACAGTTTTTACTATCGTGGTGCAAACTAATGGCAAAATCGTGATTGGCGGAGAATTGACTGCCGCCGGCGGAGGCACCGGAACCGCCTTCGCGCGTAGCCAAATCGCGCGAATCAATCCCGACGGGACGATCGACACCGGCTTTGATCCAGGTGCGAACAACGACGTCAAAGGACTGGCGTTGCAACCCGACGGCAAGATTTTGGTCGTCGGCGACTTCACAAAACTCGGCGGCGGCGGCACCGGCGTAACGACGCGAAACCTCATCGGCCGGCTGAATCCTGATGGCTCGGTCGACAGCTTCGACCCGGGCGCGAACAACCCGGCGATGATTTGCGTGGCTGTGCAAGCGGACGGAAAAATTCTGGTCGGGGGCACTTGCAGCACCCTCGGTGGCGGCGGCTCCGGTATCTACACGCGCCACTTCATCGGTCGGCTTTACCCCGATGGCACACTCGACACGAACTTCGATCCCGGCGCCGATAACAGCGTGCGCGCGGTCGCAAGGCAAGCGGACGGCAAGGTCATAGTCGGTGGAGATTTCACCACTCTCGGGGGCGGCGGCATCGGCACCGTGACGCGTAACCGGCTCGCACGCATTAATCCCGACGGCACGCTCGACAACGCCTTTGATCCGGGCGCGAACGGCGAAGTCAATGCGTTGGCGATCCAGGCCGACGGAAAAATTCTCGTCGCTGGCAACTTCACCACTCTCGGGGGCGGCGGTACTGGCACAACTCTGCGCAACCATCTTGGCCGGCTCAATCCCGACGGCACACTCGATATCACCTTTACGCGCGGTGCGAATCGCGCTGTTCTTGCTCTGACGCTTCAGGCGGACGGCAAAATTCTAATCGGCGGAGATTTCACCAAACTCGCCGGCTCTCCGGCCATCGCTCGGAGCCGTATCGCACGGTTCAACGCCGATGGCACGGCCGACATCAGCTTCGATCCCGGTGCGAACCGCACGGTCCGTTCGCTCGCGGTCCAATTGGACGGCAAGATTTTAGTCGGTGGAGATTTCACTGCCCTCGGCGGTGGCGGCACCGGCACAACGACACGCAAGCGCATCGGCCGGCTTAACCCAGACGGCACGCTTGACATCACCTTCAATCCCGGCGCGGGCGGCTCTGTCCGTGCTCTGGCACTCCAACGGGACGGCAAGATCTTAGCCGGCGGAGATTTCACCACTCTCGGCGGGTCTGCGCGCAACTTCATCGGCCGACTCAACCCTGATGGGACTCTCGATACCACCTTCAATCCCGGTGCAAATTTCAGTGTCCTCTCTTTAGCGCTGCAAACTGACGGCAAGATTTTGGTAGCAGGATCTTTCACCACTCTCGGGGGCGGTGGCACCGGTACGGCCCAGCGCAACTTCATCGGACGGCTTAACCCCAACGGCACGCTTGACGCAAGTTTCGATCCCGGCGCGAACGTCACTGTCCGCGCTCTGGCGGTGGAAACGGACGGCAAGATTTTGGCAGGTGGAGATTTCACCACCCTCGGCGGCGGTGGCGCCGGAACGACCCCGCGCAATTTCATCGGTAGGCTGACCAACCCCAACCCCGCTTCGCAGGAGCTTACCGTCGACACCAGTGGCACGATGATTAGCTGGCTTCGGAGCAGCGCGTCGCCGGAAGTTAACCGCGTCACGTTTGAGCTCTCAACGGATGGCATCAACTACACTGCGCTCGCCGACCCAACCCGCGCCCCCGGTGGCTGGCAACTGACGGGGCAAAGTTTGCCCACTCAAGAGAATATCTTCGTCCGCGCCCGCGGCTTCTATTCGACGGGTGAATCTGACGGCTCAGGCTCACTCATCGAGTCCGTAAGCAATACCTTCATCTCACCGCCATAGTCAAAGACGCAGGTCGTTTCTCCGAAGACACATGGCACAAGTAGCTTCGACATCGAAGCTGCCGCTCACCGGGGTCCGGGCACCGAATGTCGCACGGGCGGAGCGTCAGCCAATGAGGGTCCTTCCGCGGTGCGAACAACCGGTCAAGAAGCAAATTACCGACCCGCGCGTAAAATAAAGCTCGACAAATTATCGCAGTGCAGAAAAAATGGAAAATATGACAGCTCTGCACTTAAGAAAATCAAGCGGCCGTGCAGGCAAGACACCTGATTCCCTAGAGCGATGATCGACCCATCTCGTTCACTAACGCCGAAGAAATCGAGCCGTCATATTATCCGCGTAAAAATCCCGCGTGGCCGCAAAAACCGCCATCGCGACATCAAATTTCCTCTCGACCTTGGAGAAGTTTCCAAAATGTGCGCGACGATGTCTGTAATCTTTCCGGCATTCAATGAAGAAGGCAACATCAGAAGCACAGTAGAAGCAGCCGTAAAGGTTCTCCCCAAGGTTGCCATGAGCTGGGAGATCATCGTTGTGGACGACGGCAGCAGCGATGCCACCACTGCGATCTGCGACGACTTAAAGGCTCGATACCCCGAAGTTGAGGTGATTAGTCACGGGCAGAACCGAGGATACGGCGCAGCGCTTAAAAGCGGAATAATGGCAGCCAAATACGATCTTATCTTCTTCTCGGATTCTGATGGGCAGTTCGATTTGCGTGAGCTTCAGCAACTAATTTGTTGGGCAGAGGATTATGACATTGTCGCGGGTTACCGCGCAAAGCGACAGGATCCGCTCCACCGTCGTATCAATGCAGTGGGATGGAATGTGCTTGTGCGACTAGTGCTAGGCATTAAAATTCGAGATATCGATTGTGCTTTCAAACTATTCCGACGTGCAGTTTTCGATCAAGTGCAAATCAGGTGCGTGGGCGCGATGGTCAATACCGAAATCCTTGCCCAAGCGACAAGGCTTGGCATGCGAATACGCCAAGTTAGAGTAAACCATTTCCCGCGGCGCCACGGGAAACAGTCCGGCGCAAACGTCCACGTTATCATCAAGGCATTTCGTGAACTTTGTCGGCTTTGGCGGCAGCTTCGCCATGTCGCGCCCGACCAGGCGGGACTCTATTCCGCCACTGAGGAAGCTTCTGCTGCCCCGATGTTAGCAGATCTTGAAAGCAAACGTCCGTCATATTGACCACGGAAGTTTCACGTCAACGGTCCACGCACAATAGCGCTCGAATTCTCAACCTGCCCTTGGGAAGCATGTTTTACTGTAGGATTTGTTCTGGCTTTGGTCGAATGCCGTTATTTGCCTGAAGGCGCTGAGGTGTCATTTGGATGCTAAACAGATAGCGAACCTTCTCGCTGTGGCTTGCGGGGGTGGCTGCTACGAACTCAACCTTTTCTCGGCAGAACAACCGGCCGAGCATGCCCAAATTGTAATCGACGATGGAGCGTTCATCTCGATCGTTATAATCCGGGGGCACTGGCCCATACTTACTCCGCTGCGAGGCCGGCTCAAAAAACAAAAATTGTCGCGCTTTCGTTCCGAGCGTACGGAGAATTTGCTGGGCACCTTGATGACCGAAAATCTGATGCCACTGGTGGTAAACGGATAGGCAGAGGACGACGTCGCAAACGGGCAGGGCCGTGACTGATTCAGGTGTAACGATGAAACGCATGTACGCCAACCTCGAGCTAGCCTTGTACTTGCGGCGGGCGCCGGATAGTGCTGCCCAGTTAGCCTCGACACCGATCGCAAACAACCCCGTTTCGGCAGCCAACGCGGTCAATCGACCCAGATTGCAACCCACGTCCAGCAGAGACTGCGTCCCGGCGATCCGACTCTGGATCAAACGCCAGCGTTCTTCGGTTCCGCGGGACCGCGTCCTTTGGTAATCATGACGTTTCCCAAAGACGAGAGCTCTGATTTTCCTTAAGGTCGTTCTCACCCGCAGCTATTCTATATCGGCGTCAAAACGAGACAACCCAGAGGGTCGATGCTCACAGCCTTGGAGGTTATGAAAAACAGAGTCCGAGGCAAGTTTAAACGTTTGCGGAAAACGCGCGATCTAACCCCAGGCCGCTGAACGAGAGCTTTTGGCGGTCGACGAATTCACACCCGTTGCCAGCGCGTTATCGAAGTAAGCATGAAAAAGTCATTTACATACCAAACGTATAATGTTGACATATCAGTCCCTTTACGAAAATGAACTTCGGTAAGAACGCTGAATACCTGCCAGCAATTGAGCTCCCGGTTATCGACTTTGATCTCGGCCTAGCCCCAACGCCCACGTGGTCTTCGTTCAATTACAAGGCACCAATGTGCGTTCATCGCTTGATAGCGTAATGATTTGAAAAACCTGTTTTCTCCTGAATCCACGCGCGACGCAGCCTTGCATGCTCCTCCCGGAAAAGCACGGCCACGAGTCATGCTGATAGGACTCGACTGCGCGGCACCTGAGTTGGTGTTTGATCGCTGGCTTGATGATTTGCCAAACTTAAAGTGCCTCTGCCGAAACGGGGTGCACGGACCGCTCCGCTCGTGCGATCCGCCCATCACAGTCCCGGCATGGTCCGTGATGATGTCGTCCAAGAGTCCCGGCAGGCTTGGAGTTTACGGGTTTCGAAACCGAGCGGATCACTCGTACGACCGATACTTGATCGCAAACTCTCTCGCGATCAAAGAGGATCGGTTGTGGGATATTCTTTCGCGAAGTGGGAAGCGTTCGATTGTCATCGGCGTACCGGGAACGTACCCGCCTCGATCACTTAACGGATTGTTGATCGGCGACTTTCTGACTCCAGATACGAGCTGCGATTACACACATCCGCCCGAACTCAAAGATGAAATTGCGCGCGTAGTTGGAGAGTATGTTTTGGATGTGCGGGATTTTCGGTCTGGCAACAAGAATAAGATCCTGGCTGACATCTATGAGATGACCCGAAAGCGCTTCCAACTTGCCCGGCATCTCCTCGCAAAGGAAGATTGGGATTATTTTATGATGGTGGAAATGGGCATAGACCGAATTCACCATGCGTTTTGGGACGATATGGACCCAGCGCATCGCTTCTACGAGCCCGGCAACAAATTCGAGAACGCGATTCACGACTACTACAAAGAAGTGGATCGTGAAATAGGCGAGTTGCTCGCGTTTGCTGATGAAGGGACGGATGTACTGGTGGTCTCTGATCACGGCGCGAAGCGAATGGACGGTGGTATTTGCGTTAACGAGTGGCTGATGGCCAATGGCTACCTCGCGCTCGCCGAAAAGCCGGCCAGCGTAACGCCGCTCTCTAAAGCCAAAGTGGATTGGTCCCGGACGAAGGCATGGGGTGATGGAGGTTACTACGCGCGCGTTTTTCTCAACGTCGCCGGCCGCGAGCCAGAGGGGACTATCGCACCGAGCGATTACGAAAAAGTGCGCGATGAACTGATTATCGGGTTGACGACCATTCCGGACGAGAAGGGAGAGGAAATTGGCACGCGAGTTTTCCGGCCACAGGAATTGTACAAAGAGGTTCGTGGCGTGGCGCCGGATTTGATGGTTTATTTCGGCAGTCTTTATTGGCGATCTGTCGGTACCGTCGGCGGCGCAAGAATACATACCTTTGAGAACGACACCGGCCCGATGGGGCCAACCACGCGGAGAATGGAATTTTCCTGTTTCGGCCAGCGGGAGGTGGGATTTCAGGTGGACGGCGAATTGAAGGGCTGCGGATCACCGACATTGCGCCAACGATCTTGCAATTATTTGGCTTACCGGTTCCGCAAGATATGGAGGGCGCGGCGCTGACCTCGTCCTTTGCGATACCCCCCAAGCGCTAAAATTTATCAGCGACCGATAGTGATTTGTTTGCTCCTCTTCCAGAATTTTGATAGAAACCATGAAGATTAGCAATCTTTGATCACTGTGGAGACGACTTTGAACCCGAACCATCACCGCGAAGTGAAGAAACGCCCCAAGGCAGTAATCATTGGTTTGGACGCAGCGACGTGGACACTCATCCGTCCCTGGATCGCCGAAGGTGGCATGCCGAACTTGGCAAAGTTGACGAAGGCGGGTGTGTCCGGAACTCTTCAGTCGGTCCTTCCGCCAATTACCCCCCCGGCATGGACTTCGTTTATGACCGGTAAAAATCCTGGTAAGCACGGCATCTTTCATTTTGTCGAAACCGAGCCGGACAGTTACACGATGAATTACGCCAACGGCGGTTCACGCCGCTCACCCACGGTCTGGAAGCTACTCAATGCAGCCGGGTTTTCCGTGGGCACCATGAACATTCCGTTTACCTATCCGCCTGAGAGCTTGGATGGCTTCCAGATTTCAGGATTGGATACGCCATCGGCGAATAGCCCGTACGTCCATCCGCCCTCGCTCAAGCGCGAGCTAGTCGATCACCTGGGTAAGATCAACCATGACGTCCGCTTCCTCGGGTTCATGTCTACGGACCACCGGCGCGCTCAAGTGCTGGCTGAGATGGAAAAAATCGACCAGCAGTGGGCCGCAGTCGCGCTTTACCTTCTGGAACACCATCCGCAAGACGTGATGATGTTCGTCTTCATGTCGATAGATACTGTGCAGCATTATTTCTGGCAGTACATGGACCGCAGTCATTTTCTTTACGACCCGAAGGCCGAGCCTCGTTTTGGAAGTGCAGTGCGTCAGGTGTATGAACGACTCGACGCCGTGACTGGCCGGATAATCGAGAAGCTTCCCAACGATACGACTGTCTTCGTTGTCTCCGATCACGGCGGCGGCCCGGTGGTCGATCGCACCGTATTTTTAAACCGGTACCTGTGCCAACTCGGCCTCCTACACTACCGTAACAACGGACGCGGCGGCCGACAGGGACGCTTCGGGCTGCGCAAGATCGGCTCAAAAATCCTGCGAGCGGGATATTCGTTTCTGCTTAGCTCGCTCTCGTCGCGCCAGAAGAGCCTTCTTGCGGAAACATTTCCTACCCTGAGGAGGAAAGCTGAACTCGCTTACACATCATTTGTAAATATCGACTGGAGTCGCACCAAAGCATATTGTAGCGAAGTGCTCGCCTCGCCACCGAGCATCTGGATCAACCTAAAAGGGGTAAAACCCGGCGGCATCGTGGAACCTGCGGAGTATAGCGCGTTGACTGACTTTATCATTGAGAAATTGGGTGAGCTCAAAGATCCGCGCACCGGCAAACCGATAATCGCCCGCGTTTATCGACGCGACGAGATCTTCCATGGCCCGTTTTCCGACGAAGGCGCCGACCTCATCCTCGACTGGTGGAGCGAAGACAGCCTCTTCTCGACAGCGCCAAGTTTCCCCAAGGATACGGACAAGCCGGCCGTCATCATTCGCGAGCATCGTCCATCTGAAGACTCCGTCTGGGGCGGCACGCATCGTCTCCACGGGATTCTCGTTGCCTCGGGACCAGCCTTAAAGAGAGGAGCGGAGATCGAAAACGCGCAGCTCATCGACCTCGCTCCTACCCTTCTCCATCTCTTTGGAGTGGCTGTCCCAGAGGACATGGATGGCCGCGTCCTGGCGGATGCGTTCCGGCCGGAATTTTTAGCGACGCATCCTGTCAAAGCGGGCGCTGCTTCCGGCATTTCTGAGAGCGATCGCTCGACTGGTTACACCGAAGAGGAATCCGCAAAGGTCGAGGAACGCCTCCAAGCGCTTGGCTATTTGGAATAACAACTACTAAGAAGAGTTTACTGCTATGTTTGAAAACATCCGTGCCGATCTTAACCGCAAAATCCGCGGATACGGCGTCCGGCCGCAAGATCAGACTTTTTTCCGGAAGCGCATTACGCCATTGCTCGAATTCGGATCGTTGGCCGTAATCGTGCATCGGTTCGGACGGTGGGCTTACAACCTGAAAATTCCTGGAGCGCGTCAGTTGATGATTGGAGCTTACCTGGTCGTCAATGCGTTTTGTCTTGCCATTACCGGCATTCACATTCACCGGGAGAGCGAAATTGGACCTGGACTGGTGGTCCACAATTGCTCCTGCATCTTTGTTCTCGCCAAACGAATCGGCCATAGTTGTACACTTAATCAAGGTGTCAGTGTCGGCAGTATCCGGGGCATCGGTAGGCCCACTCTTGGCAACAATGTTTACCTCGGTGCCGGGTGTAAAGTGATGGGCGGCGTGACCGTCGGCGATAACGTTTTGATCAGCGCAAATTCTCTGGTGGTTGCGGATGTACCCAGCAACTGCACGGTGATGGGCGTGCCGGCCCGCATTATCTCGCGGCAAACCGTTAGCCCGTATCTTAAATCTCCTGTTGTGACCACATGAGCGAGCCGGCGACACATACCAGAAACACAAAAAACGGCGCAAAAGGCTACTCCATCGCCATGGTAGCCGCATGTCCGTTCCCTGCCAACCATGGCTCGGCGGCCAGCATTCGAGAAATGTCCGATACTCTTTCGCAGATGGGGCACGCCGTGCACATCGTGACCTACCGGTCGGGACAGGAAGATATCGTCGTTCGCCACGCGAAGGTTCACAGGACGGCACCATTTCGGCCCGAGACCAATGCCAAGGTCGGACCCTCGCGGGAGAAATTTCTGCGAGACCTAGCCCTTTTACGATTGCTCTGCCGCGTGATCCGGCGCGAGCACATCGAGATCATTCACGCCCACAATTATGAAGGCGCGCTGATCGGCGTGATAGCAAAATGGATCACCGGCCGCCCGCTGCTTTACAATGCCGTCAACCTTATGGCGGACGAACTAGCGGGATACCGCTTTATCCGTCCCGTCTGGGTCGCGAACGGGTTTGCGCGCGCCTTGGATTGGTTCACTCCCATTTTCGCGAATCACATCACGGCGGTGTCGCCTGAGCTGAAGCAATGGTTTGTCGAGCACGGAACTCCAGAACAAAAGGTGGACATGATTCCGGCGGGGATGCAGCCGGAAATGTTTGACAACGCCGCGCCGGAGAAATTACGCGCACGCCACGCAATCCCAGACCGTCCGATCGTTATGTACACCGGCGTACTAAACGCATTCCAGAGAATCGATTACCTGCTTCGCGCCTTTGCCGTAGTCCTTAAAGAACAGCCGGCTGCTCTGCTGCTGATGGTGAGCCCCTTGGTCTCCGAATCCCACGAGAGAGAGCACAGAAACCTGGCCGATCAGCTCGGTATCTCTCACGCGGTGGTGTGGATCGCGCCGCATTCCCTTAACGACTTGCCCAGTTATCTGGCGCTTGCCACGGTCGCAGCGATTTCGCGACCGGAATGCCCGGGGCATCCGGTCAAGCTCTTGAATTACATGATAGCCGGCAAACCCATCGTTTGTTTTGCGGGCTCGGCGAAGGGGGTTCGCCACTTACACGATGCATTCATTGTCCCGAATCACGACTGTGACGCGCTCGGCAAGGGGATTATCACCCTTCTCGAAGATCGTGCGCTGGCAGCGAAACTAGGAAGCAACGCGCGCGCCACCGTCCTTGCCAACTTCGACTGGCGGCAGATTTGCACGAAGATCGAGTGCATTTACGACAGACTTCTCGCGGCGCCGCGCGAAGCCGCTAGTACACAAAACCAATCCGCCGCGTATGCGACGCGCGCCCGCTAACAATTTGTCCGATGGCTTCCCCAATAGCACACAGCTTCGCCGGGTTCTGGACGTTTCTCGCCCTGAGAGTGCGCTCCAAAACTCGGCTGGCTACGCACTGGCACCAATATCTCCCGCAGCTCGGAGTGCTGATACTGCTCGCTAATTTGCCTGATCTGGACTTGCTCATAACACCTGGCTTCCCCGCGAACGCACTGCATCGAGGTTTTACACACAGCCTGGCAGTAGCGACTCTCATATCATTGGCTTTAAGCTGCGTGTGGCGGATAGCGGGAGGTTTCTGGCGAAGTGCAATTCTCTATTTCACCGCCTACGGTTCACATCTTCTGATCGACCTCTGCA
>Ga0099827_10001151_pt1 | contig 13328 bp, 12 predicted proteins | sample CZO8metaG_FD_79339 | JGI IMG/M metagenome (GOLD analysis project Ga0099827, IMG submission 79339) | Vadose zone soil microbial communities from the Eel River Critical Zone Observatory, Northern California, USA - CZOApr15con1.8 metaG | ecosystem: Environmental > Terrestrial > Soil > Vadose zone ...
CGGAAGCGATCGCGGAGAAGATCGGCGGTTCTGCCGACAGCTTCGCGGACATGATGAACGACAAGGCGAGGCAGATGGGCCTCAAGGAGTCGACGTTTTACGATCCGCACGGTCTGCCGAATTCGCAGGATCCGAAACGCGTGGACATGATGAGCGCCTACGACCTGGCGATGCTCGGCGCTGAAGTGATGAAGTACCCGCTGATCCGCGAGTACGCGAAGACAGCGACGATGCCGTTCGCCAATGCCACGTTCACCGCCGGCCTCACCAATCCCAATCACCTGATCAATCCGCAGAAACGCGACTACTTTGCGGACGCCACCGGCATCAAGACGGGCTTCTCCGCTCCAGCGGGCTATTGCGTGACCGCTTCGGCGACTCGCGGAACCATGAGCCTCATCTGTGTGGTCATGGGAGCGAAGGCTCCCAGCGGCCCCGAAAGCTCGTTCGCCATCGCTTCAAAGCTGATGAACGACGCGTTCAGGACCTGGCGCATGCTCACCGTGGTGAAGAAAGGGGCAACGGTCGGAGAAGTGCCGGTCACCGATGGGCAGACGAAAACCGTTCCCGCTGCCGCCGCCGCGGACGTGAATGCGCTCGTGAAGCGAGGCGAGGAGGGGAACGTGAAGATGTCTCTCGCGCCCTCTCCGCTGACCGCCCCGGTGCGCGCCGGTCAACAGGTCGGTGTCGTTGTCGTCAGCCAGGGCGGCAGGCAGATCAATCGAGTGCCGTCCGTCGCGGCAGCGAACGTCGACAAGCAGCCGTTGTGGCGGAAGTTCTGGCCGTTCTAATCGGCTACCGGAAGATCACGCGCCGCCCCTCGATTCTCCATGTCCGTGTTTGCAGCTTAACCAGCGCTTCCACGTACGCCAGATGCTCCTGCTCGAGAATGCGCGCTGCGAGCATGTCCACACCATCGCCGTCGCGTACCTCGACCGCGCGCTGTACGATGATCGGTCCTGCGTCGAGGTTGTCATCGACGAAGTGCACTGTGCACCCCGAGACTTTCACGCCGTACTCCAGAGCCTGCGCCTGCGCATCGAGACCGGGGAAAGCGGGGAGCAGCGACGGATGAATATTCAGGATGCGATGCGGATAGGCGGCGATGAACGCCGCGGAGAGCAGGCGCATGTAGCCCGCAAGGCAAATGAAATCCGGCTCCGCCTCCGCCAGAATCCGAAGCACGTCTTCTTCATGCGCGGCGCGACTGGGATAGGCACGATGGTCGACGAGGTGCGCCGACAGTCCAAGCGCGCGCGCGCGGGCCAGGCCGGCAGCATCGGGCCGGTTGGAAACAACGCAGACAATTTCCGCATCGAGCTTGCGGTCGGCAATCGCCTGATGAATCGCCGCAAAGTTCGAGCCTCGGCCGGACAAGAGGATCGCTAGTCGCACGCGGGATTCATCACTCGATCCAGGAGGCGAAGCCGGCGGGCGGCGCATCGTAGGCAACGCGGCCTGATCCCTTGACGATGTTTCCGATGAAAAAGTAGCGCTGGCCGATCTGCGCGAAGTGTTTCGACACGACGTCTACCTGATCGCGCGCAACCATCATCACCATGCCGATTCCCATGTTGAAAACGCGGAGCATTTCCTCACGCTCGATCTTCCCCTTTTCGAAGAGGAGGCGAAACAGCAGCGGAACCGGCCACGATCCGAGTTTGATCTTCGCGTCGAGCGACTGCGGAAGGACGCGAGGCACGTTATCGGTCAGTCCGCCGCCGGTGATGTGGGCCAACGCGTGAATGGCGCGCTTCTCGACGAGCGGCATCAGGGGCTGGAGATAGGAAATGTGCGGCTGCAGCAGCGCTTCCCCGATTTTACCGATGCCGGGGATGACGGTTTGGTGGTCGTATCCGAGCTGCTCGAAGAAAATGCGCCGCGCGAGCGAGTAACCGTTCGTATGCAGACCGGCGGAAGGAAGGCCGATGAGGATGTCGCCTTCGCGAACGGCTTTGCCGTCCAGGAGGTTCTTCTCCTCGACCACCCCGACGATGAATCCCGCGATGTCGTAGTCGTCATCGCCGTAGAAGCCGGGCATCTCCGCCGTCTCTCCGCCGATGAGCGCGCAACCGTTTTCTTTGCACCCGCGAGCCATTCCGCGGATGACGTCGGTCATCACCTTCGGGCGCAGCCTGCCTGTCGCGTAATAGTCGAGGAAGAAAAGCGGCTTCGCGCCCTGCACCAGGATGTCGTTGACGCAGTGGCAGACGAGATCGTAGCCCACGGTGTCGTGGATCTTCATCGCCTGCGCGACGCGCAGCTTCGTGCCGACGCCATCGGTGGAGGAAACGAGAATCGGGGACTCCATCCCGCCGAAATTCGCGCGAAAGAGGCCTCCGAACAGACCGATGTCGGAGACGACGTCGGGAGTGAACGTGCCGCGAGCGATGTGGCGCACTTCGCGAAGCGCTTCATCCTGGGCATCGATGTTGACGCCGGCATCGCGGTACGACGTCTTGTCGGGCACGGCGCGCGATTATAGCGGGCGGCGGGCAGCGGGCGGGTCGATATACTCCAGCTCGAATGGCTCAGTTCCTTCTCATTACCACTTTGCTTTCGATTGCAGGGTTGCTCGCCACGAGCGTCGCTGGCTTTATCGCCGCCCCCGGCCACTACGCACAGCACATCTTCCTGGCCCTGGGTACCGTGGTCATCGGACTCTTTTCGCAATCGATGACCATGTTCTTCTTCATCGGCACTGGAAAACAGTTAAAGGACAGAGTCAAAGGCGCCCCGGACGAACACGAGGTCCGGAAGGCGACGCGCGGTCTGGCGATGCGAGTTTCCCCGATCGCGACTTATGCCATGGCTGGCCTGATGGTCACCTTCATCATGGGTGGAGGCGTCGCGACCGGCAAGACGCCACGCTGGCTACACCTCACGCTTTCGGCTGCGACGCTCGTCCTGTACGTGCGCGCCTATTGGCTCGAGATTCAGGCCATGGAGAAAAACGCCCGCCTCATGGAGCGCTATCTCCGGGATTAGAGGCTTCTCGAATTGCCAGGTATGTCAGCCAGCCCGGATCTTCGGATGCGCTGAGATCGAGTGGAAACTTTGGTCTTCCACGCAAGGTCCTGTTGAGAAGCGAGGCGAATCGCGTCGTGTCACCCGTGTACCAGATCCATTCGCGGCGGTTGTTGCCCGTGACGACCACCATCAGGAAAGCTGCTCCTGAATCATCGATCGGGTCGACGGCGTCTTCGAAACGTTCCATCTGTGCGAGCACCTCATTGTTCGGCATTCCGGTACTTCCGCTGCCGTCGTACTCCCAGAGGATGCTCACGAGAAGCGGGAATTGTGCGGTGTCCTTGACAGGGAGGTCGTTGCGATATCGGAAGAGCATGGGCACTCCGTCCTCTTCAGCGTGTGCGATCGCCCAGCGATCGTGTCGAGCCATTTACGTCCTGTAGAGCGCCGCTCCCCAATGCAGACCGGATCCGAGGGCGGTGAAGCAGAGGAGCATGCCGGGTTTGATACGTCCGTCGCGCACGCACTCGTGATAGAGGATCGGCAGCGTCCCCGCCGTGGTGTTTCCGTAGCGCTCGATGTTGTGAGGCACTTTTTCCGCCGGGAGGCCCAGCGCCTTGCCGACGCCTTCGACGATGCGCAGGTTTGCCTGATGGATGAGCAGCAGATCGATGTCGCTGACGGCAACGCCCGCCGCGGCGCAGACGGCGCGCACGGACTGCGGCATCCTCGACACGGCCTGCTTGAAGACCTCGCGGCCTTCCATCACCGGAATGGGTTCACGCTTGTCGACCTGCTCCTTCGTGACATACGGACGGTGGCGGAATCCAACGCCGGGTACATAGAGTGCTTCGATATTCGATCCATCGGTGAAGAGTTTGGCCTCGACGAAGCCGCGTTCGGCGTTTTCCGACGCTTCGATCACCATCGCCCCAGCGCCATCGCCGAACAGCACGGTCCGATCGCGAATGCTGGTGTTGATCTCGCGCTCGGCCGCCGTGACCTCGCGATCCTCGAGCCCGATCGTGGTGTCCCACCCGCACTGCCAGGGAATGAACGGCGTATGCACGTCGGCGCCGATCAGCAGAAGCCGGCGATACTTGCCGCTTCGGATCAGCGAATCGGCGAGATCGAGACCGTAGAGAAAACCGGAGCACTGCTGCCGGATGTCGAAGGTGGGCATCGATTCGGCGAATCCCATCTTTGCCTGCAGCACCGGACCGTTGCCGGGGAAGTAGAAGTTCGGCGTCATGGTGGCGAAGATCACCACGTCGATTTCTTCTTTCGATCGGCCGGCGGCCTGCAGCGCCTCTTCCGCTGCCATCGCACCCAATTCTGCGGATCCTTGTCCGGGATCGGCGTAGCGACGCTCCTCGACGCCGCTTCGCGTGCGGATCCACTCGTCGCTCGTATCCATGATCCGAGCGAGCGCTTCGTTACGAACGATGTTTTTTGGGATGCCGATGCCTGAACCTGTGATGACGGATTTCATAACACGAGGCGGCGGCATCATGCGTCAGGGCTCGCATGGAGCGCAAGGAGATCGTCTCCGGAGAACCGATATTTGCGCCCGCAAAACTGACAAACCACCTCGGAGCCGCCCTGATCGATCATCTCTCGCAGCTCGTCGGGAGAGAAAAGCGCCAGCGGGGCGAGCGCTCGCTCCCGGCTGCACGAGCATGTGTAGCTGAGCGGCACGTTGAAGCTCGGATCGATCTGCTTGTAGCCGCAGCCGTGAAATACAGTCGCCACGACGTCCTCGATGGGCATCTTGTCCAGAAGAGTGCTCAGCGGCGGAGCCTCTTTGATTCGCTTCTCTACACGATCAATCGACTCCGCGCTGGCGTGTGGGAAGCTCTGGATGACCATTCCTCCCGCCGCCGCGACGCCGTCCCGCCGATTGAGGACGCCGAGGAGGACCGCGGAGGAGATTTGCTCGGAGCCGGCGAGATAGCGCGTGAGATCCTGGGCCACGCCACCGCCTTCGAGCGTGATCTGCGACGTATACGGCTTGCCGGCTGGCGGCGTGCCGCGTACTACCGTCAGAAGACCGCGTCCGATGGCCCGGCTGACGTCGAGCCCTTCGTCCTGCGGAACCGGATTAGCCACATAGCCGCGTGCCACGCCCCTCACGTTCGCTTCGGCGATGATCACTCCGAGAGGTCCATTGCCTTCGAATCGCAAAGTCACATATTGGTGCTTGACGTTCTTATCGAGGAGACGTGCGAGAAGAAGCGAGCCCGTCAGCGCCCGGCCGAGTGCGTCGGTCGCCACCGGCGCAAGGTCGAGAAGCTGACGGGCGGTTTCAACGGTCTGTGTGGTCTGGGCGGCGATGATGCGGAAGTCCCCGCTCTGCGCCATACCCTGAATCAGGCGATCCTGCTGCATGGTCCAGTGCAAAACGCGGCGTGCGCGAGGTTTGTTTCGCGCGGGCTCAGCCTTTGCTCGCCATCCATCAAGAGGAGGAGTCTTATGAAGCGCATGGTCGTGCTCGCCCTGGTGATTTTCGCACTTGCGTGCAAGGTAGAAAAGACCGGCCAGGACACATACAAGGTCGTCGCGCCGACGCCGGAGGCCAAAGCCGCCGGTCAAAAGGCGAAGGAGCAGGCGAAAGAAGTCGGTCAGAAGATCAAGAAAGGAACAGCGGAGGCTGCGGAAAAGGTTGGCGGTGCCCTGACCAAGGCCGGAGAGAAAGTAAAAACCGAAACGACCGCGACGACATCGACAGTGCAGACCGAGACCAGCACCAAGACGGAAACGCGTTCAAAGACCAAGAAGCGGTACTGATTTTGATATGAATTCCCCAGGTGGGTTTCATGGCTGTTGCCGTTGGAAGAACATCTATCTCCGATCGATTGCGAGGCGATGTGTGCCGTTCACACCGTTCGATAAGGATCTATCGACCGCCACCGTGACCCTGGTCTCGGCGACCGGCGTGTACCCGCCGGATCAGGAGCCGTTTCCGACAGTCGACCCGGGCGAGATCAGCTATCGAGTGATCGGCGGTTCCACTGACACCAGCGCGTTGCGCATCGCCCATCATCACTACGATCACTCCGAAGCCGATGCCGATCCGAACATCGTCTTTCCGCTGGACACGCTCCGCGATCTGGTGAGTGAGGGCGTCATCGCCGCGGTCAACGACAAGCATTACAGCTACGGATTCACGACGCGGCTCCGCGAGCTGTACGAGCAGACGTTCCCCGAGATTGCCGATAAGGTCGAGCGCTCGAAGACGAAGCTGGTGCTGCTGACGGCCGGCTGTCCGGAGACGTGCCACCGCACCATCGCCAATCTCGCGCGGGAGATCGAGGCCCGCGGCCTGCCGACCCTGATCATCACGGCGTCGCCGGCAGCAACGGAGTCGGTCCGCCCTCCGCGGGCGATGACCTTTGATGGATCGAACATCGGCCGCATCATCGGCCGTGCGACCGATCGCGAATTTCACAAGAAAGTCGTGCGCGCAGCGCTGGAAATGTTCACGCACGACACTCCGCCGGGGAAAGTGATCACCAAGCGGGTGGTGGGAGGCGGGTAGCGGGTGGGGTCCCCACCCGCCGGTGGGGTGGGCCCACCCGCCACCCGCTGCCCGCCGTTTATGAAATACACAACTCTAGGTCGCACTAACGAGCAAATTTCGGCCATCGGCTTTGGCGGCATGCCGTTGTCGATTCAAGGGCGGCCGCCGGAGGGCATCGGGCGCGCGGTCCTTAACGCCGTGCTGGAGGAGGGCGTCACTCTCATCGACACCGCTGACGTCTACTGCCTCAACGACGGCGACCTCGGTCACAACGAGCGGTTGATCGCCTCGGTCGTTCGTGAGCGGCCGGACCGCGATCGGATTCGCATCGCCACGAAAGGCGGCTTGCGGCGTCCAGGCGGCCAATGGACCCGCGACGGCACACCGAAGCACATCCGCGAAGCGTGCGAGCGCAGCCTCCGCGCGCTCGGTGTCGAGCAGATCTGGCTGTATCAGTTTCATGCGCCCGATCCGAGCGTGCCCTTGGAGAAGAGCGTCGAAACGTTCGCCGAGCTGCAACGCGCCGGGAAATGTCGGCACGTTGGTCTGAGCAACGTGGATATCGAGCAGATCGACCAGGCCGGCGCGATTGTCGAGATCCAATCCGTTCAGAATCGGCTGAGTCCCTACTTTCGCGAGTCGATCGATGTTGCCGCGGAGTGCGCGCGACGGGAGATCACCTTTCTCGCCCACAGCCCCGTCGGCGGAGGGCGGCTGGCGAAGAAGATTCCGGAGTTTCCGGTGCTTCAGAAGCTCGCAGCGAACCACGGATGCTCGGCGCACGCCGTCGTTCTGGCGTGGGTTCGATCAAAAGGTGAAACCGTCGTGCCCATTCCGGGCGCGCGAACGCCGGAGCACGCGGTCGACAGCGCGCGGGCGGTGGAGGCGACGCTGACGCGGGACGAGATCGAAGAAATCGACAGAAGCGAATTCTCTCGCGCCTGATTTGTTCTATTCTTCTCAGGGATGGAAGCGCACCCACAGCAGTTCGACGAAAGCCAACGCTGGACGGTTGACGACTCGGCTGCGCTGTACATGATCGGGCGCTGGGGCGCGGGTTACTTCGGAGTCCGTCCGAATGGTGATATGACCGTCGCGCCGCTGCAGGAAAACGGCACTGCCATTCCGATCCTCGATGCCCTGCGCGAAGCGCAGGCGCTGAACCTGAACACGCCGATCCTCATCCGCTTCCAGGACCTGCTGCGTCATCGCGTCGAAGGTCTGAACAGCGCATTTCAGCGAGCGATCGCCGATCACAATTACCGTGGCACCTACCGCGGGGTTTTCCCCATCAAAGTCAATCAGCTCCGCGAGGTCGTCGAAGAGATTCTCGACGCTGGAAAGCCTTTCAACTATGGGCTGGAGGTGGGATCGAAGCCGGAGGTTTATGCCGGTCTGGCCATTCACGGCGATCCGGAGTCTTTGATCGTCTGCAACGGCTACAAGGATTCTGCTTACATCCGCATGGCCATGCTCGGACGGAAGCTCGGCAAGAAGGTGATCGTCATCGCCGAAAAGCTCTCCGAGCTGCGGGCGATCACGAAGATCGCCGCGGACATGAACGTCGAGCCGTGGATCGGCATCCGCGTGCGGCTGCTTTCAAAAGGATCTGGCAAATGGGCCACGTCCGGCGGGGAGCATGCAAAGTTCGGCCTGTCGACGGCGGAGATTCTCGAGGCAATCGAGATTCTTCGCGAAGCGGGGATGGAATCGTCGTTCAAGCTGCTGCACTTCCACATCGGATCGCAGATCCCCGACATTCTGACCATCAAGCGCGCCGTCCGCGAAGCGACGATGTATTACGCAAAGCTCCACAAACTTGGCCATCCGCTGGAGTACCTCGACGTCGGCGGCGGGCTGGCCATCGATTACGACGGTTCGCGATCGACATTCCACTCCTCGATGAACTACACCATCGAGGAATACGCGAGCGACATCGTCTACAACATCATGGACGTCTGCGATGACGAGCGCGTGCCCCATCCGAACATCGTGTCGGAATCCGGGCGGGCGATCGTGGCCCATCACTCGGTCCTCATCGTGCAGGCCTTCGGCGCCATCGAGAAGACCCCGGCGGAGCCGAACACCATCCGCGCCAGCGATCACAAACTGATTCGCGAAATCATCGAGATCGACGATCGCCTTAGCGAAGAAACGCTGAACGAGGCATGGCACGACCTGGAACAGATCAAGGAGCAGGCGCAGACCATGTTCGAGCTCGGTCTGCTGAATCTCGACGTCAAGGCGCGCGTGGAGACGCTCTTCTGGCAGGTTGCGGAGAAGCTGGAGATCATCGTCCGCCAGATGGATCCTGGCGAGGTCCCCGAAGATTTGAAAACGCTGAAGACGGAGCTGGCGGATCAGCACATCTGCAACTTCTCCGTCTTCCAGTCGCTTCTCGATCATTGGGCTCTGGGTCAGCTCTTTCCGATCGTGCCGATTCACCGGCTCAACGAGCGACCCAACGTGGAATCGACACTCGTCGACATCACTTGCGACTCTGATGGAAAAGTCTCCAAGTACATCGATCTGTATGACGTCCGCGAAACCCTCCCACTGCACGACCTGCGCAACGGTGAGCCTTACTACCTCGGCATTTTTCTCACCGGCGCCTATCAGGACATCATGGGCGACCTGCACAACCTGTTCGGCCGCGTCAACGAGGTCCACGTCTTCCTCGATCCGGATGAGGAGAGCGGCTTCTACATCGAGGAAGAGATCCCTGGCCAGAGCATCGGCGAAGTGCTGGCGATGACGCAGTACGACTGGCGCGATCTGGAGAAACGGATGAAAGCGCAGATCGACGCGGCCATCAAGCAGGACCGCCTCAAGCCCAGCGAAGGGATGCGCCTGCTTCAGGATTTTGAGCGCGGCCTGAAGGACCAGACCTACCTCAGCTTCGAGTAGAGTTCGCCGAGGAATGGCTCTTTTGGCCATGCGGTTACACCTCGTCGGACTTTCAAAAAAACAGGGGAGATCAAAACAATGCGAAAAACAGTCGCGATGTCGCTGCTTGTCATTGCTGCTGTGGCCGTCAACGCGTTCGCAGGCGCCGAAGCGCGCTTGACCGGCAAGATCACGGACGCGGTCACCAAAAAGCCCATCACGAATGCAACCGTGCTCATGGTTTCGACTGGCGGCAGGAACTTCAAGCAGGAGTTCAAAGCCGAAAAGGATGGCCTGTACCGAGTCCTGGTCATCGACGGCACGCTCGTCTACAAAGTGACGTTCTCGGCTCCCGGCTATCAGTCGTACGAGGAGTCGATGAAGTTGAAGATCGGCGACGTGACGACGAAGGATGCCGTCCTGACGCCGGCGAACGCTGTGGCTGCTGCAGCTGCACCCGCCGCGGAAGCGAAGCCGGATCCCGCGGTCACTGCCTACAATGAAGGTGCGCAGCTCTACAACGACCAGAAGTACGCGGAGGCCGCAGCGAAGTTCCAAGAGGCCGTCACCGCCAAACCTGATCTCATCGCCGGATGGGAAGCTCTTGCGCGCACTGAAGTGGCCACAAAGGATTACCCGAAGGCGATCGACGCGGCCAACAAAGCTTTGGCGATCGCTCCGGACGAGACCGACATGTACGCGGTCCTCTACACCGCATACACGGCGACGGGCGACAAGGTAAAGGCAGCCGAAGCGAAAAAGAAGCTGCCGGCGAACGCGGCGTCGCTGTTCAACGACGCAGCCAAGCTGATCAACTCCAACAAAGATGGCGACGCTGAGCCGCTCCTCAGGCAGGCGATCACCGCCGACGACAAATTCGCTCCTGCGTACTACGAGCTGGGAATGATCTGTGTCCGCGCGGGGAAGAATGCGGACGCGAAAACCAATCTGCTGAAATACCTCGATCTCGAGCCGAACGGCAAAGACGCCGCGACGGCGAAGGAAATGTTGAAGTACGTGAAATGACGCGAAGCGTCATGACACTCGCCCTTTTCCTCATCGGCTGCGCTTCGACAGCTCCTTCCAACAAGGCGCCGTCGAGCGAGCCCGAGATCCTCATCACACAACTCTCCAACGTGGCCGAGGCTGCGCTTTACATCTCCGGCGGCATTTCCGTCCAATACAGGGTCGAAGTGGCCAATCGCGCGAAAGATCCGATCACCATCAAGCGCATCGACGTGATCTCGCTCGGCGCGGGCGCCTACACCCTGCGGCCGACATCCATGCCATTCAACGCCCACCTGAATCCAGGAGAGTCACAGGCCCTGCAGTTCTGGGCCTCCGCCTTCATCGATGACCCCACGATCCTTGGCGCCAACGGACCGGTGACGCTGCGGGTGACGGTTTACTACGACGCTCCTGCGGGGTCGACGCAATCGATTGTCGTGCGGCAGGTGCACGCTTTCGGCTAGCGCGGAATGGCTTCGGCCTCGGGCTCGTACGCCAGATTTGGCCCGAGCCACCGCTCGACGATCGGCAGCGGCATCTCTTTGCGCAGGTGATAGTCGAACACCTGATCACGTCCGATTTTTCCCACGGCAAAATACTGCGACTGCGGATACGCGAAGTAGAAGCCACTGACGGATGCCGCCGGAATCATGGCGAACGTCTCCGTCAGCGTCATGCCGATGCGCTCGGCGCCGAGGAGGTTGAAGAGCGTGGCCTTTTCGGTGTGATCGGGACAAGCGGGATAGCCTGGCGCCGGGCGGATGCCGCGATATTTCTCTCCGAGTAACTCTTCGTTCGTCAGATTCTCGTCCGGTGCGTACCAGGCCCGTCGCGCCTCGCGATGGATCACTTCCGCCAGTCCCTCGGCCAGGCGATCGGCAAGCGCCTTGGTCATGATCGAGTTGTAGTCGTCGTGATCGCGTTCGAAGCGCGCCACCAGCTCCGCCACACCGATGCCTGCTGTGACAGCGAACGCTCCGATGTAGTCAGGAATCCCGCTGTGCTTTGGGGCCACAAAATCTGCGAGTGCCTGATTTTTGCCGGTGGTGGTTTCTTGCTGCTGCCGCAGCGTATGCACGCGGCCGATGACATTGCGCCGCAACTCGTCGGCGTACAACTCGACGTCGTCACCCGCCGCATTCGCAGGCCAGAACCCGTAGACAGCACGAGCGACGAGCAAGCGTTTGCTGATGATTTCCTCGAGAAGCTTGCGTGCGTCGTCATGGAGTTCTTTGGCGCGCGGCTCCTTCAGGATCTCCGGGTAGCGTCCTCGAATCTCCCACGCCTGGAAGAATGGCGTCCAGTCGATGCAGGGCTCGATGCGGTCGAGCGGGAAGTCGTCGTAGGTTCGAACACCTAGGAACGTCGGGCGGGCGGGCGTGCCGTAGTCGAGCACGGGCTTGCGCCGGCGTGCCTCGTCGAGCGGAAGGATCGTGCGGTCGGTTTGCCGGGATGCCTGTTCATCGCGGAGTTTGATGTACTCCTGGCGCACGACGCGCTCGAAGTCGCGGCGTTTTTCCGTCAGCAGCGAGCTGACGACGCCAACGCAGCGCGATGCATCGAGAACGTGCACCGTCGCCGAGGTGTAGCGCGGCGCGATCTTCACCGCGGTGTGCAGCTTCGACGTCGTTGCACCGCCGATGAGCAACGGCTTGTCGAAATGCCGCCGCTCCATCTCCCGCGCCACGTGGACCATCTCATCGAGCGAAGGAGTGATCAGGCCGGAGAGCCCAACGATGTCCACCCTCTCCTTTGCCGCAGTGTCGAGAATCTTCTCCGCCGGAACCATCACGCCGAGGTCGATGACCTCATAGTTGTTGCAGCCGAGAACGACGCCGACGATATTCTTGCCGATGTCGTGGACGTCGCCTTTGACCGTTGCCAGCAGTACTTTGCCACGAACGGAAATGTCGCCAGCCTTCGCTTTTTCCGCCTCCATGTAAGGGAGCAGGTAAGCGACGGCCTTCTTCATGACGCGCGCGCTCTTCACCACCTGCGGCAGAAACATCTTCCCGGAACCAAAGAGGTCGCCGACGATGTTCATGCCGTTCATCAGTGGGCCTTCGATGATCGAGAGCGCATTCGGATATTGCGTGCGCGCTTCCTCGAGGTCGGGCTCCAGGTGATCGATGATTCCCTTGACCAGCGCGTGCGAGAGACGCTCCTCGACGTTGCCGCTGCGCCAGGCCTCTTCCTCTTTCGTCGTCGCCGCTGATTGACCTTTCACGGAATCCGCGAAAGTCACCAGCAGCTCGGTGGCCTCGGGCCGGCGGTTCAGTAGGACATCTTCGACCAACGCGAGCAGATCCTTCGGAATCTCTTCGTAAATCGCCAGTTGGCCCGCGTTGACGATGCCCATCGTCAGTCCGGCCTGAATCGCGTGATACAGAAACGCGGCGTGCATCGCCTCGCGGACCACTTTGTTTCCGCGGAATGAAAACGAAACGTTGCTGATCCCGCCGGATGCATTCGTCAGCGGATATTTCTTTCGAAGCTGGCGAACGGCTTCGATGAAGGCCACACCGTAGTTGTTGTGCTCCTCGATTCCGGTGGCCACGGTGAGGACGTTGGGATCGAAGATGATGTCCGTCGGATCGAAGCCGACTTCGTTGACCAGAATGTCGTAGGCGCGCGAGCAGATGGCCACCTTGCGCTCGATCGTGTCCGCCTGTCCCCTCTCATCGAAGGCCATGACCACGACAGCCGCGCCATATCGCCTGACCAGCCGCGCCTGCTCGCGGAATTTCTGCTCGCCTTCCTTGAGGGAAATGGAGTTCACCACCGACTTCCCTTGTGTGCACTTCAACCCCGACTCGATCACGCTCCACTTCGAGCTGTCGATCATCAGCGGTACGCGGGCGATGTCCGGCTCGGAGGCGACGAGGTTGAGAAACTCGGCCATGACCTTCTCCGAGTCGAGAAGGCCTTCGTCCATGTTGACGTC
>Ga0099827_10001153_pt1 | contig 13321 bp, 9 predicted proteins | sample CZO8metaG_FD_79339 | JGI IMG/M metagenome (GOLD analysis project Ga0099827, IMG submission 79339) | Vadose zone soil microbial communities from the Eel River Critical Zone Observatory, Northern California, USA - CZOApr15con1.8 metaG | ecosystem: Environmental > Terrestrial > Soil > Vadose zone ...
GTCGAGCCTTGGCTTGGTGCCTCGGTGGCTCAGCCTGGTAGATGTTTCTCGACACCAGAGAGCATCCGCCTCGTAAGCGGAAAGGCAAAAACACTCGCTTGCCCCGCAGGGTCGCGGGTTCAAACCCCGCCCGAGGCTCCAGAAATACTCCTGACCCTTCGGCGAATTTGGGAATTAGGTTTGAACCAGTTCCAGTTCAAATGCTACCGAGTCCCCCGCTGCCATCGATGGCGCCATTTCAAACTCGAAAATGCAAAGGAGCCCTTGAGGTTGGCCCTTTTCAAATAGCCCTTTTACTAGCTGAATATGCGTAGTCTTACTCATGGCACTTCCCCCCAATCCCTACCAACAGCCTAGGAATAGCTCAGTGAGTCTCTCGATAGCTCTTGTCGTGGTAGCCACCGTGCTCTTGATTGGAGGATTCGTTTCTCCCCTCGTTTTCCGCGCACCTATACTTTGGCATACCAATACTGCCCACCCAAGCACTGGGCAGGACCCCGCTGTGTGGGCCGTAACATTGACCTGCGACGTCGGGATTTGCGACCTCGCTGGCCAGCTCTCTGACAATACTGGCCAACCGATGCAGATATCTCAGATCGGCGCGGGATCTTGGACAGTGATGAGACCCAACAATACGAATAATTGGGTAGTTGACTGGCAGATTAGTCTGAAATCGACTGGGGTACTATCGATAGCTCTGAACACGGGATATTCGCTTCTTTACGTTCAGGGTCCATCGAGCAGCATGGGCTCGTGGAGCACTTCCTCAGGACAACACTAGATTGCGTAGTTGTCAGAGACACCTGAGGCACCCATAGACAACCCTAGAAAAAGCCTGAAAGATTCTGTGAATAGTTGGAATAGTGTAGTATCCGCAGTAACATCTGTTGCTATCGCATACGGTTGAGTTACCGATCTCCGAAGGGTTGACTATTGCGATCGTTCAAATTTCAAGTACCTACAGCCCCGGAGCTTTCGCGAGCATCGAGTTCGGCGTAACGGCCCCGTGTATGGTGTAGCAACTCGACACCAGACTAGGCCAGTAGGGGTTTGCACCATGGGTTGACAACGTACTGTTTCCAACAAAGGGGTCTGAACTTGCAATTACACCTACGCCCGAGGCTCCAGCTTAGATCGAAAAATTCCTTTCTTCTTGTAGAGACCCTACCGACATCGACTCCAGTCGCTTCTCGTCATGGCTCCCCCGGTCCTAGCTGGCTGTTTGGAAGACCTCGAGAGATTGCGGTCTGGATTATTTGACCTTATGCACCTGGGGATCCCTTTAGACTCGTCGAAGAGGATTGACCGGTTTGAGCATAGGCCTCGGTTATGTAACCGTGTTCTGCGGCATGTGCGTTGCCGACGTGTATTACCTGAACCCTTTCTTTCGTTATTATTAGGGGCGACCTCCTTGGTACATACTATCGCAATAGCGCTAAATATCAGCTGGAGCCTAATGAACAGGAGCTGAGTTTTGGATGCTACGATTGAATTCGGCCATACCGTTGTTGATCATTTGTAACATGGCTTTCGGATCTATCTTCTTGTCAATAACCATTTTCGACGCCTCGAAAGGGACCGTTCAGCAGGGTTTAGTCCCCTCAGGAGTCTCAAGAATCGGACTGGTTTCTCCAGAACTCAACGCAACTTTGGTTCCAGGTCAAGCATTTCTTACGGCTACGGTAAACGTGAACACTCTCCGGTACAACGGACCTCCTAGGCCGAGTGTGACCTCCATGAATATGATGCCACAAACCCAGAGCGCTCTAACCTCATCATCAGCGACGGACCCCACCGGTAGTCCGGCCTCGACCGCCTTCTCTGTCAGCGCATCCTCTGTTAACTCCTCTCTTGGATTCGACGGGCTGAACCAGGTTCAAAGCTGCAACTGTGCCCCTCCAGATGTCCAGGTCGCAACAGGCCCCAATAGCCTCATAGAAATGGTCAATCTTGAGACGGAAATATTTTCAAAACAGGGCTCTTCACTCAAAGCTCTATCACTTTCCACATTCTTCAGTACAGGAACGGACTCACTCTCAGATCCAAAAGTGCTGTTCGATGCTCCCTCGGGAAGATTTTTCGCATCCATACTTGACATAAGCGCCCTCAGCATCAAAGTGGCGGTGTCCGCATCAGGTGATCCCGCTGGAGCATGGACCATCTTCACCTTGGGAACCAGTGGCAAATGTTCTGATCAACCGATCATTGGAATAAGCGACGACAAGTTCGTGGCCAGCGCGAACGATTTTACGTCATGTTCAAAGACTGGTAGGCTTGCGGGCGCGCAGTTCTGGGTCCTCAATAAGAGCGAGATGGTGGCCGGTGCTGCAAATATCGACCTTGCTTCGTTCGGGCCGAACAGCACCCTGTTTTCGGTGCACCCAGCACACTCTTTGAGCTCTACTACAACGGAATTCATGGTCAGTACGGGTTCAGGATCGAAGGCCAACAGTGTCGAGATCTTCTCCATTACAGGAGTTCCCCCTGGGACTGTGGCAGTTAGCATGGTATCTCTCTCGACCTCGCAAATCACCCTGCCTCCTGGCGGGATCCAACCTGGAACAAGTGTCCTTGTAAATACTGGCGATGCTCGGGTTGAGGACGCTGCTTGGCTCCAAGGGAAGATATGGTATGCTTTCAACGAGGGTTGTATTCCACCGGGCGATACCGTGACCCGTTCGTGTCTTCGGTTGACCCAAGTTAACACTTCCACATCATCCATAATTCAGGACTTTGATTTTGGAGCGAGCGGTCAGTACTACTTCTACCCGGCGCTCCGCGTCGACAGCTTAGGTGACCTCGATGTCGTCTACGGCCACTCTTCCTCTACGATCTTTCCAAGCCTTGCCATTACGGGGAGAGCTATTAGTGACCCGTTTGGGAGTCTGGTCCAACCCAAGAATCTCAAACTGGGGTCGGCCGATCAAACATCGGGTAGATATGGGGACTATTTTGGGGCAGGCGTCGACCCTTCCAGCACGACCACCGTGTGGGTGGCTGGTGAGTACACTTCAAACGCTGGGGGCGTCTGGTCAACCTTCATAGCTAGCATGAACGTAACCTCAGGCGACTTTGCCGTTTCTGCGAGTCCACAAGTTTCGGTCTTGTCGCCAGGCCTCTCGGCATTGTTCAATATCAGCTTGAATAGCATCAATCGCTTCACCGGTTCCGTCAGCCTAGCGGCGAATGTTTCACCAGTGGTAGCAAACGGTCCCACTGCTCTCCTAAAACCCTCGACTCTGAACTTGACGGCAGGCGGATCAGGCAACTCGGCTCTAACAGTTTCCACAACTAGTGCCACCCTCGCTGGCATCTACTCTGTCACTGTGACCGGAACTAGTGGCTCGCTATCCCATTCAGTGGTTGTTTCTCTCCAAGTTTTTGACTTCTCTATCTCGAATTCCGGCGCAATTACTGTGGTCCAAGGCGGTTCTGGTTCTACTACGATAAACGTCACATTGCTGGGCGGGTCGTCAATGTCGGTTAGCCTCTCTTGTATTGGAGGGCTACCGTCCGGCGCTTCGTGCTCTTTCCTTCCCCCCTCCGGATCTCCAACTTTCACCAGCTTGCTTACGGTCGCCGCTTCGTCATCAACGCTTAGCGGCACGTACACAATTGTTGTGGATGGAAGTGATGGAGGGCTCGGCCACACGACTCAAATTACTCTAACAGTTCTTCCGCCTAGTATCATGAGTGGCGGGCGAGGCTTCTTCCAAGAATAGTTGCAAAAAGATATGGTCGCGAGGAGAGAAGCGAACAACTAGACAGATACAAACTCGCTCCGCACTCCAATGGCCTTGATCCTTTTTGAACACGTGGTCGTCACCTCTGAGCCTTATGACCCCCATCAAAGGGTCATCGGTCAAGTTTTGAATAGAGTGGGAGACTCCAACGTTGGAGGCCGTCAATACTTCAGCGTGACACCTGGCTACATTGGAGGCACGATGTGTAGACGACTTCAAGGAGCTATGGTCTTATCGATGGGTTGTACCACTGGGAGCGGGCAGCTTGCGAAAGCCTTCATGGAAAAGGGAGCACGCCTATTCATAGGCTGGAACGGCGTCGTCACCGTAACCCAGACGGACTCGATTTTCCAGGCCTTGGTGGGGCTCTTGCTAAAAGGTGAATCCCCGCGTCAGGCGATCCAAACCATAACGCCCGTTGGCGGTGTAGACCCAACAACTGGTCCGAGCCTCGTACTATACGGACAATAGATCGATCTTCGCCCGTGGATGCGTTTACCTCACGCAGCGGTCCGCGCGAAGGGAGGTGAATTCACGGTGCTCTATTTCGTCAGAGTGACATTCTGGTTCAACTGGTAGAACGACGGGCTTCCGGTTACAATATCGAGAAGCGAGGAGACGGTGAACACAGAGAAGGTCTTGGCTGTGACGACTCCGTTGTGGGCGTTGTAGAAGGTTGAAAGGGACGTAGCGTTTTGAGGGTTCAACGTTACGTCAAAGGTCCACGTTGTCAACGTATGCGGTGCAAGGGTTTGGTTGATCATCCAACTGCGCTGCACGGGGATGCGGTCGAAGAGAGAAGAGTTGTCCGAGACGAAATAGGTTGAGATGTTGACCAGCGTCGGCCTCAAGCCTCCGTAATCCACTGGGTTATCAGCTTGTAATTGTAATAGGATGCTCGTCTCGTCTGGGACAGCGCCTTGAAAGTTCAACTTGGAAATTGTGAATTGTAGTTGGCCGAGGGAGGCGTACAATAGGAGATAGTCCCTGCTACCCAGCACGAGGTTGATGGCTGAAGCCGCTGACAACAGGACAAAGATCCAGGGAATAAGTCGCCTGGTTTTGAGCTGAAGCTTCATCTGGGCCCTTACTCAGATATATCCGCGTTGCGTTTGTTTGACGTTAAGGGTATCGGTCCGAGACTGGTCCAAGCGAAGCCTGGCTTAGTCGTCTTGGGCTGGGGGGTTTCCATTGCTAACTTGGCATTAACGGGTATTCTCCTGGGCATTATCATTCCCCACTCTGCTCAATACGTTCCCCAAGCGGGTGTCGGACTCTTGGGAGTTACCTTTTACTATGGGGGAATGTTTGGATTTTCAATCTTGGCAGGGTGGGTGCTTGCTGATATCTCGAAAGCTGTGCTTGGGTTCTTCGTCTCGTACGGAGTTGGGTTGTTCTTGACGTTTCTAGCTCTCGTAGGGCCCGGCCTTGCAAGTGTAATTCCCGAATCGATCGCGGAGCTGTCCGCTATGGTGTTCGCGTTTACCGCGCTTTTTCCCCTTGCATTTCTCGCGGGGTTGGTTGGGGCGGTTCTGGGTGCCTCTTCCTCAGAGGCTTAACCGGCAGTATCTCGCCCAATCAAAGGCTCGCGCTAGAGTGGATGACTAGCCAAGAATCGCGCTTTCCATCTCGCTACACGTGGCTTTCATTGTTGGAGCCTGTTCTGAGGATTGATGCATTATGAAAGAGCCTGGATTCGCGTTCCACATCCTGTGGGGATTGGAGGAGGCTTAGGGTACTCGTATCTGAGCAACCAATGCCAGAACATAGAGTATCATCAGGACAATGATGAGAACGCTGAACAAGTACTTGTTATTCATTTCTTGAATGTCTCTGCACCGTGTTTCCGAGGTATCATGGATCTCTCCCCTGAACCGCTTATTTCAGTCTGACTGCCCTAGGACGGAAGGGTCACGAGACGCATCCCTTTCTCCATGGATTTACGGAGAATCGAAATAGTCGCACCGCTTCTTTCGCCAGGCGTTCTTGTCAACCTTTCCATTCCGGGAACAACAAGTCGTCCTCGGAGTTTGGGTCGCGGATTTGAACTCTGCCCGAGGCTCCAAAAACCACAAGGAAATCGGAAGATCTGATATTTTGGGTGTTTCTGGATTGTCCGTTCTTGGGCGGAGAACCTGAGAATTACTTTCGCAAGGGTCCGCGAGGACCACTCATGCGTCGCGAGGTGGTTGACACATACCCCCCTTTTTCCCGGAAGATTCGCTATCTGGCACTGATTCCGTGGGAGTCTGCGATTCAAGCCTTGGTCTGGGCTTTGATCGGAAGGGGAAAATCGCGGTTATATCGGCGAATCCCGAACGATTCTCAGGCGAGAATTTATGGTTGGTTCAGATTCGAGATTAGGCCTGAAAATGGGCGATTTCCCTATCCTCTCTCTTCTCCTAAACCCGAACAACCCCGGGTATAGGCGTCTAGCTTTAGAATGATCCTGACGCGAGGTCGTTTCAGAGCATTCGAAGAGGAATCTATGATTGAACGGAAACATCGAGTTTGAGTTTCTGACCTTCGATTGTTATGGGACCCTGATCGACTGGGAGACAGGAATCCGGCGCGGTTTCAAACAGACCCTTGAAGGAATGGGGCTGAGCCAAGCCCAAGAGGGCGAATTGTTCGAGCTGTACCAGGAGGAAGAGAAGAGAATCGAGGGGCAGATGCCCTACCGGAAATACCGCGAAGTTCTAGCGCTGGCCGCATCAGCGGCGGCAAAAAGATTCGGAAAGAATATTCCGGAAAAACTGTCAAGTGTTCTTGCGGAGCAGCTGCCCAGCTGGAGTCCTTTCCCCGAAACGAATCCTGCTCTAGAAAGGCTTGCGACAGAGTACAGGCTGGGGATATTGTCGAATGTTGATGATGATCTTTTGGCTGGCACCTTGAAGCATTTCACGGTTCCTTTCGATCTTGTAGTGACTGCCGAGCGTGTGAGGTCCTACAAGCCCGGGACCGAGCATTTTGAAGAGGCACGGAGGATTATCGGAGCTGACCGAGGATGGCTTCATGTCGCAGCAAGCCTCTACCACGACATCGAACCAAGCTTACAGCTCGGGATCAGAACTGCATGGGTTAACAGGAAGAATAGCCCTGAAGGAAGACGGCTGAAAGGCAGGATCGTCAGAGAAGTCAGGGATCTGACTCAGCTAGCGGATTGGCTCGTACCATAGAGAACAAGGCGAGCCCGCATCGGCTTCACGAAGGCGCGGCGCGAAAAACCGACCACCCCCGGGGGTCGATGTGAAAAAGAATGTTTAGAAAAGTTACAGGAAAAAAAAACCTGAAAGTCGGTCCCGTGATGATCGGCCTATTCTTTCCTCGTGAGCCGGTTCATTCTTCTCTTAGTTTGCTCCAAGCTTGCACGGGCCTTGATTGTTAGGAGAGCAAGCGACGCAACTATGCCTAGGAGTCCCCCGATTAGGAGGAGGCCGAGGCTGGTCGAGATCGTTGGGAAGACTCCGCATAACAGGCATCCCCCGTTCGAGCTTCCACCTGAGCCCCCGTTTCCTCCATTAGACCCTCCCGGGGCGGCTTGGTTTACTTGAATCTCCAAAGGTTTGCTGGTGGGCGTGGAGGGATCACTGCTGTCCGTGGTGGTGAAGACGACGACGTAAGACCCGGTCTGGCTGACGCTGGGTTTCCAAGAAAACATACCGGTTGCCTGATCGAATGATGAGCCAGCCGGTAGCCCAGTTGCCGAAAGCGCGATGCTGCCACCAGTGTTCACAGATGCGGCTCTTACTGTAAAGTTGATCCAGGTTCCAGCGATGACAGTCTGGTTTCCTGGAATGGTCAGCGTGGGTGCGTTTGCCAGCACGTTGACTGTTATGCGTGCTAAGACGATTACTTGCGGTGAAGCCGAATCCGTGACTGTTAGGGTGGCAGTATAGGATCCCGCCACAGAGTAAGCGTGAGTTGAACTGCTTCCGGTTCCAGTCGCACCGTCGCCGAACGCTATGGTGTAAGTGTACGGCGATATTCCGCCTGTCGCCAAGGCGGTGAACGTTACCGCTTGGCCAACTTGAGGCGAATACGATGAACCTTGGAAGGTTGAGATAGAAAGTGGGAGGGTTACGTAGACGGTTATAGACTGAGAGCTAGTCGCGGTCTTCGCTGTAGGGGACGAGTCTGTCGCGGTTTCTGTCACCGTGAACGTTCCAGCGGTTGTGTAGCTATGAGTCATTGCCGCTCCCGTGCCCGTTGTCCCGTCGCCGAGGCTCCAGGTAACAGAGTAGGGCAGTGTTCCGCCGATTGTCAATGCGGTGAAGGTGACGGGCGTGTTGACTAGAGGTGTGGTTGAGAGGAAAGTGAAGCTAGTTGACAATGGTGGGATGGGCTGAACGATCACCACTTTAGAGCTTGTCGCGCTTCGGGAGGGTGAGGACGAGTCGGTTGCCGTCTCAGTTACCGTGAAGGATTGGACGCTGGTGAAAGTGTGAACGATCGAGGCTCCTGTTCCGGATGAACCGTCACCAAAATTCCAGGCAATGGAGTATGGCGCTGTTCCTCCGGCTGTAGTAGCAGTGAATGTTACTGGGGTGTTTACGATTGGGCTTGAGGGCTGGAATGTGAAGCTGGTCGAGAGTGGGGGTGGCGGTGAGATCGTTACTGTTTTGGAGCTTGTTGCGGTCTGCGTAGGCGAAGACGAGTCCGTCGCGGTCTCGGTTACTGTGTAGGATTGAGCGCTCGAATAGATGTGTGTTATGGAAGTGCCTGTTCCAGTCGAGCCATCGCCGAAATTCCAGTTGATGGTGTAAGGTGCCGTTCCCCCTACTGTCGCAGCAGTGAAAGTTACAGGCGTATTGATCAGTGGACTGTTTGGTGAAACCGTGAAGCCTGTTGACAGAGGAACCGAGCCAATGTTGAGATTCACGTTGTACCAGTCGACGTTCACCGAATTGACCAGGTAACCCTCGGTCCCGATCTCAATACCTAGTAGAGTGCATTGGGTGTTCGCTGGAAGTCCCCACGCGGCGAGGTCTCCCTGACACAGTTGGGTAACGTCAGCGGTGATTATTCCCGACTGACCCGGATCGATTTGTAACGTGACAATGTCCCAACCGAAAGAGTCTCCCGGGTCGTACGTCGCTGTGCTGCCGATTGGGCTGTCTATGCCACCAATGTTCTCGACACGGGATTGAGTGTCCAGCCAGGAGTAGGTTGTGCCGCCAGATGTCGACGAGGGAATCTGATAGTAGAGCGCAACGTAGAGATGGTATCTAGATCCAGAGAGAAGACTTCTGCTCAGAAAGTTGAATGATACTCTAACAGTCGTTATTCCGGGCGGAAGGGCGGTACCGACCGTCGAGTGCCACGGAAACGTTCCCCGTTGGGCGGTACAGTAGCCATAGTTGTTCGAACCGCCCCCGGGCGTAGATTGCCGCGTTTGCAATACTCCGTTAGAGATGGTCTCGGTCCCACCGGGACAGTTGTTGATGAACCAGGTATTGTCGAAGTTCCCCGTGGATGATGACGATACTACTACCGCGTGACTGGCAGTCGCTGTCTGCTGTGGTGAAGATGAATCCGTGGCCATTTCAGTGACCGTGAACGATTGCGCGGTAGCATACGTATGGGTCGCCGACGCGCCTGTCGCCGTTGCGCCATCGCCAAAATTCCAACTAACGGTATAGGGTACTGCTCCACCTGTCGTCACCGCGGTGAACGATACGGGAGAGTTGACGGTGGGGTTTGTCGGAAGAAAGGTAAAGCTCGTCGACAACGGCAGTGACGTGACTACCGGGACTGTCTTGGAGCTCGTCGCTGTTTGTGCCGGTGTGGATGAGTCTGTCGCGGTCTCAGTTACTGTGAACGATTGAGCTGCCGTGTAGCTATGGGTAACCGTGGGGCCTGTGCCCGTTGTTCCGTCGCCAAAGTTCCAGCTTGTCGCGTAGGGCGCGGTTCCCCTGGTTGTTGTAGATGTGAAGGTTACGGGTGAGTTAACGACCGGGCTCGAGGGAAGGAATGTAAGACTGGTTGAGAGGGGCGGTGGATTTCCGATCGTTACTGTTTTGGTGCTCGTTGCTGTCTGTGACGGCGATGATGAGTCGGTGGCTGTTTCGGTGACCATGTAGGATTGAAGGGCGGAGAAAATGTGAGTTACGGAAGCTCCGGTTCCAGTTGATCCATCGCCAAAGTTCCAGCTGATAGTGTAAGGTGACTTTCCGCCAGTTGTTGTTGCGGTAAACGTGACCGGCAGATTCACGATTGGAGTTGAAGGCGAGACTGTGAAACTTGTTGCTAGAGGTGGCGGTGTCGAGGTTCCATAGATCTCCGACATCGCTAGAGCGGCAGCATCGTTCGTGGTTAGCGTGGGAAGTGCCCAGTTGTTTTCTAGCAAATGCAGAACTGAATATTCATCGTAGAGGTTGCTGGATGAGATGAACGCCTGTTTGACCATCGATCCATAGAATAGGATTGGTGCCGGGTCGTACTCGTCCCACCAGAGAAGTAACATTGTTCGGTGACCTGGCTGGAAGAGGTTACTGGCGAGAAGTGAGCCACTAGCAGGACTCGCTAGACTTCCTGTCGAACCGACAAGAAAGTTGTGGAGATAGGTATCTCCGGTCTGTATACTGTTATCATGCATGTTGTGGCTGTCGGTTGGAGTGAACCAGAGAATGTTAGGAGGAGTCGCAGAATTGGCCGCCGCAACAAAGTTGGCTGTTGAAACACTGCTGCTGGTGAATATGTTTGGACTACCGGAAGTGCTTGTAAATCCTGTGAATGGAAAGTGGTCATTGCCTCTTGGACATCCACTTTCACAATAGGCTTGCCACGTCAGCCCCGCTGTTGACATTCTGTCCATGAGAGTCGGCTGGTTTATGCAGCATGAGTATCCATCCGATATTCCCTGGTCAGAGCCTGAGATGAGCGCCGTATAGCATCCGGCAGAGCATCCATTGATGCTCCTCCCGGCGGCGCCGTAGCCATGATAGTTGGGGATGGTCGATGACTGGGCTAACAGGCTTGAGATAAACGGAGCACTGGAACTTCCCGTCCCAGTGCCCATTACTGAAGCATAATTCTGATTCTCCATAGCAACAATAACCACATTGTCGAAGTTGGTCCCGGACGCTGCGCGGGCCTGCGGAACGGCGAGAACTGAGGACGCGATCATCCCGACGATCAGAATGGTCGCTAGTAAGTGAACTCTCAACATTCCCATCCTCCATAACTTTTCCGGAGCTGCGTCTGGCAGCATCCGGAGCCGCAGTAGGCGTTTCTCTCCAGAGTGGCAGCATGACGCAGCGGATGCGGACCTAACTCTATGATTCTTGTTTTCGTTGTCAACTCTCTTTCACGACCTCGGGCGCATTCACGGAGGCCCGAGCCGAACACCCTGCTCGCGTTGCCGAACGAGAACCAGACTCTTTGTTGTGAGCGAGTTCTTCGGCAGGAAACTAGTATAGTACCCATTTTCGGTATAGGTGATACTGAACTTTCTGAGTGAGGTTCGAGTTCTCCTGCCCAGTCACCACTGCAGTCTTGCGTGGAATAGCTGGGAGGACCTGCATTTTTCGCGCGGCTAGATCTAATTCTTAGGCTCCGCTCTGTTCCCGATGCTTGACGTCGGATAGGTGTTGGGACGATCCCTAGACTAAAGGACCGAAGAGACAGCAGGGCTGGAGTAGAAACCGAGTTCTTCTACTCGTGTCTCGACTCCGAAGAGTTCTGTTTCAATGGGGGCCGCTCCGACCCGCGAGGCTAAGTCTATCGTGTATCGAAGGAAGAGTTTCAGGAAAAAGAACTCATCCCCGACGTTCGAAGAGCCTCGAGGCTCAGCGGTTGGAGATACGACTAACGACTCCATCGCTCCAGCTGCGGTGTATGTTCTAATTTGGTTTATAACTCAATTGGTACAAACAGCGGTTCCCTCTTCTTGGTATATCGCTGGATGTCTACGTGCAATCCGAGGATTCTGCCTAAACATGGCTTGAAGTCCGTGCATCTAGCCAAATCTAAGGAGAGTTAGCAGTTGACGGCCACTGGAACTCCCTTCTCTTGAGCATCATGGGTTCTCGGGTCAATCGGACCTCAACATCCTCTTGGGTAGCCGGATTCACAGATGGCATCGAAGAAGGCTAGTGTTCAAATCATTCTCGCCCCAACCGTTGTCAAGGAAATCATCTGGATCCCGGTGACGGGATCTGTTGATGACCGTGATATGACATGCCTCTCCTGACTCGAAGGAATGGAATCCTTCTCCTTTACTCCTTGACTTTGCTCGGGGTTGCCCTGCCGCATTTCCCGTTAGCCTTTCATTCCGTCAGACTCAATACAGGCCCAACCCTGGTCAACCAACCTGCTTCCTCTAGTCCGGGGACTTCGAGTGTCAAGTCAGTATCTGGTCAGGCCGCTGGTCAAGCGCCGATGATTCAGGGCTGGGGGGGCGTTACCCTCGATGAAGCCTCAAACGGCCAGATGGGGCCCACGCTGCTAAGGCTAAACCAGTCTGGGTACAACGGTGTGAGGGTCGGTTTCAGTGCGGGCATTACATCATGTTCTTCCGGCGAACTCGGTTCTTGGAACCCAGATTTGCTCAAACAAACCATCCAGATTGCCAAGCAGTATGGTATGTGGGTGATTCTTGATTACCACAGCTACACGGACTTTGTGGACATCAGCTGCCAGACGCAGTGGTTGTCTTTCTGGAATGGTGTTCTAGCAACGAACTGGGGGTACGGCAGAATAGTGTGGGAACCGATCAATGAGCCTGCAGGTTCGGTTTCGGTGCTATCCTCAGCATACCAGGCCTGGATTACTCAAGCGAGAGGTCTCGGTGACGCGCACTGGATCGTAGTAGAGAATACCATAAGCAATGAAGGCTGTAGTTTCGACCCGCTGTCACTCGCAAACTGCTATCCAACAATAACAGATCCTCTGAACGAGACTTTTCTGTCAATTCACCCATATCTCTTCTACGATATCTGGCTGGGCAACGGCTATGGAATATGCAGCCCAAATGCAGCGAATACTTGGGGCAACAGTACAGCTGAGTGTGTGGCTAACGTCTACAATCAGGGAATGCTCCAGGCGAGGAGCAAATATCACCTGCCCATACTGGACACGGAAGGCGGGGCCGTCTACTATAGCTGCAACAACGTCTGCGCCAATCCGCCAGACGCAGTCGGAACAGATGACGCTAGCTATTCGAGCACTACACTACATTTCATCCAGTATCTCACCAATCTGATGGGCTCCGAGACCATGGGTTGGCTCTGGTGGGAGGCCGGCGAAGGATCATGCTGCGGAGCACTGGACACATGGGGCAGCCTACTGAGATTTCAGCCAGTGACCCCTCCCATACCAAACGACGCTCCTCCAACCATCACGGCGCCAACCGGCAACGTTGTAGTCGCCGGATCGATTGTATCGTTCAAGGTCAACGCTTCGGACCCAGATATTCCTATGCAAAGCCTGACACTGTCGTGCGCCAATTGCCCAATCGGAGCTAGCTTCCCGACAGCGAATGGTCTTGGCCAAGTTACAGCCGAGTTTAGCTGGACCCCCACCGCTATACAAACAGGTCAGTTTAACATCACGTTTACGGTCTCTGATGGCAAGAA
>Ga0099827_10001154_pt1 | contig 13319 bp, 10 predicted proteins | sample CZO8metaG_FD_79339 | JGI IMG/M metagenome (GOLD analysis project Ga0099827, IMG submission 79339) | Vadose zone soil microbial communities from the Eel River Critical Zone Observatory, Northern California, USA - CZOApr15con1.8 metaG | ecosystem: Environmental > Terrestrial > Soil > Vadose zone ...
ACCGGCTGCTCATCTCCGGCCAGCGGCACCTGCGGACGGTCCTGTTGGGTGAAGGTGCCGTGGTCGCCGGTGAAGGTGCCCAGGTGGATGCGCTGCAGCTCAGCGCGCAGGTGGTTCCAGGTCTGGCCGGTGGTGGTCTCGGTGATGGGATCAGCAGCAGGGCCAGCCAGCACAAGGTGACGTGGGCGCGGATCCGGTCTTCGAGGTGGTGGTAGACCGGGCGCAGGTCGATGATCTGCTTCATGTCCCGCCAGCCACGCTCGACTTCCAGCAGCTGCTTGTAGCCCAGCGCGATGTCCTGCGCGGAGAGTCTGGCGTCGCCGCAGCGGAGCGACCTGCACGACGCCGAAGCAGCGTTCCGGGCCAGGGGCGACCGCCGTCGCCGGGCAGACCGGGATCAGCCGCACCACCCTCTACCGGCGCCACGACCTGCGGCAGCTCATTGAACAGCATCGTGAACCAGGCGGCAGCCAGCTATCCCTCGACCAGATGGCGGCTGAGATCGACCAGCTCCGCCACTCGCTCGAAGCCACTGCCGCAAGCGTCCGCCGCCACGAAGAACAGATCCGCTCGCTGAACAGGACCAGGCGGGCCAGCTGAGCCGCAGCTACCTAGGCCGCAAGCACCAGGTCCCGGACTTCATTAGCCGGATAATCGAAGAACAGCAAATCGACCTCGAGGTTCAGCAGGTGGGCCAGGTTGTCGTACACCTTCTTGCCGAAGTCGCCTTCCATGGCGTGCAGCTCGTCCATCGCCCGGTAGCAGGCGTTGTCGCTGACCTGGTCCAGGCCGTCGATGTGCACGTCGCCCGCCACCCAGTCGGTGGCAGCCAGCTTGCTGGAGGGCGCCAGTGCCCGGCTGGCCACCAGCGCGAACAGGGTCCGCTCCAGCGACCGGCCATCCAGCCGGCGGCCCGCCACGCAGCCGCGGATCACCGCGTCGATGCCCAGCCGCCGCCACAGCCCGTCCAGCACGTACGCGCCGCCCAGCGGCACCGAGGAGACGAACTCCCAGCCGGCCCGGGCGGTCGTTTCCAGGGCGGCGCCGGGCTCCAGCAGCCGGGACAGCGAGGTCACCAGCCGCTGGATGCCTTCGCGGTCCAGCTCGTCTTCGCGGCCGAAGTTGTACAGCACCCGGGTGCGGGAACGCTGCGTGTCGCTGTCCCACTCGTTGTGGGCCAGCTGCAGGTGGCGGACCACGCCGCTGCGGGTGGTCCGCGACGAGGTCTTCACGTAGGGCACGGGCCAGAAGCTATCGCCTTACCGCCCCCTTAGGGCAAATCTCCTCGTTTCCGCTAAGCAGTGGCTCCCTAATCGCCTGTCTTACTGTGCGTAGTTGGATGAACCGTGTCACTAGGCTATTTCACGATTTTCCGCTAGGCGCAACGCGCTGACCTGGGGATTCATCCTTGGCCTATCCCGGAACACCCGATTATCTGCGGAACCCAGGATCACTGACCGCCCTGAAAGCCGAGCTGGCGCGGGCCCAGGATCAGGAAGCTGAAGCCGCGACGGCAGCGCGGGCGGCCGCCACCGGCCACGAGACGATGCGCACGGAACACGCGGCGGCGGAGCCAGCCCGCCGGTTCATCACCGACGCCGACAACAGGCATCGCATGCTGGCCGAACTCACGCTCAGGGTCGGCATGGCCGAGGACGACATCGCCAGGCTGGAAGGGCAGCGTGACAACCTTGCCGGGCAACTCTCCGCCGCCCGGGCCCGCCGCCGGTTCGGACACGGCCATCTGAAGACCCTCGTCGGCGAAAACACCCAGCACCTGGCGGCCGCGACGTCCCGCCGGGACGAGGCGCAGGCACGACTCCGGCAGTTAGCTCCGCAGCTCAACGCGCGCGTCGAGGAAAGCCGGCGCGCCGCGCTCCCGCATACCGGCGCTTCACTCGCCAATCTCGATGAGCGCCTCGCGAAAGCCAGCGAGACCGCGCGCCGGGAAAGAGAGAACTGGGATGCCCGGACCAGGCTTACGCGAGAACTCATGGCCGGGATCGAGCGGTTGCGACTGCAGCCGGAACCGGCGGCCGACGACGAAGAGACCGTCCGCATAGCGCGATCGCGCGACCTGCCGGGCAAGTTCGCGAAGCTGCCCGAGCTGAAGAAAAGAGCCGAGAGCATCCACCGGGAGATCGCGCGGCTGACGGACGATCACGAACGCGTCGTGTCCCGGATGCGCAAGGAATCATCGCAGGCACGCAAGGAAATCGTACGCGGCGCCAAGGTGGTAGCCACGACGCTGGCCAAGCTCCGGCTGACCAAGGAACTCCGGGAACGCGACTACGACTACGTGATTGTCGATGAGGTTTCCGCAGCGTGTGCGCCGGAGGTCCTTTTCAGCGCCGCCCAGTATTCCGGCGAGCTGGCCTTTCTGTCCGCCTGCCGCACCGCAGCCGGCGGAGTGGACCTTCCGGACGAGGTGATCACGCTGGCCGCGGCGCTTAACTACACCGGCTACCGGCACGTCGTGGCCACCCAGTGGTCCGTTGGCCCCCCCGTGGCGGCCGACGTGACCACCGCCGTCTACACCGAGATGATCACAGGCAGCGGCTTCCAACCCGGCCGGTCCGCCGTCGCCTTGCACCACGCGGTACGGGCTCTGCGAGACGGCGGCCGGCCGCTGGAGGAGTGGCTTCCGTTCACCCATACGGGCCCGTAAGCGCCACGGCAGGCCGACTACTTCGCGGTCCCCACGGCTAGGTGCCGCAGGGACGTTTCCTGCGAGCTCCACAGCGACAGCTGCCAGGGCACCGGGGCTGGCGTGCTGACCCGAGTCGTTCCAACGGACCTGACTCAGCGGACGGCTGACAGGCACCGGCAGCTCCGGCCAGTTCGGGGCTCCGCCAGAACCGGGTGAGCACTCACTTTCGTTATAGCGGCCGGGACGCTCCGGCCCGCGCGGCGTTCGCGCGGGCCCTGGGGCGGCGTCCCGGCGGACCCTAAGATTGCCCCTGCCGGACATTGGCCCGAATACGCCGAGCGCGGGGCCGCGGGCGCCGCTTCCGACCGCAGAGCGCCCGCCCGACCTGGACACACTGGTGCGCGGACTCGAGCGCGTGGTGCGCGACGGCCTCCCGGCAACCGAGGAGACAGCCGATCTGACTTTGCTCAGCCTGCGGGGGGTCTGGGCCAGGTCGATCGACCCTGATGACATCCTCAGCCGGGTCAAGGCGCTCAATGCCCTGCTCCGGGAACTCATCCCGCGCATTCCGCCGTACCGGGGGAAGGACTGGACCCTCGCGGCGGGCATCCTGTTCAAGATCGCCCCGGCAACCGGCCAGCTCAACTTGTCGCAGCGACAGCTCCGAGCGGCCCAGGCGGCACCGTACAACGCCGACCACTTCCGCCAGGAGGTGCTGCCGAAGATCCTGCGCCAGATCGCGCGACAACTGCACGAGGACAGCCAGAACTACATCCAGCCCGGCCCGGGGATGCCGCGGCAGGAGATCTCCGGAACCAGTCCCTCCATTACCGAGGAGCACCTGTCCTCGCGTGACCGCGCCGTCTACGAGGAGCGCGTCTCGCGTCTGTGGGCCTACGTGTACGGCCTGCGGGCAGAGCTGATCACTATCGAGCGGCTGAAGGCGTGGCCCGACGATGAGCACGCCGCGCTGAAGCTGGAAGAGGCGCGCGATACGGCACTGTGGGAGATAGGCCGCCTCATGCACTGGAGCAGCGCGTACCTGCGCGACTACGGCGGCGCCATCCTCCAGGGGGACGCCGAGTTCCGCGCCGAGGCCCTGCTCGGGCTGGCGGGCTGGCGCGGGGAACTGCCGCCCATCGTCGCCGACAAGGTGCGGCTCATCGCGGCCCAGCACGCGACGCGCGAAGGGTTCCTCCGGGCCTGCAGCGAGGCCGGGCTCACCATGGGCGGCAGCCTCGGCTGAGCGAAACCCCCAGTTTGCCCCCGTCTGGCCCCCCTGACGATCCCCGCACGTGAGCGCGATGGTTGCGCTCAGACGCCGGGCAACCTGCCCGGGCATCACCCGGAGGGATCAGCCACCATGCCCTGGCCGCAGGTGTTCGTCTCATACGCCCACGACTCGCAGCCGCACAAGCGGAGCGTTCGCCGTTTGTGCGAACTGCTGGCCAAGTCAGGCATCGACATACGGGTGGACTGCTGGGCGGCCGGCGAGCGGCGAGACTGGCAAGTCTGGGCAACCGCCCAGATCCTGCAGGCTGACTTCGTCATCATCATCGCCTCACCCGCGTGCCTGCGGGTCGGCGACGGCGCGGTCACGTCGGGCACACACCCGGGATTGCAGTCAGAGATGCGGACGCTGCGCGAGCTTTACCACCGCGACCCGGACACCTGGACAAAGAAGATGCTCCCGGTCGTGCTCCCGGGTCGTTCGGTCAACGAGATCCCGCTCTTCCTGCAGCCATGCACGGCCGACCACTTCATCGTGGCCAGCATCACCCCGGCGGGAGCGAGCAGCCTGCTCCGGGCGATCACCGGGCAGCCGTGCTAGTCCCGGCCAAATTGCGCGTTGCCGGAAGGTCCTGGCCGAGTACGCCAGGCACTATAACGGCCCCGGCCACACCAAGGCCGACAGTAGGAACCCCCGCTGAGGCATCCCGACCGCGCCGTCAACGTCACCGCCCGAATCGAGCGCAGGTAAGTCCTCGGAGGCATGATCAGCGAGTACCGCAGAGCAGCCTAGTCAGCGCGAAACACCATGTCAGCGCCCATACGCGAATTTTTGGCACACCACACGGCGAAGTGACGGCATGGACGGTCTCGGTGAACCATTCCTGGCATTGGATCGGGCATGGTGGTATTGCAGGCCATGCGCGATCCCCAGGTTCGACCGGTCGCGGGCATGTTCCGAGCCCAGTCTGCTCGTGGCCTCAACGACTATCTGGTCGATCCGAGTTGCCTCCGCACGTCCGAAATCGGCCCGCCGTAGATGGGTGCCGCCGGGATGCCGATAGCGGCGTTCAGAACTAGCTACTGCTGGCGATTGCGGAAAGGCACGGGTCCATGTGGGCTTACGTCCTTCAGTTCTTCTGGCGTTTCTCGCAGGACGCGCAGACTTCTGCTGCCCGACAAGCATGGGGGGCGGCGGTCGTATGCGTCCAGGCCCTGAAAACGTCGCGTGTTCCGCCAGTCGCTGCCCTGAGTATCGGCTGTGCATCCAGCCGACTTGAGCCGCTCGGCCAGCTTGCCAAGGGAGATCGCCGATCCGTCGAAGCGGATGACGTTGCGTCCGGCCAGATCGGCGATCGGACGCAGGCGGCCGAGCTCAACAATGATCGCCCGCTCCGGGTAAGCAGTGAGCACCATGCCAAGCTCGATCAGGACGTTCGGGCGCGGCTGGCATCCGTCCGCGACCTCGAAATCAGCCTCGCCGTGGTCGTGCAGCCCCGGATGCAGATTGACCACATCGTCCGGCGTTAGTAGCACCAAGGCGGCCCGCGCAAGGACCGGAGCGCGCTGAACAACGTCACCGAGGAACGGCGCCGTGCTGCCCGAAGCCGCTACCAGCGCTTCCCATTCGAGCGGCTTGAGATCAAGGGCGCGCAGGAAATCGAACATGCGCTCCCTGACCTCCTCGTCGCGGCCGTGGATGACGAATACCCGCCGTCGCACCTCATGGACCGCCAGATCCGGGAGGTCCCGGCTGCTATCCGGGCCGGATCGGCCTGGCCATCTACGGAGCATGAGCGACCCTTTGATCGAGGTTTCCAGCCGGTTATGCTCGATCTTTAGGCCGCCATCTGGGAATTCATCTGAAAATCAGCGATACCCGCCTGGCCGCGGCTAACTGGTCCTCTGGGGCCGCCTGTCCAGCAGTCTGCCCGCCGACAGCATGACCGTGATGAACCGGTAAGGGGTCCACCGCAGCATCTGAGCGATCCGCGCCTGCGCGTTCAGGTCGTTCAGACGCCCGACCTCCTTCGGCATGATGGCGCAGACCTCATCGATCATTCGAGCCGAAAGCTCATCCTGGCCCCGGTGTGCCATCTTCAGCGCGATGCCGTACTGGAACTGCGAGCGCAGGGTGTCTGGGTGCTGCGGCCCGATGAGCCTGCGCTGGGCTGGCCACACTTCCGCGAGGACGTCGGCGCCAGCGCCCCAGTCACCGAGCTGGCAGTGCGCCAGGCTAAGGGCATATCGCGCCCGCAGCGTCAGAGGGTGGCTGGCACCGAGCCGCTGCTGCAGAGCAGGCAGCGCGGACCGCATGACCTCCACGCACTCATCCGGCCGCCCCTGCCAGGCAAGTACCAGGCCATGCAGCACGAATATGGCTGGTCCGTGGAAGCTGTGCGGCCCGGCTGCCTGCGGATACTCCTCGATCAGCCGGTCCAGCAGCTCCCCCGCCTGCACCCACTTGCCCCGGTCGGGACGCAGCTCGAACAGCCCGAGCGCGAAGGCCGCCTCGGCCCAGACCAGCTCGGCCGCGAGGCACTGGGCGTGACCAGGCGTGCCTCGCTCCCGGTAATAGCCCAGCACCGACTCGGCCAGCTCCCGGCCTTCTCGTTCCTTGCCCGTCCACAGCAGCAGCCTGGCCAGCTCGGTCCGGGCCGCGTTCAGCTGGTCAGCATCGGTGGGAGCAGAAAGGGAGACGGTCAGCACGCCCTTCAGAATGGACCTGGCCTCGGCCAGCCGACCGCGGGCGAGCATTGCCCGGGCGCGGGCAATGTCGAACCCGATCCGCTGCTCGGGCTCTGGTGTCCAGTGCGCATCGGCCAGCCGGGACCACAGCTCGCTGGCCTCCTCGAACCGGGCCACGCCGTCCAGCCCGGCCGCCAAGGCCCACTGGGCCTGAATCTCCAGGTCGCCCGTTAGCCCAGCTGCTAGCGCCCGCTGCGCGTGCGCGGTGCCACGCTCGAATTCGGCGTTGGCGATGCACGCGAGCGCCGCCGCGACGTCGTCGGCACCTGAGGCCAACCCGGACTCCGCGACCCGGTGCCTGAACGCCGCCGCCTGGGCGAGATCACCGATGCGCTCACAGTAGGCGGCTATCTGCTGGCCCAGCGACCGAGCCGACTCCTCGTCCTTCAGTTCTGCGCGCGCGGCGAGAACGCGTGCGGCCTCGATCAGCACCAGGTCATCTGGGTGCTCGGTCAGCAGGCTCGTAAGCCCCGTGGCCGCAACGACGGCAACCTCGGCGAGCGGGACTCGCAACGGGCCGAACCTGGCCGATGCCTGGATGATCAGCGGGTGGACGCGCAGGGCGGCGGGCTCCGCCTGCGCGAAGCCGCCGTGGCATAGCCGCCCGATGATAGCTCCGGCGGCCCGCTCGCCGGGCCCGTTACCAGGATCGGCGACGGCCAGGACAGCGGCGATGAGCGTGGTCGGCACGGCGGCGGCACCGAGCAGCCCGGCCAGCGCGATCGCGACGTGATCCGCGGCCGTAAGTACCTCCATCGACCGGCCGATTACGGCCAGGATGTCCGGGCTAGGCCCTGCTTTCTCCAGGCTGGTGGCGTAGTCCGCATAGGAGACCAGTCCGTCATGGTCACGCAGGTAGCCGGCGGCCACTGTGAGAGCCAGCGGATGACCGCCGAGCCTGCTCACGACCAGCCTCGCGGCGGCCAGGTCAGTCAGGTCAGCTGGGTCGACCCGGTGACCGGACCGCAGCACGGCCAGGCCGTCCACCTCGCCGAGCCCGGTGATCTTGACCTCATCAACGCCGCCGGCGCACGACGGCGAGGTCAGAATCGTGCGGACCGAGGAAGCGGGGAGGACGAACTGCGCCAGCGCCTGACTATCGAGATCGGCGGGCACGTCATCTACTATCCACAGCGCCGTCTTGCCAGCTGCCGACAGCTCGTCCGCCAGCAGGGCGGTGACCTGTTCCGATGTCTGGCCCGCGATAGCGATGCCGCGGTCGCCGGCGAAAGCTCGCACGGCGTCGGCGAATTGGTCGCGGGCCGCGTCGATTCCGGCCGATCCCTGGAGGCGGACGGTGAATACATCACCTGGATAGGCCGCGCCGAACAGCCATCCGTAAGCCCGCGCCAGCGAGGTCTTACCGATGCCAGGCAGTCCAGAGATCACCACCAACGGCGCCGAGTAGGCGGCCGAGGTGAGCGGCACGTCGACCCGGCTCAGCGCGTTATGCACATTCCAGAGGTCGCGGAACCGCCCAGTGAACCCGAATGCGCCCGGGAGGCCCGGAGCTAGCCAGCGCGGCGGCATCGGCAGTCCGGCGGCGCCGATCGGGCCTGGTACCTGCGCCAGTTTCCGCGCAATGCTTTCTGCCAAAATATCGAGCTGATCGGGACGAAGATATTTCTGGTCGGCGATGTCTGCAGGCAGGATGTGATCATCGCCCTCTTCCGGGTTGACCACCAGGATGCGCCGCGCGGCCGAGCCTTCGGCGGCGCCGGCGAGGTATGCGCGCATAAGTTCCCACTGGCAGGCCCAGCGTTCGTTGTAGGAGGCGGAATAGATAGCCAGCATGATCCGGCTGTCACTCAGAGCCTTCGAGATCTGGGCTGAGATGCCCTCGCCGGCCGGCACGTCCACATCCATGAAAACCGAGAAGCCGGCATCTTTAAGTGATTCCCGGACAGAGCCGGCCAGTTCGGGATGCCCGGTTCTGGTGAAACTCAGGAAAACATCATGCATCTGCAGCCAATTCCGTTCTGCCTTTGTTGTTTTACAATACCGGCGGGAGGTGACTTGGGTTGATACCTTCAGCGCCGGTTTCCGCGTCGGCCAGCTTCAGGTTGCTCGGGCACGTAAGGGCCGAGAACGGGACTGGCCCAGTCGAGATACCAGGCGCTACTGCTCGGGCGGTCCTCGCCTTACTGCTTGTGCGCGGACAGGCGGGCGCGAGCACCGATGAGATCATCAGCGCGGTCTGGGGCTCACCGGGCGGCGCGACGCGCGACAGCGTCTACCACTACCTGTCGGCTCTGCGCCGGTCGCTAGCGGCGACCGATGCCGCGCTCGAATCCCGGCAATCGCGATACCGGCTGGTCGTGGAGGCCGACTCGGTGGACTGGCACCGGTTCAGGCACCTGGTGATCGAGGCGCGGGCCGCGCGTGACGGCCGCGACCTCGCTCGGGCGGGGACGGTGTTCAGGCAGGCGCTGGCACTGTGGACCGGCCCGCCGCTCGCCGACGTCGGCGGCCGGCTGCCGGGGATCAGGCGGGACATGGCGGAGCAGCGACGGGCGGCCGTCGAGACTCTCGCCGCGATCGAGGCGAGTCAGGGTCATTTCGATGACGTGGTCAGCCTGCTCAGCGACGAGCTTGCCGCCGGACCCGTACGCGAGCACGGGGCCGCGCTGATGATCGACGCGTTTTCCGCCCTCGGGCGGCGGGACGACGCCGGGAAGGTTTATCGCCTGACCCGCGCAAGGCTGGCGACAGAGCAGGGCCTCGAACCCGGCGCTCAGCTTGAGGCGGCGCACCGCCGGACACTGGACGGAGTGGCACCAGCTTCCGCCGTGACACTGTCCGTGCCGATCTCCGGGATGCCGCGCCTCGACCCGCATTTCGCTGGCCGCGGCCGTGAACTGGCGATGCTCACCGAGGCGCTCGCCGCAGGCAGCCGGTCACTCTGCGTCATTTACGGTATGGGCGGCTCAGGCAAGACCGCGCTGGCCGTCCGCGCGGCCCATGCGCTCGCGGAACCGTTCGCCGACGGCGTCATCTTCTTGGACCTGCACGGCTACACCGACCAACGGGCCGCCCTCACCGCGACGCAGGCACTTGACCGACTGCTGCGCAGGATGCGCGTCGACGGCGCGAGCATCCCGGCTGACTTTGACGAGCGGAGCGCACTGTTTCGCGATCTGCTCACCGGCAGGCGACTGCTGCTCGTGCTCGACAATGTCTACGACGCGGCGCAGATCGTGCCACTGCTGCCAGACGCGGCTGGCTGCGCTGTCATTCTCACGAGCCGGCGCCGCCTCGCTGCCCTGGATGACGCGCTGGCGCTGCCACTTGGCCTGCTAGCGCAGGACGAGGCAGCGGAGCTCTTCAGGTCGGTCGCCGGTCATCACCGGCTGCGCGAAGAGCCGGACAGCGACCGGACGCTGGCTCGGGTCGTCGAGCGCTGCGGATGGCTGCCGCTCGCGGTGCGCATCGCCGCCGCCCGCTACCGCGACAGGAGTCAACGATCGCTCACTGATCTGGAGGAGAAATTGTCTGACGAAGACGAGCGGCTGACCGAGCTTGACGACGGCGACCGCAGCGTCGCGGCCTCGTTCCGCGTCTCGCTCCAGGATCTGCCGCCGCCGCTGACGCGCACGTTCGCTCTGCTCGCCGCCGATCCCGGGGCGGATTTCGATGCCCTGGCCGTGGCCGCGCTCGCTGACCTGCCGCCTAGCCTGGCAGCCAGGCACCTCGGGCAGCTGGCCGACCGGCATCTCATCCTTGAGCACGCACAAGGACGTTACTGTTTCCATGACATTATTGGCGTCTTCGCGAGAAAGCATGCACAGGAGTCGATCCCGCTGCAAGAGCGGACCGCGGCACTAGGCCGACTCACCGACTACTTCCTGCGCGCCGCCGACGCGGCCGATTCGCTGATCACGCCCTATCGGCACCGCGTGCCGCTCCGGGTGCTCGACCGCCCGGCCGTGCTGCCTGCGCTCGGCGGCTACGACGAGGCATTCGCCTGGCTCAGCGCGGAGCACGGCAATCTCGCCGACACGTGCACCGCAGCCGGAGCAGCTGGGTTCGACGCCCCCTGCTGGCAGCTCGCGTACGCACTGCGCGGCTATTACTTTCTGAGCAAGAGCTGGCAGCCCTGGATGGCCACCTACGAGGTAGCCCGGGCCGCGGCCCGCCGATGCGAAGACGTGCACGCGGAGGCGCTGATCGTGAACAACCTAGGTCTCGCCCACCTGGAGCGGGGCGCGATGGACGTGGCGGCTGCCTATTATCGCCAGGCGTGGGAGCTGTTCGCTGCCGTGCCCGATCCGCACGGCGTGAACACTGCCCGCGCCAACATCGCCTGGCTGCTGCTTGACGAGAGAAAGTTCACTGAGTTCCTGACCGAGATGCGCCCGGTGCTGGACTTCTACACCGCGCATGGCGCCGAGCGCAACGCCGCGATCACGCTGCGCGGCATTGGCCTGGCCGAGGCTGAGCTGGGCCTGGTCACGGAATCTGTCGCCTCACTGCACCGCGCGCTCGACACCTTCACCAGGCTGGAACTCCGTCTGGACATCGCCATGACCTGGAATGGTCTCGGAGAGACCTACCAGCGCGCCGGAGATGACCAGCGCGCCGCCGCGGCCTTCGCCAAGGCGCTCGCGACCAGCGGACATTCAGGCAGTGATTACGAGACGGCACGGGCGCATTACCGGCTCCGCCAGCTCGCCGTCCAGGCTGGCGACCGCGACTCCGCCCGCGAGCACTTGATTCAGGCACATGACCGCTACCACCAGCTCGATGTCCCACAAGCCGCCCTGGCCCGGCGAGAACTCGAGGAACTGGCAGGTCAGGTACATGAGTAGACGAGCTGACGGGTCGCCCGCACCCGGAGAGATACCCTTCCTGCTGGCTGAGCCTGAACGATCGGTCGACCGTGCGCCGATGGGCACGAGGGTAGGCTGCATCACGCTGGGAGCATGGCTGGTCAGTCGCATCCAGCGCATGCCGGAGAGCCTGGGCGGACACGACGGGTACCTGATCAAGGTCGCTTACGACTTTGATATCGAACCCGATGCGGCGGTGCCGTCGTGGTTCGAGGTCGCCTTCACGTTCGCGGCCGACGGCGTGCCGGTTCATGACGCTCTGCCGGCGCTAGCCGGTGAGCGTCGGCCGCACCGACATGAAGGTGAAGTTCGAACTGCAGGAGCCCGACAAGCCACGAAAGCGTCTGGTCTTCGGATAGAGCGTGTTCCTCAATGGTTGAGGGAGACCGCTGGGACGCTGGCGTTCATGTCGCGGTTTCAGTTGCTCTCCACGCCGTCATCGCCTGGACGAGACAGTCGGGAGACACCCTAGGCCCCTGTCTCGCCGGGCTTATCGGCGGGCAGTTGTCTTGAGGTGCAGGAGCGGTACGCCCGCAGTGCCGAGCTGGACGTAGACGGTCGAGCCAGGGATCGCTCCAGTGCCCGGAGTCTGCAGGAGGCTGGTCGGCGGGATGGTCCAGTGCAGCGGCTGGCCGGGGCGGATCACGATCCCGTGGCTGGTGCAGGGGAAGTAGCCTGAGTTGATGGGGTCGCTGAAGCCGCCGGAGTGGGCGGTCGCGTTGTCCCGCCCGGCGTACGCGGGGCAGGGATCGAGGGTGATCGGCGCGCTGCCGATGGTGCGCAGCGTGAGGTCGATGGGTGCGAGCCGACCACTCGTGGTGCCTGGCTCGATCTGGCCGGCTAGCCGCAGACTCGAGTAATCGGGCCGTGGGGGCTGAACCGGCTCGCCTGGAGCACCGGCGATGCCGTCAATCAACGCCGCCGTTCCGCTAGCCGGCTCGCAGGCCGGCTGTGGCCCGCGCAGCGGGACGCGCAGCAAGGCTTCGCTGGCATGGTCAAGCGGGATCTCGATCGCGCGGGCCGGGGCGCCGCAGTAGGAACCGAGCCAGGCAAACCCCCAGATCGCATCGCCGTCGGCAAGGGCAATGTCCGGGCGCGGATTGGCGGGCGGGCTGGTCCGATCTCCGCCGGACAGCGGCACCTTCAGACGCCGGCCGTCTGGGCCGATCAGCGCTGAGGGACCTCGCTTGACCGGCAGGCTACATCGTTCGGCCGGCCCGTCCCGGTGGCTGACGACGGCACCAGCGAGGCGTATCACGCCCAGCACCCCGCCGTCGGTCCGGCGGGTGATCGCGGTCGCACCGATCTGCCGCGGCGTACAGGTGGCCCGCGACACGGGAACCCCGCCGATCACTTCGACTCCTGACGGGGCCATCCGGAACTCACTGGCGGTGAACCCGGCCGGGGGCGACGGCACGGCCGGCCGGTGCGAGCTAAGCCGCTGCTGCGCGGCTAGCTGGTGCACAGCGACAGGAACACCGATCGCGACCGCCGCCACCGCAGCCGCGGCGAGCGCGGGCGCCGGCGCGAACAGACGCTTTCTGTGCCCGTGCCGTGTCGCGCTGGCCCGGATTGCACTCAGGTCCAGTTCGTGCGGCGGATCGGGCACCGCGTCGTGCAGCACATGAGCCAGGCGGTCAGCAGAGTCAGTCATCTCGTGCTCTCCTCGGCGAACAACCCAGCTACCGCAGGGTCGGCGCGCAACGCTGCCAGCGCGCGTGCGCAGTAGCCCTTGACGGTGCCAGTCGAGCAGCGCATCGCAGCTGCGGTCTGTGCTTCGGTCACGTCAGCCAGATAGCGCAGGGCGGTCACAACGCGCTGCCGCGGCGGCAGCCCGCGCACCGCGGCCAGGACGCTGGCGC
>Ga0099827_10001157_pt1 | contig 13304 bp, 9 predicted proteins | sample CZO8metaG_FD_79339 | JGI IMG/M metagenome (GOLD analysis project Ga0099827, IMG submission 79339) | Vadose zone soil microbial communities from the Eel River Critical Zone Observatory, Northern California, USA - CZOApr15con1.8 metaG | ecosystem: Environmental > Terrestrial > Soil > Vadose zone ...
CAAGTCGGCAGGCTCGGCTCCTCACGACCTGGGTTCGCCCGCCGAAGATCCGTTTGTGAACGTGAATCAGTACAACTATCAGGATGTCTCTAATTGGCGCGATCTGAACAGTAAGTACGTGCTAATGATCTGGCGCGACTATGTCTGGAGCGGCAGCCGCGACGAAACCTTTCTCCGTTACACCTGGAGCGCAGTCAAGCAGGCAATGGAACATCTCGGCCAGTACGACACGGACGGCGACGGCCTGATCGAGAACGGCGGCTTTCCTGACCAGACCTACGACAACTGGGTCGCCCGCGGCGAAAGCGCCTACAGTGGCGGGCTCTACCTGGCCGCGCTTCGTGCCACAGCCGAGATATCCCGCAAACTGGGCGATACCAGCTCGGCTGCCACCTACGATGCATTATTCAAGAAGGCCCAGGCGGCGTACATCAAGAATCTTTGGAACGGCACGTACTTCAACTATGACCAGGGCAGCCCCTATCACACCGACATCATGGCTGAGCAGCTCGCCGGCCAGTGGTATGCCAACCTTACTGGGCTGGGCGATCTGGTTCCTTCACAAATGCGTCGGTCCGCACTGCAGCGCGTGTACGACTACAACGTGATGAAGTTCCAGAACGGAGAGATGGGCGCCATCAATGGCATGGGCGCGGACGGCCAGGCCCTGCACGAGAACGAACAGGTCGAGGAGGTCTGGACCGGCACCACTTTTGCCATCGCCTCTCACATGTTGTCGGAGGGAATGCGCGACCAGGCATTCCACACCGCGCACGGCGTTTACAACGTCGTCTGGAAAGATCGCGGTTACTTCTTCCGCACGCCAGAAGCCTATGACGCGCGAGGTATGTACCGCGCCAGCATGTATATGAGACCCGGGGCTATCTGGTCGATGGAAATGAATTCCAAGTAGCTCCACCGCCGCAAACAGATCGTCTTCGTGGTGTCAACCGGGTATTTCCAGAACCAGGACGGGCATGCGCCGCAGATCGTTCGTAAAAAACATGGCAATTCTCTGTGCCGCCGGACAGGCGGGGGCGAGCGCACTCTGGGCTGCGGAGCAGGACATCCGCGCCACTCGTATTCCCCGCTGGCGCGGTTTCAACTGCCGGGCAAGTTCGCCATGCCGGACAAGCCCTATGACGGAAGAGCCTTCGAAGAATTCGACTTCGCCACCATGGTGGAATGGGGATTCAACTTTGCCCGTTTGCCGCTGTCGTACTGGGTTTGGGGCAGCCGCGATGACTGGTCCATCATTCGCGAAGAGCCGTTGAAAGAAATCGATCGCGCGATAGAGTTGGGCCGCCAGTACGAAATTCACATCAATGTGAATTTTCACCGCATTCCTGGGTACTGCATCAACCTCCGTGAACTCGAGCCGGCCGATCTGTTCAGCGGAACCAAAGCCCAACGCGACAGAGCGATGGACGCCGCAGTTTTCCATTGGAAGGCTTTCGCCCGGCGCTACAAGGGTATTCCCAACCGCCGTCTCAGTTTCGATTTGATCAACGAGCCTCCAAGAATGCGATCGTACGAGGGTTATCTCGAAGAATGATATGTGGAAATTGTGAAGACACTGGTGACCGCAATCCGCGAAGAAGATCCGAACCGCCTCATCTTTGCCGATGGCATGGACATCGGCCAGTTGGCGGTGTTGGGGATTGTGGATCTCGGTCTGGTGCAAAGCACACGAGGCTATAAGCCAAAGGCCGTCACCCACTACACCGCGTCCTGGGTTCCCAAGGGTGAATTCGAAACCATGAATCCCCCCGCTTGGCCGCTAAAAGACGATCAGGGGCAGACTTGGGACCGCGATCGCCTCAGGCGGGAATACATCGACACCTACCGTGCTCTGATCGACAAGGGGGTTCAGATCCACGTCGGCGAGTGGGGCTGTTTCAACCAAACGCCTCATGCCGTCACCCTGGCGTGGATGGAAGACTGTCTTTCGCTGTGGAAAGAGGTGGGATGGGGAAATGCCATGTGGAATTTCCGCGGCGCCTTTGGCGTGCTCGACAGCGAACGCCAGGACGTACAATATGAAGACTTTAAAGGTCACATGCTTGACCGGAAAATGCTAGAGCTAATCAGAAGATTCTGAGGAGCACTGATGGTGACGAATACAAACGTATCGGATGCTTCGATGTTGGTGCGTTCTTCCCATGGCAGCCGCGTGCGCGCAGCCGCCGCGACCCTCACATGTCCCGTCTTTCGCCTGCTCCTATGCGTTTTCTCCGGGATCCTACTATGTGCGCCTGTCATTGCAGAGGATGTCCAGCACCCTACTCTCGCCGTCGGCTCGCCAGCCCCGGACTTCTGTCTGCCCGGTGTAGATGGCCAAGCTCATTGTCTTAAGGATTACGCGGCTAGCAAGGTGCTGGTGATCGCCTTCATCTGCAATCACTGCCCGACGTCACAGCTCTATGAGACGCGAATCAAGCAGATTGCCGAAGGCTACAAAGACAAGGGCGTCGCGGTAGTGGCAATCGAACCCAACAATCCCGATGCCGTTCTGCTTAACGAAATGGGCTATACCGACGTGGGGGACTCGTTCGAAGACATGAAGACCCGCGCGGAATACCGGCACTTCAATTTTCCCTATCTGTACGACGGCGAGACTCAGAAAATCTCGACCGCATATGGGCCCACGGCCACGCCTCATCTGTTTATCTTTTACTCGGATCGCAAACTCCGCTACGAAGGCCGCCTGGATAACAACATGCGAGAGCCGCTGGTCAGCAAACGTGACGCCCGCGATGCTATTGATGCGCTTTTAGCGGGCAAGCCTGTCGCGGTTGCGAAGACTCCCTCCGTGGGCTGCTCCACCAAGTGGCTTTACAAGGAGGCAGGCCGACGTGAGGAGATAGAGGAAATCGCGAAGAAGCCCGTAAGCGTCAAGCCCGCGAGCGCCGACGATCTTAAAGCGCTGCGCAAGAATTCCACCGGCAAATTGCTGCTGGTGGATTTTTGGGCGACCTGGTGTGGTCCGTGCCGCGCAGAGTTGCCTCAGTTCGAAACCATGTACCGGATGTACGGACACCGGGCCTTCGATCTGGTAACGGTCAGCATCAACTATCCTGACGAGCAGGCAGGTGTACTCAAGGTGCTCACCAATGAGCACGCCACCAGCACCAACCGGATCCTAAGCTCGACCGATATCTACCCGCAACTGGCTGCGTTCGATCCGGACTGGAGCGCCGCGGTTCCATACACTTTGCTGATCCGCCCGGATGGCGAAGTCGTGTACAAACGCCAGGGCACAGTGGACCCACTGCAGCTGAAGCGGCTGATCGTCGCAAACCTGGCCGACGATGACTATCACGGTCATCAGGCCTATTGGAAGACTGCGGTTGAGACAAGGAACGAGACGAAAACCGAGACGGCAAAGTAGCGGACGCTTCGACCGGGTCTGGTCGAGCACATGCGTTCCGCTCACCTTCCAGACATATCACAGGAGGATTCCAATTCGGATCACGGCTTCACTTGCACGAATCTCGGTCATTCCGCTGTTGAGCATTCGGGCGCTGATTTGCCCGTACGCCGCCGACGCCCAGTCCCCGGCATCGCCAGTCGCGCCGCCGCCCATCACCTATCTCGCGCCGACCAAGGCGAACTATCTGAAATTCGCCGCCGAGACCGAGGCCACGCTACGCCGAGATGTTCTGGACGTTTGGTTCCCTCGAAGCGTGGACCACGAGCACGGAGGATTTTATTCCAACTTCGCCCGCGACTGGCAGCCCACCAAGAGTCAAGGAAAGTTCTCTGTGTTCCAGGGCCGCATGACCTGGATTGCGGCTCAGGTCGTGATGCGCCGGCCGGATTTGAAAGAACAGTATTTGCCCATCGTGCAGCACGGAGTGAAGTTTCTGAGCGATGTCCTGTGGGACAAACGGTACGGCGGTTTCTTCTGGGGCCTCGATGACAATGGTCACGTCACTCCTTTCTACAGCGATGGCAAAGAACTCTATGGAATCAGTTTCGACCTCTATGGCGCGGCTGCGGCCTATCAGGCAACCCACGATCCCAAGGCACTGGAACTTGCGCAGAACAGTTTTCGCTGGATCGACCAACACGCCCACGACGCAAAGAACGGCGGATACCTCGAATGGCTGACCCGTGATGGCCGAGTGGTGGAAGAAAAACCAGATGCGGTCATCCTACAATCGGTGCCGCTGGGCGCATTTCCCATCGGCTACAAGTCGATGAACACTCACATCCACCTGCTGGAATCGTTCACGCAGCTATACCAAGTGTGGAAGGACGACACGCTGCGCCAGCGTTTGGGAGAGTTGCTGGCGCTGGTTCGAGACCAGATCTGCGTTCCGCCAGGAGTGATGAACCTCTTCTTTACCAATGACTGGCGTCCCATTCCCGAACACGATTCGTACGGTCACGACGTTGAGACTGCCTACCTCATGCTGGAGGCGGAAGAGGTTCTGGGCCACGGTCACGATCCACGCACCGAGCACATGGCCAAACAACTCGTCGACCATGCTCTGGCCAACGGATGGGACGAAATCTACGGTGGCTTCTTTCAGGATGGCACCACCTTCGGCAGACCCGAATCCAAACTGAAAGAATGGTGGGTGCAGATGGAGGGGTTGAACTCGCTGCTGCTAATGCACGAAAAGTACGGCCGCGAGACCGAGCTCTACTTCAAAGCCTTCCAGCGGCAATGGCAGTTCATCAAGGATTACCAGACCGATGCCCAGTTTCATGGGCTCTACACCCTGATCGGGCCTGACGGTATCCCGGCCAACGCCAATAAAGGACAAATCTGGAAGGCGGCCTATCATGATGGCCGCGCCCTGCTGAATGTTACGGAGCGACTGCAAAAGCTGGCTGAAGCCGCAGCCCAGTAATAATCAGCGGGACACCTAACTCCACAACCGGTCCCACGAACGTTCCTGATCCCACTGCGATGTGGGTTTGAAATAGCCGGTGCCTGGCATGAGGTGCTGCTGCACCACATCTTCATTGAGGATTACGCCCAGACCCGGCCGGTCTGGAACCGTGATCCACCCGTGTTCCACGATAGGCGTTTTCACTCCCTCTTCTACCATCGACGACCACCAGGGAACGTCGAGGGAGTGGTTCTCGAGCGCCAGAAAGTTGAGCGTGGCGGCGGCGCAGTGCACGTTGGCCATGCAACTGACCGGCGTTCCGGCAAAGTGCATCGCCATGGGCACGCCATATTCCTCCGCCATGTTGCCGATTTTGTGAGTCTCAAGAATTCCCCCCGAGGTCGCCAAGTCGGGATGAATCTTGCTCACCGCGTGCCTCTCGCAAAGCACGCGGAAAGGTTCCTTCAGGTAGATATCCTCCCCGGTAAGAATCGGGGTCGGGCTCTCATCGGAAATCCGTTTCAGCAGATCGGTGTATGTCCAGGGAATCACGTCTTCCATCCAGGAAAGGTTGTACTTCTCGTACGCCTTGCCCAGGCGGATGATCGATTTCACACCCAGATGGCCGAGATGGTCCATGGAGAGCGGGATTTCCATGCCTACGGCGTCGCGCACCGCGGCAACGTATTGTTCCAGCATGGCAATGCCCTTGTCGGTGACTTCCATCGCCAGCAACGGATGCTCGAGCTGATTCATTTCCCACTGGCTTAAGTCGGAGGGCACCGTGACGGTGCCGGGCATATCCGAAACCATCTCGACGCCCAGGTCCATTTTCAACCACGTGATTCCCATCCCTTCCTTGCGTTCTTTCATGCGCCGAGCGTAGATTTTCGGATCCTTGGACTCAGTAGTGTCGGCGTAGACGCGTATCTTGTCGCGGAACTTGCCACCGCCCAGCATGGCATATACCGGTGTGCCGTACACCTTGCCAGTAATATCCCACAGCGCCATCTCGATAGCACAGACTCCGCCACCCTGGCGTGCATGGCCGCCAAATTGTTTGATCTTGCGAAAAATCTTGTCGAGCTGCAACGGGTTCTCGCCCAGAATGCGGCTCTTCAGAAAAAGGGCATACGTTGCGCTGGCGCCGTCCCGCACTTCCCCCAGCCCATATACGCCCTGATTAGTATCGATACGAATGATGGGGCAGGGGCTGGGCCCCGGTTTCACGATCGTCGCCACCCGCAAGTCGGCAATCTTCAGCGCCGAAGGACTCGAGTTCGTGTTGACTCCCTTCGGATATGCATCCAACGAATGGTCAAGTAACAGCGCTCCTCCCAGTATCCCCATCGAGGTCTTTAGAACGTCACGGCGATTCATGAATGATTTGTCCTTTCTCAGGCAGACCGCAAGCAGGGTAATGCGGGATCAAGATCGGTTCAACAACTTTCCGCTTTGAATCAGCGTTTACCCTGCAGCAGATCCTGTGGAGACGTAGCTAGCTACGCCTCTACGCCGGCGGCTAGTTTGACAAACCTTCTCTGATTTGAGATTTTTCGTGGACGCCACTGGAGAATGCTTTTCCAATGTGACGCTCAGTCTTCCCAGACCGGGGATACTTCATGAACAAAGCCGCAATCACGAATTCGATCCGCCATGCAGGAATCTTAACGATCAGCGCGTGCGCGATTTTGTTGTTCACGCCTGCGATCGCCCGCGCCCAAATGATCACCTTCTCGAATCAGGATTTGCTGGATTATACGGCGCAGAATCCATTTGGCCGTTTGCCCGACGGCCGGCCAAAGGTACCGGACGACCTGCTTGAGCGGGCGCGCGGGTTGTCAGCCGAGGAAATCTGGGCCGGTCTCGAAGACAAGAAGTTTCGCAATCAGTATGCGGATGGGTTCCACGTTTTATATCCCGGCAAAACCATGGTTGGACGGGCCTTCACAGTCCAATTCATGCCGGAACGCTCCGACCTGGACGACGTTGCCAAGGCCAAGGCGAAAGCGCATGGCATTCCACGGCTGACCAACCAGACGGCGATTGACATGCTGCAGCCTGGCGATGTGCTAGTAGTCGATCTTTTCGGCAAGAAGGTCGACGGAACCATGGTCGGTGACAATTTGTTTTACTACGTGATGAAAGCCACCCACAGTGGGGGGTTGGTGGTGGATGGAAGCGTCCGCGACCTCGACGGAATTTCGGAAATCGATATGCCCGCATATTTTCGCTCGGTCGATCCCACGCCCATCGGAAACGTCATGCTGACGGGAATCAACATTCCGATCCGAATCGGCGGGGTCACAGTCATGCCCGGCGATCTTGTGGTCGGCGACCGGGAAGGAGTCTATTTCATCCCGCCCCAAGCGGTTAAGGACGTCCTCGATCGCGCCGATGAGACCCACGTACACGATGAGTGGACTAAGAAGAAATTTGACGAAGAAAAATATAAATCCAGCGAAATTTACGGGTCTCCCACCGATCCCAAACTGAAACAGGAATATCAGGAGTACTTGAAGAAGCGATTGCAAGAGATTCGGAGCAAGCGGGATTCGCAACGCTGAGTATGGTGTTAGGACCGTCGAACTCTATCTTCACACGATTGCGGATGGCAGTCTGCGTGACATTGGTCCGCAAATTTGCTGCTACAGCTTGACCGTCTTGCCAGTTCTCGCCGCTTCATAGATGCCCGTCATGATGGTCAAGTCGCGCAACCCCTCTTCGCCCGGGGTGAGCGGCTCGTTGTTTTCCAGCACGCAATCGGACAGGTGGTCCATCTCCAGGGCGAAGTGATCGCGCACTGGAAGCGCCCGCTCTTCGGTGATGTTGTCATGGTGCACGTACATCCTTAAACCGCTATACGGGGTCGCGGGCTCGAGTTCGAACCATCCCTTGGTCGTCACCACCCGGTAACGGTTCTGCCCTGAATAGCCGTAACTGGACGTGCAGTTGGCCAGGATGCCGCTGGGGAAGCGCAGTTGGAAATTTATCCCTTCTTCGACTTCTTTGAAGCGCACGTCTCCTGGCGTCGTGTACATCATCGCGTTAATCTCGATAGGTTCCTCGCCGGTGAGATAGCGCGCCGCCTGCAGAGAGTAGATGCCGATGTCCATTAGCGATCCGCCTCCCGCCAGCGTCTTGTTAAGCCGCCACTGAGTTGGATCTCCGATGTTGAACCCGTGATCGGCCAGGATGACTTTGGTGGGCCCCAGCTCCTGCTGGCGCGCCATGCGGATCGCTTCCTGGTTATAGGGTTCGTAGCGGCAGCGGTACGCCACCATCAGTCTCCGGTTGGCTTTGCGCGCGGCGTCAATCATTTGTTGACATTCCGCCGGCGTATTGGCCATGGGCTTTTCCGACAGCACATGCTTGCCTGCCTGATGTCCGCGAATTGTGTATTCAGCGTGCATCCCGTTCGGCAGCACGATATAGATGACGTCAACTTCTGCATTGTCCCTGAGCTGATCGTAATTCTGGTAGTTGTAGATATTCTTCGCGTCCACACCGTAGCGCAGCGCGAGTTTGTTCGCCTTGTCGGGATGGCCGCTGACCAGGGCCACTACCTTCGATTTTTCGCATTTCGCGAAAGCCGGCAGAATCTGGTTAATGGAAAGACTGCCCAAGCCTACAATCGCCCATCCCAATTTTTTCCCGGGCGCATCGGGCACCCGCTGGGCCGCGGCTCCCTTCAAGAGTGTCCCAGCCACATTGGCCGCCACCAGGCCTTGGCCAACCTTGGTGATGAAGCCTCGGCGAGTGATTTCCTTGGCGAATGACTCCGACATGGTCAGAACTCCTTTTGCTTTGGGAAGACGAGCCCCATTTGCGCGGCGACAGTCTACCGCACTCGACTGCGGCTGAACTACAAAATAGACGACGCCAACGCAGAAGAAAAGCGATGCGGGCTATCGGCGTCGGTTTCCGGTATCGGCCCGCATCATACCATCGCACGGTGGCGGAGGAAATATTGAGGGTTATCGCTTACTCACATGGTGAAACGGGACTTTGTTGTTGACAATGAGACGCCAATGGCTCAGACTGCCCCAGTTTTTCCGTCCCCGGTTCGCCGATCATGAATTTAGTAAGAACAATGTTGGTGTCCGCACTTTGCGCTTCCCTGCTCTGTTTCTGTGGCACAGCGCTGGCGGCGGAACGCTTCTCCGTCGTCGCGGTGTTAGCCGAGCCTGGATTTTCACCTGCCGATACCGCGGCCTCGTCATCACAACAATTGCAGACTATCCTTCCCGGTGCTCGTTTCGCATCGACGGAACAACTGCCCCCCTTATTGAAAGACTCAACCACACGCCTGTTGGTGCTTCCCTACGGTTCGGCTTTCCCCGAATCTGCCTGGCCGGATATTTACGCGTTTCTCCAGCGCGGAGGCAACCTGCTGGTGCTGGGCGGCCGGCCCTTTACCCGCTCCGCGTATCGCGACGCCAATGGCTGGAAGCTTCGCGACTATAGCGTCCGGTTCACCCGTCCCTTGATGATCGATCAGTATCAAATCACGCCCGGTTCAGACCGGCTGCAATTCCAGACGAATCCAGAGATCCCTCTGAGCCTGCCCGCGTTCCATTGGCGCCGCGCCTTCAGCCCCATCATTCGCTTGAGCGCGGTTGACCTGTACAAGAGAGGTGGAGCGGCGGGCTCGATTGATGCCCGTCTTGTCACCCTCGCCTGGGGTGTAAGGGACGGCCGCAAGCTTGCTGCGCCGGCTGTGCAGATCGATCATCTGAGAAACGGCTTTGACGGCGGACGCTGGATTTTTCTCAATGCTGAGCTGACGCCAGATTTCTATGGCGGCCCGGATGCCGGGAAGATCGATACTGCGAAGATCGTTCGGGATCTCGCTGAAACGGCCTTGCGCGGCAGTGAGGAATTTTCCGTCAGACCAGTGCTGCCTCTCTATTTGCCCGGTGAGCCCGTGCAACTCGACATTGCTTGGCACGCTAGTCAAACAACCACAGCCCCGCTGACCGTGAGAATCAAAACCTTTCCCGCCGACCAATCGTCGGACCAGTCGGTCGTGACCACAGCTGCTCCTACCACCCAGCCTGGCATTCTTCCGGCTCTAGTTCTCCCCGCTCCCGGCGCAAAGGGTTTGCAGGTCATAGAGGCCGAACTGCTGAGCAACGACGAAGACGGCGAAAAGGTTCGCGCCCGCTATCACTCCGGCTTCTGGATACGCGATGCGGATTACTTGCGTTCCGGTCCGAAGCTGACCGTCAATCCCGACTACTTCGAACTCGAGGGGCAATCTCTGGCCGTAGTCGGGACCACCTACATGTCCAGCGAGGTACAGCGCCTCTATTTCGAACATCCCAACACCTATGTGTGGGACCGCGATCTCGCACAGATTCATCAGGCCGGCCTGAATATGATCCGGAGCGGCTGGTGGACCGGTTGGGACAAGTTTTGCGACGAAAATGGACAGCCTTACGAGCGCACCTTGCGCACCATCGAAGCCTATCTGATGACTGCCCGGCGCAATGACCTGCCGGTGCAGTTCAATTTGTTCGCCTTCCTGCCCGACGTTTTGGGCGGAGTGAATCCCTATCTTGATCCCTATGCTGTTCGTAAACAGCGCACGCTGATCTCCGCCGTGGTGGCTCGTTTCCACGATGTTCCCTGGCTGGCCTGGGACTTCATCAATGAGCCGAGCATCTCCCAGCATTTGTGGACGATGCGTCCCAATGGCGATGCGATTGAGCTGCAGGCGTGGAATGATTGGTTGAATAGACGCTATCCGGATCGGGCAGCGCTGGCCGCCGCATGGAATCTGCCCACCGCCTCGCTGACCGGAACCATTCCGCTTCCCGAGGAAATCGAATTCACCCCGCGCGGCATGTACGTGGGCCACAATTCGCTCAAGGTCTATGACTTTTTTCTTTTTGCCCAGGATGTTTTCTCCACCTGGGTACAAACCATGCGCGATGCAGTCCGGGCCGCTGGATCGCAGCAGTTGATTACGGTCGGACAAGACGAAGGTGGCATCCAGGATCGTCTTTCGCCCGCGTACTGGGGACAGTTCGTCAGCTTTACCACCAACCACTCCTGGTGGCAGAACGACTATGTGCTGTGGGATTCCCTCCTAGCGAAGCAGCCCGGCGAAGCCATGCTGATCCAGGAGACTGGCCTGCAGCGGGAACTGAACTTCGACGAGACCGCACGCCGAACTCCGGAAAACGAAGCAGCGCTTCTGGAACGCAAAATTGCTGCATCTTTTATCCAGGGCTCGGGCGCCATCGAGTGGCTTTGGAACACAAACTCGGACATGACGGAGAGTAACGAGACTCCCATCGGAGCCCTCCTTCCCGACGCCACCGAAAAGCCGGAAGCCGCCGTGTTGCGCGGTTATGCCACCTTCTCGAAGTCCCTGAGCGCCCATCTTCACAAGCCCCAGGCGCCTTCTATCGCGGTCGTCACCTCTCAGGCGGCCCAGTTTTCTGTCATTGCGGATTTGCAATTGGAGGCGCAACGTAAGGCGGTTCGGGCGTTGGCTTACGACGATCGATTGACTCTTTACGCAGTCGCTGAGAACCAGATCGCGAAACTGGGATCGCCCAAGCTTGCCATCTTGCCGTCGCCTCAGGCTCTAACCGAGAAGGCCTGGCGGGCACTGTTGAAGTACACCAATGATGGTGGGAACCTGCTGATTACCGGACCCGTGGACCACCACGAACACTGGCAGACCACAAGCCGGGCCGCGGAATTAAAACTGGAGGCGCAAACCGAGCCGCTCACCTACCACAACGCGGCCATTTCCCTTAACAACCGTTCCATTCCACTTGCTTTCGATCAGCAGAAACAAAGTTGGCTGGACTCGCTGCGATTCAAAGATGGATCCACGCTCCAGCAGATTGCTTACGGCAAGGGACGCATCTTCTGGGCTGCTTATCCGGTGGAATTGGCCGAAGGGACACAAGCCGCCGCCGACCTGTACGCCTACATCGCGGGCAAGGTCGGAATCACACCTATGTTTGAGTTGCAATCGCCGCTTACTCAGGGCGTGCTGGTGTATCCGATCGAACTCCAGAATTCAGTCCTCTACGTGCTTGTTTCCGACAGCTCCGACGACGCCAAGGTGGACCTGCGCGACACCCTGACGGGTACGCGCCTGACCCTTCCACTCGCCAGCCAACATGCCGCCCTCGCAGTGATCGGAAAACAGGAGAAGAGCGTTGTCGCCAAGTATGGTTTTTAGAACCAGAGAATTGCCAACGCCGCTCTCCCCGTAAGTGAGAGTTGCATGGCCCAAGAAATCGGTCATCTGCGGCCTGGCTCGAACCCTCCCCACGGTGTGGGCAGCAGAGGTGAGAACATCATTTCCGAGTAGGCCGCACTCCCCCGGAGGGGGAAGTCGCCTGCCTGTTGAGCGAGTGATGGCTCCGTCTGGGCGCTTCTTCCGACCATCGGTGCGCCCCTTGCCGCGGCGACCGAGACTCGCGCGCCCGGGCGATCTGGTCACTGCGCTTTAGGACTCGAGAGGATGGGTTGTGCAGTGCGCCGGACCTCATCAAACGTTCTCCGACTTGCTGGATGGTGCCGCAACGACAAAGGGCGATCTCTTTGAGCAGTTTCTCCATAAGTTTGATCCGGTCGCGCTGAATCTTCAGCTCTTTGAGCTTACCTTGGGCTGCGTTTCGCCTTTTCGTACGCGAGCTAAAACCCAGGAACAACGACGTCAGTTCCTTCAAGGAAAATCCTGTGTTCTGCCCAAAGCGGATCAGCGTCAAGCGATCCAAAACGTCGGTTCCATACACTCGGTGTCCGTTCAAGCGGTGAGGCGGAGGGAGCAGCCCGATGTTCTCGTAGAAGCGGATGGTCGTCGCCAGGACCCCAGTCCGCTCCGCCACTTCGGAAATTCTCATGAAAGTCAGTCTAGATCGCGCTTGACGAAGAGTCCACTGGAAGTCCTAGCCTGAAATCCACGGGGCAAGTATGGCTGCGCATCATGGATCGACTCACGCTGGTCCAGGTGGTATTCAAAGCTGAATTCGAGAATGAGTCGGTTCAGGTAGTTCGCATCACTATCGGCCCGCACGCAAAACTTCCCATGCACGACCTGACCGCTCGCGTGGTCGTTCCCCTGACTGACCAAGACTTGAGGCTAACGTTTCCAAACCGAGAAACGAGAGAAGAACACGGCAAGGCAGGTCAGACCATGTGGGTGTCTGCCCAGAGGCATGCCGGTGAAAATCTCACCGACCAGCCCATTGAATTCATCGCCGTGATTCCGAAATCGAAATACAGAACCGACGGACCTCGATGCCTACAACCAGCTCGGAGCGCAGCACCAACCCATCCCCGACAGCGGGAGGAAGCAGTGCAGGGCCCAGAGTAACCGCTACTTCTCCTCGGTAAACTGCAGCGTGTAAGCCGTGGCCGGATCGAAGGCCCTATCGATTACTTTCAGCTCGAAAAGCTGCTTGTACATGGTGGTCCAGCGCTCGGAGC
>Ga0099827_10001158_pt1 | contig 13298 bp, 10 predicted proteins | sample CZO8metaG_FD_79339 | JGI IMG/M metagenome (GOLD analysis project Ga0099827, IMG submission 79339) | Vadose zone soil microbial communities from the Eel River Critical Zone Observatory, Northern California, USA - CZOApr15con1.8 metaG | ecosystem: Environmental > Terrestrial > Soil > Vadose zone ...
CAATCATTGAAGTCGTCCACAACTTTAACGCACGCAAGCTCATCATCGGCCCAGAACCGGTCGGGCCTCCTCCGATAGACGTGGCGCAAATCTGTACGAGGAACTGCGGATCACTCATCCCAGGCTTCCCCTATGGACCAAGTACTGGGCCTGCGGCAGTCTTGGCCCCTCAGCCTCCAAAAGGGCCGATACAGATTTCGCGGTTTGATCCCGGACAAGTCATCCGGCGTATCGAGCCGATTTACCCTCCGCTGGCCAGGGCCGCCCGCGTACAAGGGACGGTGGTCCTGCATGCAATCATCAGCCGCCAGGGTACAGTAGAGAGGCTCGAAGTCGCTTCCGGCCATCCTATGCTGGATAGAGCCGCCATTGAGGCCGTGAGCCAATGGCTTTTTCGTCCCTACATACTCAACGGCCAGCCCATCGAGGTAGAGACACAGATTACCGTCAACTTTGTTCTGGGAGGGTCGTAGAAAGAGGGAATACAAGGGGTTTTCCAGCTTTGAACGGGCCTCTGCCCAAGGCTAAAAGCGGCAGGCGGGGGCCAATTTTGGCTCTGGGAGGCCCTAAATTCTGTGGAAAAGCCTGTGGAATTTCATTGCCCGGTAAAATTAAAGCAATGTTAATTCAGGAACTTACAGGCTTTGCATCAGCTTTGCAGCATCTCGTAAGCAACTCTGGATAAATGACTTAAAGCGGTATGACAGAATTTTGAGCAGGGATTCAAAAACCGCCGCCAAAGCTCTGCAAACAGCCAAAGTTTTGCACATTTTGGCCTAAGGTGTTTTACCAGATATACTCGCTCAGCCCTCCGGATTTGGCTCCGATTACCGTTGCGGGGAACTGCAAAAACTCGCTGTTTTGTTCCAAAATGGAACTTCCATTAATGGGAATTAGAGGTTCTAAGGCCCTACTCTTCGGCGCAACTGGCTGAGCAACTGCGAGCGGGTAAGCCATAACCCCGCGAATGCTGCCGCCCCCCAGGTAAAGGAAATAAGGGCGAGAGCTTTCACATCGGCGAGACGGCTGCCATCCAGATGCACTGCTTTGCCTGCAAGATAACTGGCGGCAGCGGCGATAAGGGAAACGAAAAGGGCTTTGCCCAGCTCGAGCCAGTTCATATCACTCAATCTGACCAGACGTTTGCGATTGAGCAGGACCGCGAGGGCCACGGTGTGCGCCGCAATGCCAAGGTCAGACGCAATCGTCAGCCCGACGGCCAGATGCGAATGAAAAAGCGCTGCGTACATCGGCAGCGACGCGGCCGTAATGATGGTGCCGGCGACCATGGGCGTGAGCGTGTTGCCGGCGGCGTAGAAAGCGCGGGCATAGAGCGCCTGTGCTGACCACAAGGCAAGGGAAAGTGCAAACCAGAAAAAGAAGAGTGCGGTCTGTTGTGAGTCCGCCCAGGTGAATTTGCCGCGGCGAAAAACAAGATCAACAAACGGCAGGGATGCTGCCATCATCCACGAGCTCGCCAGAAGAGACGCCGCGGCCACACGGTACACTGAGTTATTCACACTGGTGGCGAACTCCCCCAGTTTCTTCTCGCCGAACAAGCGGGCAAAGAAAGGAAGAGACGCCTGCCCTGAGGCCTGGCCCAGAACCGCGATGGGAACCAGGAACAATTTCTTGGCGAAGTTCAGGCGGCTGATGTCACCGGCGAGGCCGGCGGCGAAGTAGCGCATGATCCATTCATCGGCGCTGACGAGAGAAACGCCGAGCATGAGCGGGATCGACAGCCATACCCACTCGCGAAATCCCGGGTTGCTGATCTCAAATGACGGGCGGTAGCTAATCCCGGTGCGCCTGGCTCCGATCGCGTTAATCAGGAACGGGCCCCCGACCGCGCCGGCCAGCGCCCCGTAAGCCAGCGAGGCGATTCCCAATTGGCGATGGAGCAGCACGCCGCCCAGAATAATGAAGACGTTATAAAAAATTCCTCCCAGGGCGGGCAGCAGGAACAGGCGCCGCGAGAGCAGTACCGCCGAAACCACCCCGCCTACATAAAAGAACACCTGCGCCGGCAGCAGGATTCGCGTCAGATAGGTGCATAACGCGAGCTGTTCTGGCGTGAAGCTATGAAAATATCGGTGCAGGATCTGTGGTGTAAAAATCTCTGTCAGCACAATGCCTATACCCAGCACCGCCGTCATCACGGTAATGATCACCGAAAATGCCTTATGCGCCTCGGCCTCGCGCTTTTCCGAAACATAACGCGTGAAAATAGAGATAAACGTGATCGAGACCGTGCCGCCGGCGACCAGATAATTCAGCCAGTCGGGGATGGTAAAGGCGGCGAAGAAAGCGTCCGTCTGTCGATCAGCCCCGAAGGTATTTGAGATATAGGTTTCACGCAGGAAGCCAACAACCCGCGACAGCATCACCGTGGACATCAGCAGCAGCGTCGCTGAGAGCGGCGTGTGCTCATGCGATGGCCGCAGCCAGCGCAGGGCGCTGCCAAATGAAGACTTGGGTGAGGGTGAGGCAGGTGTGGTTGCCATCTTGCCGGATTGTACACAAATCGATGAGACAAGGTTTTCCTTGAGTTCGATGCAATTTGTAAGCCGGCAAAACCCGTGTGGCACAGCCGTCCCCGGCTCTGCAAGCGCCGAAGGCGCAACGCCGGATTAGACGAGCTTGGAACTGCGAAAACCGTCGTCCGACCCTGAAAACAGGACTAGAATCATAAGATGTTCGAACGGTACACAGAACAAGCCCGCCGCGTTATCTTCTTTTCACGTTATGAAGCTTCCCAGCTAGGTTCTCCACAGATCGAAACCGAGCACCTGTTGCTCGGACTCATTCGAGAAGACAAGGCCCTCTTATGTAATTTTCTTACCTATGAGCACCTGGAAAGCATCCGCTTGGCAATTGAATCGTCTGCCAAAGACTCCAAAAGAATTTCCAGCAGCGTAGATCTTTCTCTCAGCCCTGAAAGCAAACTCGCCCTCAAGAGTGCAGCCGACCACACTGACCAGCGCTCGGAGCGATATATCGACACCGCACATCTGTTCTTAGGTCTGTTATCTCAAAAATCCTCATTGGCCACTGAACTTCTAGCTCAGCACGGCCTAACGATAGAGCGTGTCTTACAAGGTGTGAAGAAGACTCCCGCCAGTGAGCGCCCGAGAACTGTGTCCCCGAAGAGGCGGTCGAACCCACTGCCACCTTGGAGCTGGCCCGACGCCACCTAACTGCCTTGGACAGCCATCCTCCCCAAGTGTCGCTGTTGCGAAACCAGCTCGCGACCCTGATGTAACAGTGGTTACTAGCGGCCAGATGAATTTTTAGGTAACCTGTCTCGCATGCGAATCCACAAGCTTTTTTGCCTTTTCTGTCTCTCCGTCTCGGCATGGGGGCAGCATCTGGTCAAGCAGGATGTCTTCAACGCCATCGCCAACGAATATTCCGGCGAGGCGGCGCAAGAGAACGTGCGCAACATCGTGCAGTACCACCGCATTCAGGGCAGCCCCATGATGGAAAGCGTTGCCAAAGACTTTGTGCTGCCCCGCCTGAAGGCCGCCGGGCTTGAGGCCTCGATCGAGCAATTCGCCTCTGACGGAAAGACGAAATATGGCACCTTCACCTCACCCATGGGGTGGGATATCCACTCCGGCGAGCTTTGGGTTGAGAGTGCCGGCGGTGCAAAGAATTTCACTCCTATCCGCCTGTGCCGCTACAGCGACGTACCCATGTGCGTTTCCACCTACTCCAAGGGTGGCGACTGGAAGGGGGAGCTGGTTGACGTGGGTTCGGGCGCCAAGGATTCCGATTACGCCAGTAAAGACGTGAAAGGTAAAGTGGCGCTGGCTTACGGATATGCAGCCCGTGTGGTGCGCCAGGCTGTGCTCAAGCACGGCGCGGTAGGAGCGGTGATTTATCCGGCGGCTGACGACCGCCCCGACCACCCGGACATGGTGCGCTACAACGGCGTGTGGACCCAGGCCGATGAGCTCGACCGCACCCGCGGCAGCTTCCAGATCTCGCGCAACCAGTACGACACGCTGAAGCAACTGATGCTCGACGGGCCGGTGGTCGCCCACGGCAAGATTGATTCCACGCTCTCGTCAGGAAAGCTCACTCTGGTGCATGCTTACATTCGCGGGAGCCAGCGTGACCGCGAGGTGCTGATCACCGCGCATCTCGATCATCCTAAGTGGAGCGCCAACGACAATGCCTCGGGCGACGGCGCCATGATGGAGATGGCCCGCACACTCAACACTCTGATCGCCAGCGGAAAGATTCCCGCACCCACCTACACCATCCATTTTATGTGGGTGCCTGAGTACTACGGGACTATGGCCTACGTGGCGAACCATGCTGAAGCGCGCCGCTGCAGCGCCTGGGATGATCCGCGCGCCAAGGGCAAATCCGACGCCTCCAAAGGGCCCTGCGTCATCGCCAACATCAACATGGATATGGTCGGCGAAGACACCGTCAAAACCAACTCGCGCTTCTACATCACCCGCACGCCCGACTCCGTCTCCTCGTTCCTCAATGCGTTGATGAGCGACGTGCTGCAGCAGACCCGCGCCGCCGATCTCTATGCCCCGACCGGCACCCGCAATTACTGGATGCCTGAGGTGATTAACTACGCCCAGGGCAGCGACCACGACGTCTTTCTCGGCCTCGGCATTCCCAGCACCATGCTGGGACACGACCCTGACTGGACCCACCATACCAGCGAAGACACCATCGACAAGACCGATGCCAGCGAACTGCGCCGTGTGGGGACTTTGGCCTCTGCCGCCGCCTGGTGGATTGGCGATGGCGGGGAAGAGAAGTCTGCCCGCGTGCTTGATAGCTGGTTCCAGGTCGAGGGCGACAGCACGGTGCAGAAACTCAACTTCTACCGTGACCTCGGGGCCTTCACTCATACATCAGCCTCGAACAAGCGCAAGCCCGCGCGCGGCGGAGCCGGCCCACATCGGCTGACGCTGCTGCCGCTCGACAGCTCCGTCTTCAGCGCGCTCGAAGGCGAGGACAAGAAGTGGGTGCAAGCGCAGCAGGAACGCTTCCCCGACGCCTCCAACAGCCTGGCGACAAAGCCGACCTTCGAGTTGCTGGCCTTTGAAACCATCAACCTGATGGATGGCCACCGCTCTACATCCGAAATCGCCGATAGCCTCAGCGCCGAATTCCTGACGGATATCGATCAGGACTGGGTGGATCGGCTGGTGGGAATCCTGGCGGCACAAAAACTCATCGCCACAAGATGAAATTGAGCCACGGATGAACACGGATTGCTGAGACTTGCATCACCACAAAGACACAGAGGTACAGAGAAACTTATTCAGTCTTGTCATCCTGAGCGCCGGCTTTTTGGCGCGAAGGATCTCGAGTTTTGCCGGCGGCTTGTGCAATTTGAATTCATTACTACTGGCAACTGACAACCGGCAACTGGGAACTGATTTCCAATCTGCGTTCATCTGTGCAAATCTGCGGCTGCTTTTATTTTTTCTGCGGTGTCTCGGCCCTCGCGTATGCAATCAGGCACGCCCACACCCCTATACGCGTTGCCGATGACATAGAGCCCCGCAGCACGTGCGCGCAGTGCTTCAATCCGCGCTACGCGCTCCAGGTGGCCGACCTCATACTGCGGCATGGAGTGTGGCCAGCGAAAGACCCTTGTAAACGCGGGCTCGGCATTGATGCCTAAGATTTCGCTGAACTCGCGGCGCACCAGCGCAATCGCATCCGGATTGCTGAGCGCCAAAGCGGCTTCATTGCGCGCACCCCCCAGGAAACCGCGCACCACAACCAGATCTGAAGCCACCCGGTAATTGAATTTGTTTCCTACAAAGGTGCAGGCCAACAGGCTGCTTTTTTCTTCGGCTGGCACCAGGAAGCCAAAGCCTTCCGGCAAACTTCCCTGCTGCTGCAATTCCTTCTTCGGGAAGGCAAGCGTCACAATCAGCGAGGAGGTATAAGCAATCTTCTCTAACTCCTGCGCCAGCTCCGGGCAAGAGCCCTGCAGGAGCCGTGCTGCCGCGTGGGCGGGAGTGGCGAGGATGATGGCATCAAAATCATCTGAGAAATCGGCCCCGCGCAGCTTCCCTGTCAGCTTCCATTGTTCTGCCCGGCGCACATCGGTGATGGTGCATTGCGTATGCATGGCAGCAGCATCGAGCCTGGCTATCATGGCATCCAGCAACTGCTGCATGCCGTTTTTCAGGGTGGTAAAAATCGAGTGCGAACTTTGCCCCTTGCCGGTGGAAGCTTGCAATGCACGAATCAGGCTGCCGTGTTGCTCTTCCATCTGCACAAAGCGGGGCATAATGGTGCGCATGCTCAAGTTGGCGGCGCGGCCTCCGTAGACACCGGCCAGCATCGGGTCCGCCAGGCGCTCGACAACCTCATGCCCAAAATGGCGCGCCACAAACGCGGCCACGCTCTCATCACCATTACTTTTTCTCGGCTGAAATTTGACCTCGTCGGCGATGATGCGCCTGGTCTCTTCGGAGAACAACTCGGAGCGCGCGACGCTCTCGAGCGAGGTGGGAACAATAAACTGCAGACCTTCAGGCAGCAGCGCCAATTTGCCGCGCAACAGAACAAAAGTCTTGCGCTGGGCGTCGTTTGACCCGATGAGCTGCTCTTCGAGGCCAAGCTCGCGGCAGAGCTCAAAGGCCCAGAGTTTTTCTGAGAGAAAAGAGTCAGCCCCGGTCTCAATTACGCAGCCGCTGACCTGTTCGCTGCCTACAATGCCCCCCAACCGGGTGGTTTGCTCAAAGAGCTGCCAGGCGAGGGCGGCTCCAGCGCGCCGGGCCTTCTCGAGATAATAGGCGGCGCTCAGCCCCGAAATTCCTCCGCCGATGATGGCAATCTTCTTCAACTGCTGTGTCCTTTTCTCCTGAGATCCACTCTTTACTTTCGTGATACCCCTCTCCCCCACTTGCCAGCTGGCCATTTTGACCTTAAGTGCTTAGGATTGAATGGCCTACGGAACCACCTACTGGTAGTCAAACGGGCGTCTTCCAAGGGCCTCTGCAACCGCCTCGCTGTTTATCCCTGGAACATCGGGCGCAGCTCAAGGAAATGATCAGCCATGATCGCTCAAAAACCAAGGGTTTGATATCAGTAAAAGCTAACCACAAAAAGCACAAAGGCCAGAATGAATTCAGCCACGGATTTGCACGGATGATCACGGATTGACCTTTGATTTGTCCGTGCCATCCGTGTTCATCCGTGGCTAATAACCTTTTGCGCCAGGGCCTTGCGGGCCAAATCGGCCAGGGCGGCGGCGAAGGTGGGGGAGGCGTTCAGGGACTCGGGGCGCTCCAACTCCATGCCCTGCTCACGCGCGAACTGCTTGAAGCCGATATCAATGTCGTAGAGCACTTCGACATGGTCACAGACGAAGCCGATGGGCTGCACCAGCACGGAGCGGTGCCCGGCGGATTTCAACTGCAGAATGGTTTCTTCTACGGTAGGTCCAATCCAGCTCCCTGGACCTCCTGACATTCCCTGGCTCTGGAAGGCGAACTTCCATTCTTTGACTTCGGGCACGCGTGCCGCCACCAGCGCCGCCGTCTCTTTGGCCTGGGTCTCGTAGGGATCGCCCTCTTCAATGGTGCGCCGCGGCACGCTGTGCGCGGTGAAGATCACTGGGACCTTGCTTTTGGTGCGCTCGGAGATCTGTTTCCATGCGGGGGCAAGTTTTTCGGCAAAAGCCAGCGTGAGCAGCGGATGATCATGCCACGATTCCACGAATTCCAATTTGATTTTGTCGCCGGTCTCGGCGAAGGCGCTGCTCTTGTAGAGTCCCACGCTGGTGCGCGAGTTGTGCGGCGCGAGACAGATGGCGGCGGCGCGGGTGATGCCGTCGGCGAGCATCTGCTGGACAGCAGCGGGAATATAAGGATGCCAGTTGCGCATGCCGATATACACCGGCAGCCCGAGCAGGCGCTCTAAACCTTCGGCCTGGGCGCGCGTGTGCTTGAGCAGCGGAGAGCTGCCAATCAATCCGTAGCGATGCTCGACCTCCTGCATGGTCTGGGGCGAAATGGGACGCCCGCCGGTGATGTTGCGCATGAACGCGGGCACGTCCTCGGGCTTCTCGGGGCTGCCGTGGGCGAGAAGAAGGACGGCTTCTTTTTCAGGCATGATGTCGCTCCTTGGGGTGACTCACCACAAGAGACACAGAGAAAACTTATCAATCTTGTCATCCTGAGCGCCTGCTCTTTGGCGCGAAGGATCTTGGGTTTTGTTGGCAGCTTGTGAAATTTGCGTTTAGTTCACGGCTCCTACTGGCAACCGGCAACTGATTTCAAATCCGTGTTCATCCGTGCAAATCCGTGGCTGAAATGCCTTTCTCTGTGTCTCTGTGTTTCTGTGGTGAACTCGTGTATTCCCTCACGAAATCCACCAGGGCCCGCACATTCTCCACCGGAGTCTCGGGCAGAATACCGTGGCCCAAATTAAAGATGTGTCCCACGCGGCCGTTCGCGCGCCGCAAAATATCTTCCACTGCTGCGCGGATTGTCTTCCAATCGGCGAATAGCGTGACCGGGTCAAGGTTTCCCTGCACGGCGCAGCGATGGCTCAGCTTCTGCCAGCCTTCATCGAGCGGAATGCGCCAGTCGAGGCCAATGACGTCAGCCCCCGTCTCCTGCATGGCCTCGAGCAGCGTTGCCGTGTCAGTCCCAAAGTAGATGACGGGCACACCGCCGCGCCGCAGCTTTTGGACGAGCGCTTTGCTCTCGGGTAACACATACCGGCGATAATCCTGCGGCGAAAGGCAGCCCACCCAACTGTCGAAGACCTGCAGTGCGTCTGCTCCGGCGCGTACCTGCTCGTCGGCGTATTCGCTCAACACCGCGACCAACTTGCGCATCAGCTCACTCCAGGCGGCAGGCGAAGAGTACATAATCTTCTTGGTATGGATATAGTGGCGCGAGCCGCCGCCCTCGATCATGTAGCTGGCCAGGGTGAAGGGCGCGCCGCAGAACCCGATGACCGGCAGGCGCGTACCGAAATGGGAGGCGACCTGGCGGACTGCATCCGCCACATAGCCGAGGTCGGCGGCGCGGTCGGTACGCAGCCTTGCAATGGACTCGGCAGAGCGCAGTGGCTCAGCAATCACCGGGCCCTCGCCCGCGCTGAAATGAAAATCAACTCCCATGACCTCAAGCGGCAGTAACAGATCGGCAAAGATAATGGCGGCGTCTACCCCCAGCTTTTCCGCGGCGGTGATGGTGACCTCGGCCGCGATCGCCGGATTTTTGCAAATCTCAAGCAGTGAATGCTGCTTGCGCACCGCACGGTACTCAGCCATGTAGCGTCCCGCCTGGCGCATCAGCCAGACGGGCGTTGCGTCTACAGGGAGCTGTTTGCAGGCGTGCACAAAGCGGGAGTTGGGGGCAGACATAAGGGTTCAGGTCAGGCCGTGCTGCGATTCACAAGTCTAACAAAAGGCGTTTGTAATGGAATAGCGGAGGATAATATAAAACGACGTGAAACTAGAACAGATTGAGCGATTAAGGCAAAACGAGGGCAAAGTGGTCAAGATCACCTGTTCGGACGGCGAACTGCTGGAAGCGAAAATCCTTCACGTTGACGATGAATACCGCGATGCCGTTTATGACCTTGTCTCCTCAACAATGCCGGAAAAGTACAAAGATGGCGCCACCGCATATGTCATTGAATGGGATGACATCGTGGATTTCCAGTGATTTGCAAGCCGCCCTACCTGACGGGACAATCTTGTCTTTCAACCCTGGTGTATCCGCACAGCACCGGGGCTGAAGCCCATTTGTCTTGCATGTTAACGCAGGCCTTAAGGCCTGCTCTTCCACGGTAGTGGATACAGTTAATTTTGGAATCGTTATAGACCTGGCACAGCCGGCTGGACGCCGGCGCTACATCAAACCGGCTTCAGACGACAAAATCTGGGTTACAACAGCGATTCCAAGGAATTATCTCTCTTGTCCTAATTTGCCACGCTGGTGGCAAGATTCCCGTGCTATGCTCCCCTTCATATCTGTCTTTTGACGTCGAAGAATGAGAAAAGGACAGTGCAGAATTATCCAGGAGCGAGATTTTGCGCCACTCGAATCTTCTTTTGCTGCTGTGTTTTGTGTTTTTTTCGGTCGCACTGTGGGGGCAAGACGACGCTCCCCTGGGCGACGTTGCCCGCAAAGCGCGCCAGACGAAGTCGTCGCAACCGCACGCCAAGGTGACGGCCACGACCGAAGATTCCGCGCCCTCCGGTGAAGCGGGAAAACTGGACTTAGACCCTTGTGCTCTGCTCACCACGAACGAAGTAGAAGAGGTCTTGGGCGGCCCACTGGCGTCTGCCGCTCACCCTGTCTCTCAGGAGAGCGGCGCCAAGGCTTGCGGCTACACCACTGCAAAGAGTCCCACTACCGGCGCAACCGGCGATCTCTTGATTGCTTCTGAATCTGTTTTTCAAAATGGACACGATATGTGGCGGGAGCACATCAGTGCTTTCCGCGAGACTGTCCCCGGAGTCGGCGATGATGCTGATCGGGTTGCGGGCCGCGACGGCTTGAACATACGGAAAGGCCGGGTTTTTTTGACGGTCAGAGTGCGCTACGCTTTTGCGGACCGCAAGCCGTCGCCGGCTGATGTCGACATTGAGCATGAAAAAGAGCGGGAGCTGGGGAAGAAGGTTGTTGCCAAGCTGCCTTATAGCCAGGTTGGCAGCTACACGCTGCATTCCAGCCGGGGCGGCAGCGATACGTCGCCTGCATCGTCAAATTATCCGGCAGGATATCCCTGGGTGCCGGGAGGGGCGACACAAGGAACCGGGGATGAGGCGGCGCTCAGAGCGCAGCGCGACGCCTGCGTAGCCAATGTCGAAGACACTTACAACAAGAGGCTTGCAGCGGCAAAGACAAAGCAAGAGTACATTCCGGGAAAAGAAATGGACCAGTTCCAAAAAATGCGTGAAGACGCGCTCAAGGAATGCGACAGGCCGCTGATGGACAAAAGAGCCACCAACCCTTAGTAGAGCAAAGCATTCAGCATTCAGCCAAACCCAGATTCTTCCTGGAGAATTGTTTCATTGGGTCATCGGGCCATTGAGTCATTTAGACGGTCTTGTGTTCTGGTAGATGTGTGTTCCCTTCAAGCGAAAAACGGCCGCCGACTGGCGCAGATATTGGTCGCCCGTTTCACCGATGCTAGCCGATGCTGGTTAATCCGTGCTTATCTGTGTTCATCCGTGGCACAATTCTTGGTTCTTGCAAAGGAAATCACCTGTGAAGCAGAGATATCCGAAGTATCTGCGCCGGTATACCGATATCCCCGCGCTGATCTATCTTTTGTGCGAGCGCAAGCTGTCGCTGCTCGATCCGCAATCGTGGGACGACAGCAATGACTCCCACTACCTGACCCTCTACCGCGAGAAGAAGCAGCTCAAGAGCGTGCTGGCGCTGTGTTTCAGCCAGGCGAATGAGACCTACCATCACTGGCGCGTATTTGCCGGTGGGGCGAGCGGAGTGTGCATCCGCTTCAAGCGGTCGAAGCTGCTGCGCGCTACCCGCAAGCAGCCCGGGCTGCGCATCGGGCGCGTCGACTATCTGAAGCTCGATGAGATCCGCAACAAGAAGCTGACGGTCGAGAGCCTGCCATTTTTGAAGCGCTATCCCTTCGAGCATGAGGATGAATTTCGCATGATCTACGAATCGAAGAGCGAAGCCATGGAAAAGCTCGATATCCCGATTCCGCTGTCGGCGATTGACCGGGTCACGCTGAGTCCGTGGATACATGAGGATCTGTCGCGGCACCTCAAGCAGATATTGCATTCCATCGAGGGCTGCAGCGGGCTCAAGATTGTGCGCTCAACACTGATCGGCAATGCGGAGTGGAAAAACCTGGGAGAGGACGCGGTCTAAGCGACACGCTAGCTTTTTTCACCACGGAGACACGGAGGCACGGAGAGAAACGAGGGATAATCTCCATTTAATCACCTAATAATTATTAACTTAGTTACCTAATAATTATTAACAAATAAGTTAGACGCCAGACGCCAGTCTTAAGGCTCTTGCGACCCCCTTTAAGGAAATCTGCCTTCTTCATCCCGTGACGCCCCTTCTAGCCAGGGAAGGGGTCGATTTTTCAGATCCCATTTATTTGAAAGAGGGAGTAACTCAGAATGTTCCTCGAGGAACACATTCGGAATCTGCATTCAAACAAAGCACAAGTAATAGAAATCTGTACTCGTAGGTACTATTTGTTGGGGCAGCTGCGAACGAGCTCTTTTCAACACCCTCTATTCCACGCCGACGATGATCATTTCGTAGGGCAGTTTTCTGGCCGAGGCACTGGAGCCGCCGGCGGTGACGAAGGCGGAGATGGCGTTCAGGCTGACGCGGGGAATGCCCAGAACATGCCAGCGGTCACCCTGCTGCGGCGGATGCTGAGCGAGCCGCAGGGCCGGGGGAGTGCCGGGCACGAAGATCATGCGGACATTTTCCACAATCGGCTCGCCCTGGGCATCTGGCAGCACGCTGGCCAGAGCGACGGCGCCGGCATCATCGAGCGGCTTGGGCGGTCCCGCGAACTCGATGAAGAAATCCACGTAGTTGAAGCCGGCCTTGGGCGAAGCGATAGTCACGGCGCTGGCAGTGGCTTTGATGGTGACCGTCAGCTTTTCATACGAAGCAAACGAGTTGGCGGCGTCATGGGCGGTGAAGCCGGGCACAAACTGAAATGAGTTGGGGATGGCGATTCCCGCGAACTTGGTAATGGGATGGATCTCAAAACAATGATCAGGGTTGGTGTTCTGCGCCGGAGGAACGGTCTGGAACTGAATCTGCGGGCTGGTGGAAGGGTGCTCGAACCACAGCCGCCACACGCCCGTGATGGCAACAGGCTGGTTGTCGCCTTCATCCTGGTGGACGGCGGTGACCGCGGCGGTTTCACTGCCGGCAGCGGCGTTCATGATTTCCGCCACCATGGGGAGGCCAACCTGCTGCTGCGCGCGGCCGGCCACGTGCATATCGCCATCAGCCTGGGGCGCGTTGGGATGGGGATGAGCGTGGTCCACGATCAGCGACGCATCAATCGTGGCCCGGTTTTTGAACTTCTCGATAAAGGCCCGCTTCAGCGTGACGGTACCGGCAAAGGCGGGCGCTGATGTTAACAGCAGAAGTCCCACAATGGGAATTAAGCTGCTGAGGCGCGTGACGGTTGAACAGTTTTTCATACGCCGGCTCCCTTGGCGGCGGCCTGCGCCGGAGGCGGTTCTTGAGTTGAGGCGCGATCGGGCGCTTTGCCGCTATTGCGAATATTGATGAATTTGTTGAGCATGTCGAACCAGAAGGGCG
>Ga0099827_10001159_pt1 | contig 13298 bp, 10 predicted proteins | sample CZO8metaG_FD_79339 | JGI IMG/M metagenome (GOLD analysis project Ga0099827, IMG submission 79339) | Vadose zone soil microbial communities from the Eel River Critical Zone Observatory, Northern California, USA - CZOApr15con1.8 metaG | ecosystem: Environmental > Terrestrial > Soil > Vadose zone ...
CGCCGGTCGACGTCGAGCCGCCGCGTGAGGTCACCGGCGCCGTCGGCGATCTCGCCGAGCAGTCCCACCATTTGACCGAGCGGACGGAGCCGCTGGGACAGGAGCGCCGACGTGATGAGCGTGACGGCCACCAGGACCGTCGCGGCCACGCCGACCAGCCACACGAGTGAGCGATCGATCAGTCCGGCGGTGCCACTGAAGTCGGTGGCGAGCACGAGCCAGGTGTCCGCCGTCGCCCCCGCCGACCGCAAAGGATAGAGCGCGATGGCGAAGGTGGCGCCGTCCCGCTTCAGCGTGGTGATCGTGGGCGATTCACCGGCAGCGGTCTCGGGTAAGTCGGCGAGGGCAGGCTGCAAGGCGGGCGCGGTCGCCGCGAACAGCGCGAGACCTCGCACGGCCGACGCATCCGGGGGGCCCTGCGCCCGGGTGAGGATGCCCCCGTGGGCGCTGAGGCTCTCGGCGAACTCGGGAACGAGCTTTCGGATCGCCGTCCCGACCTGCACGAACCCGATGATCTCACCCTGACGCGTGATGGGTTGAACGAGCGTGACGGCCGGCTCACCGCCGTCTCGCTCGATCCCGCTGGCCGACTTCTTCTCGGCGACGGCGGTCTTCAGCAGCGCGCTGGTGCCCGGGGCCGCCGTCTCGGGCAGCGCGACGATGCGGGCGCCCGAGGCGTCGTAGTACGCGAGCTGGGTCAGGGCGGTCTGAGCACTCAGCCGGTTGAAGGGCGGCTTGGCGGCATCGACGAGGCCGTCGCGGTTGCGGGCAGCCAGCGCGTCCTGGATCTCGCGAGGTCGCACGAAGGAGTCGGCGACTTTCGTAAGATCGCGGCCACGGCCGACCAGCAGCCGATCGACGACCCGGCCCTGCGTCGTGAGGAGCAAGCGCTCGGCCTCACCGAACGTCCGCCGCTGACTCCACAGGGCCAGACCGGTGACGGTGGCCGAGACGACGACGAGCGACGTCACCGTCACGGCCAGGACGACGCGCCGGAGCGAGCCCGTGAAGAACGCCCGGGTCACTGGCGCTCGACCGGGAAGCCCTTGGCCTGCCAGTCAGGAAAGCCAGCGGTGACCAGATAGACCTTCTTGTAGCCCCACGTCGTCGCCATCTTGGCGCCGTTGAGGCTGCGCACGCACTTGGGATAGCCGTTGCAATAGAAGACGACCGGAAAGGCCTTGTCGGAGGGGAACTTCGCCTTCTGACCTTCCATCTCCTTGTCGTACACGTTGATCGCCGTCGGGATGTAGCCTTCCCTGTACTCGCTTCCATTGCGCGAGTCGACGAGGAGGAACTTCTCCTTGGTGTCGAGCATCTTCTTGAGCTGCTCGTTGGAGATGACGGTGACGTCCTTGGGAATGGCGGGTGCATCTTGGGCGAACACGGCCACGGCCGAGCCCAGGATGGCCGTCATGATGGCCCCGGCGATGAATCGGAAAGCGTCGCGTCTCATCGATGACCTCCGTGAAGTGCTCACCACGGGGTGAGCGAATGGCGCGCACGGCGCCTCGGGGCTGTTCTCGGCAAGCCCGGAGCATTTCCCAATCGGCTAATTGCTTCAGACCGGGATCTGGGCAGCGCCCGGACACTGTGCGGGCGAGACACCCTGGCGGCTTGCACCGGTCCGGACGGCGGCTTACCGTAGGAGCCCACAAAGGAGCCATCCGATGAGCGAAGGCGGCCAACTGATCCGCGGGCTCGAGGGCGTCGTCGCCGCCGAGACGCGGCTGTGCGATCTCGATGGCGCCAACGGGCGCCTGGCGTACGGGGGCTTCGACATCGCCGATCTCGCCCGACAGGCGACGTTCGAGGAAGTCTCCTACCTGCTCTGGCAGGGCGATCTGCCCGGGAAGGCCCAGCTCGGTCGCTTCACCGCCGAGCTCACGTCCGCGCGCGGCATCCCCGCGGAGCTGATCCAGGAATTCCGTCTGATGCCGAAGGCGACCGATCCGATGCGCGTGCTCCAGGCCGCGGTGGCGGTGCTCGGCATGCACGACGCCGACACCACCGACAATTCGCACGCCGCCAACCGGCGCAAGGCGGCGCGGCTCGTGAGCCAGATGGCGACGGCGATCTGCGCCCACCATCGGGTCCGGAGCGGCCAGGAGCCGGTGGCGCCGGCTCCCGATCTCGGTCACGCGGCGAACTTCCTCTACATGCTCACGGGCAAGCGCCCGACGGCGACGGCGGCCAAGGCGTTCGACGCGAGCCTCACGCTCTACGCCGAGCACGAGATCAACGCCTCGACCTTCACGACGCGCGTGATCACGTCCACCCAGTCCGACATGCACTCGGCGGTGGCGGGTGGCGTGGGCGCGCTCAAGGGACCGCTCCACGGCGGCGCCGGCGAGGCCGTGATGCGGACGCTGATGGAGATCGGCGAGATCGCCAATGTCGAGCGCTTCGCCACCGACGCGGTGGCGACGAAGCGACGCCTCATGGGCTTCGGCCACCGCGTGTACAAGGCGGGCGATCCCCGGGCGGCGATCCTGCGCGGCATGGCCGAGGACGCGTGCCGGCAGTCGGGCCAGTTCAAGTGGTACGAGATGGCCGTGGGCCTCCACGAGCGGATCCAGAAGGCCAAGGGCCTGATCCCCAACGTGGACTTCTACTCGGCGCCGCTCTTCTACTCGCTCGGGATCCCGGTGGATCTCTTCACGCCGGTCATCGCCGCCGGACGCATCGCGGGCTGGAGCGCGAACATCATCGAGCAGCACGACGACAACCGTCTGATCCGCCCGCGCGCCGACTACAAGGGCCCCGGCCGCCGGGACTGGGTCCCGCTGGAAAAGCGGTGACGACGCGGCTCCGAGCGGTGGGGGGGCTTGGGGGAGGAGCGGCGCTCGCTCCCCCCCATGTTGAATAGTGGGCAAGAATCTGACTCAGAAGCTGATCGAGAGTCACCTCGTCGCCGGCAAGCCGATCGTCGGCGAAGAGGTCGGCCTGGCCGTGGACCAGGTGCTCCTCACCGACACTAACGGCACGCTACCCTGGCTCCAGTTCGAGGCGATGGGGTTCACGCGCGTCGTCCCGCCTCGCGTGGTGACCTACATCGATCACAACGTCTATCAGGTGGACTCGCGCAATTCGGACGACCATCGCTACCTGCAGACGGCGTCGCGGAAGTACGGCGCCGTCTTCTCCAAGCCCGGCAATGGGATCTGCCATCAGGTCCACATGGAGACGTTCTCGATTCCCGGCCAGACGCTGCTCGGCACCGACAGCCACACGCCGCTCTGCGGCGCGGCCGGCATGCTCGCCGTCGGCGCCGGCGGACTGGACGTGGCCGTGGCGCTCGGCGGCGGGCCGTATTCGTTCACGATGCCGGCGGTCGTCCGAGTGTGGCTGACCGGCCAGCTCCGCCCGTGGGTCACGGCCAAGGACGTGATCCTCGAGCTGTTGCGGCGGCTCAGCGTGCGCGGCGGCTCCGGCAAGATCTTCGAGTACGCCGGCCCCGGCCTGCCCAGCCTGCTCGCGGCCCAGCGCATGACGATCGCCAACATGGGCGCCGAGCTGACGCTGACGACCAGCATCTTCCCGAGCGACGACGTCACGCGCTCGTTCCTCACGCGCCTCGGGCGCGGTGACGACTGGCGCCCGGCCGCGCCCGACGACGACGCCGACTACGACGATCAGATCGAGCTGGACCTCGGATCCATCGGTCCGCTCGTCGCCCTGCCCGGCTCGCCCGACCGGGTCGTGCCGATCGAGGAGGTGGCCGGCACACCCATCGAGCAGGTGATCGTCGGCTCGTGCACGAACGGCTCCTGGCACGACATGTCGTCGGTGACCGGCGTGCTCCGCGAGCGCCGCGTCCATTCGTCGGTCTCGTTCGTGCTCTTCCCGGGCAGTCACCGCATCCTGGAAACGATGGCGCGCGAGGGACTCCTGGCCGATCTGCTGGCGGCCGGCGCCATCGTCTCGGAATCCACGTGCGGCTCGTGTGCCGGCATCGGCCACGTGCCCGCCGCCGGCACCCGGAGCCTGCGCGCCTTCAACCGCAACTTCCCCGGCCGCAGCGGAGTAAAGGACGACGAGGTCTATCTCTGCTCGTCGCTGGTGGCCGCGGCCTCGGCGCTCACCGGCGTCATCACCGACCCACGGACGCTCGGGGCGCCACCTGAGGTCAAGCTGCCGCCGCGCTTCGCGCCGTCGGAGGCGGGGCTCGTCGCGCCCGACGGCAGCGGTGACGTGGTTCGCGGGCCGAACATCAAGCCGGTGCCGCTCGGCGAGCCCGTGACGGCCGCGCTGGATGCGCCCGTGCTGCTCAAGCTCGGCGACAAGGTCTCCACCGACGACATCTCGCCGGCCGGCGCCGCCGTGCTCGTGTTTCGCTCCAACGTCCCCGCCATCGCCGAGCACTGCTTCAAGTACGTCGATCCCGAGTTCGTCGCGCGCGCGAAGGCGTCGGGACGCGGCATCATCGTCGGCGGCGAGATCTACGGGCAAGGGTCGTCGCGCGAGGCCGCCGCCGTCGGGCCGATGCACCTCGGCGTGCGTGCGGTGATCGTGAAGTCGTTCGCCCGCATCCACCGGGCCAACCTCATCAACTGGGGCGTCGTGCCGCTGACCTTCGACGATCCGGCCGCCTACGACGCGATCGAGCGTGACGATCGGCTGCGCCTGCCCGACCTGCGTGCGGCGCTGGCCGCCGGAACGCGCGTCACCGTCGCCAACCAGCGCACGGGCACGACGTTCACGACCTCGTGCCTGCTGACGCCCCGCGAGCGCAAGATCCTGCTGGCCGGCGGCATCCTCGCCTACACCAAGGAGAAATCGTGACCCAGCATCGCGTACGAGCGGTCTACATGCGAGGGGGCACCAGCCGCTGCCTCTGCTTCAACGCCGAAGATCTCCCGCGGCCGGGACGTGAGCGTGACGCGATCCTCCTCGCCGCGCTCGGCAGCCCCGATCCCTACGGTCGCCAGCTCAACGGGCTCGGTGGCGGCATCTCGTCGCTCTCCAAGGCGTGCGTCATCGGTCCCGCCTCCCATCCCGACGCCGACGTCGACTACACGTTCGGTCAAGTCGACGTGAAGGCGCCGCTCGTGCACTACACGGGCAATTGCGGCAACTGCTCGTCGGCGATCGGGCCCTTCGCCATCGACGAGAAGCTGGTGGCGGCTCCGGCCGACGGCGAAGCGGTGGTGACGATCCACAACACCAACACCCGGAAGCTCATCGTCGCCCACGTGCCGGTGAAGGACGGCGAGGCCGCCGTCGAGGGCGACTTCGAGCTGCCCGGCGTGCCCGGACGGGGCGCGCGCATCGCCCTCGATTTCCTCGATCCCGGCGGCGCCGTGACCGGCCGCCTGCTGCCGACGGGGCACGCGCGCGATGTCGTCGACGGCGTCGAGGCCTCGCTGGTGGACGCGACGAACCCGCTGGTGTTCGTCCGCGCCCGTGATGTCGGGCTCAGCGGAGTCGAGTCACCGGCGGCGGTGGATGCCGATCGCGTCGTGTCGGAGCGGCTCGAGAAGATCCGGACCGCGGCGGCGCGCTTGATGGGCATCGCGCCGGGGCCGTCGGCTCCCAAGATCGCCTTCGTCGCGTCGGCAACCGCGTTCACCGCCCTCGATGGCACCGCCTACACCCCCGAGGACGCCGACGTGCTGGCCCGCGTGATCTCGATGGGCAACTGCCATCGCGCCTTCGCGCTCACCTCGGCCATGTGTCTCGCCGTCGCCGCGCAGATCGACGGGACTGTCGTCAATGAATGCATGATGACCGCAGCCAAGACGCGCCTCGATCAGGCCACCCACGGAGCGAGCCGGGCTCGCGGCACCCGCTCCAATGATGTCCGCTTGGGCCATCCGTCGGGCGTGCTGCCCATCGCCGCCGGGGTCGGCACGCGCGACGGAGCGCCCTGGGCCGAGCGCGTCACGGTCTACCGCACGGCGCGCCGGCTGATGGAAGGCTTCGTCCGCGTCCCGTGAGCCGGCTCTCCTGCGTGGCCGACGCCGACGCGATCGCGAAGCGGCGGGCGCTCGTGCCGGCCGGCCACGTCATCGAGGCCTGGAACGACCTCTACACGCCCGGCCACTTCTGGCTGGGCGAGGACTCGAAGCGCCTGCTCGACTCGGTCGGCGAGTCCGTCGCACCGGTCGTGACGCTCCCCGCCTCGGCGGTGGCCGTGTACTACGGGCCGCAGCTCACCGACCTCGACTCGCTGCCGCCGGAAGACTCGCTCAAGGCGCGCGTGCTGTCCGGCCACGGTATCGCGGCGGCGTGGATCACGCTCGACCGGTTCGGCGAGCGCATATCGCACGAGCCGAAGGGCCTCACCGATCCCGTCTTCCATCTCCGCCGCCGCGGCGGCGGCGCCGGCCACCTGTGGCGGCTCTTCACCACCAAGCGCGAGGCCATCGTCTACATGGCCGAGGCGTACGGCAAGGAGTCCGAGGCCGCCGACTGGGCCGAGACGCTGAAGGTGGACGATTTCGAGACGCTCCTGAAGGGCCACGCGAGCGACGCGGACCCGTGAGCGTCAGCGCGGCGCCGAAGCCCACCGTCGCTCCCGATCGCTTCTACGCGACGGTGCGCCGCCTGGCCCGCTTCTGGGTCTGGTTCTTCTTCCGGCGCGTCGACGCGCACCATGCCGAGCGCGTGCCGGCGACCGGGCCGGTGCTGCTCTGCATCAACCATCCGAACAACCTGATCGACTCGCTCCTGGTGGGCGCGCTGGTCCCGCGCAAGGTTCACTACCTCACCACCGCGACGCTCTTCCGTCACCCGCTGCTCGCGAAGTTTCTTCTCACCGCCGGCGCCATCCCCGTCTATCGCCGCCAGGACGATCCGGCCAAGGCGAGCCAGAACGTCGACGTGTTCGCGGCCTGCCATCGCGCCTTCGCCGAGGGCCACGTCATCGCCATCTACCCCGAGGGCACCACCCACGCCGAGGCGCGCGTGCAGCGTATCAAGACGGGGGCGGCGCGCATCGCGCTCGGCTACGAGCGGCCCGGTGAGCTCACCGTGATCCCCGTCGGGCTGTCGTTCGAGGCGCGCAAGTCGTTCCAGGGACGCGTGCTCGTCTCCTTCGGCCCCGCGATCCCCATCACTGCGTACCTCGACGCCTACGCCCGGGACCCGGTGGCCGCCGTGGACGCGCTCACGACCGCCATCCAGTGGGCGATGGAAGCCGAGGTCGTCCACGTGGATCGGATCGACGCGACCGGCTTCGTGCGCGCGGTCGAAGAGCTGTATCGGGACGAGCTGGTGCGCCAGCTCCGTGAGGAACGCGGCCTGGCCGAGCGGCAGGTGGACGTCTTTCGCCTGTCGCGCACGATCGTGGACGCGGTGAACTGGTTCAAGACTCACGAGCCGGCCCGGGTCGAACGCCTGTGGCAGCGCATCCAGGGGTATCGCGCGCTGCTCACCGATTACCACGTTCGCGACGAGGCGGTGCAAGCCCGCCTCAAGCCGCATCCGGTGCGCCGCCGCCTGGTCACGGGCTGGGAGGGCGTCGTCGGGCTTCCCGTCTTCGCCTACGGCCTCGCCGTCAACGCGCTGCCGTTCTTCGTTCCGCGCTGGCTGGCCCGCAGGATGTCGCACAAGGAGACGGACTACGCGACCGTGCGCCTGCTGACCAGCATCGTGGCCCTCCCGCTGGTCTGGACGCTGGAAACGTGGATCGTGTGGCGCGTGGCCGGGCCGGGGTGGGCGGCGCTCTTCGCGGTTTCGCTGCCGATCTCCGGCGTGCTCGCCTATCATTATCTTCGTGGCCTCGGCCGGCTCCGGCGCGCGCTGCGCTTCGGGGCGCTCGCGTTGACTCGGGCCCAGGCGGCGCGCGCGCTGATGGTCGAGCGCCAGGCGCTCGTCGCCGAGCTCGACCGGGCCAAGGACGATTACCTGGCATCCACCCGGGGGAGCTCGTTTTGAGCGTGCACGCACTGGAAGAGCTGTCGACCACCGGGCTCGCCGCCCTCGACCGCGCGCGTACCATCCTGATCCTCACCGTGAGCCCGCTCGAGGAGCACGGGCCGCATCTGCCGCTCGGCGTCGACGCGTACACGGCGCGGCACTTCGCCACCGAGATCGCCGCGCGGCTGGTGGCCACGCGGCCGGGCTGGAACGCCGTCCTGGCCCCGACGCTGCACCTCGGCTCGTTCACGTTCAAGGCGCCGGGCACGGTGACGGTGCGCCAGCGCGTCGTGCGCGACGCCGTCGTCGACTACGGCCTGTCGCTGGCCCGCGCCGGCTTCCGCTTCATCCTCGTGGCCAACGGTCACGCCGGGCCCACGCATCTGGCCGCGCTCGAGGAAGCGTCCGCGATCGTCGCCCGGCGGGCGGGCGTGACGATGGCGTCGGTGAGCGGTCAGCTCGCCTGGAGCTTCCGCAGCGGGCGCTTCCTCGACAAGGTCGAGGCTCAGCTCGGGCGCGCGCTCACCGACACCGAGCGGCGCGCGTTCGCCGAGGACGCCCACGCCGGCTGGTGGGAGACGTCGATGATGCTGATGCTGCGGCCCGATCTGGTGGACGAGGCCTGGCGAACGCTGCCGCCCGCCACCTACTCCCTGCCGGAGCGCCTCGTGCCCGACTATCCGCTCAAGCGCGGCGGCCAGGGCTACGTCGGTCATCCCGCGCTCGCCGATCCCACGTTCGCCAAGGCGACCTGTGACGTGCTCGTGACCGAGGCGATGGCGCTGGTGGACGCGCTGCTCGACGGCCGCCTCGGCGCGCTCGCCCGTGCGCCGTTCTCGGCGATTCCGATCTTCCGCACGAACTTCTGGCCGGCGGCGGCCTTCGCCGGCTTCGCCGTCGCTGCGCTCGCCTGGCTCCTGCCGCGCCGACCTCGCTGACCTCGTGATCGACCTGGAGCTGCACGGGCCCATCGCCTGGGTGCGCCTCAACCGTCCCCAGGCGCTCAACGCGCTCGACACCGAGCTCACCGCCGCGCTGGAACAAACTGTGGAGCGGTTGGCGGCGATGACGGACGTGACCGTGATGGTGATCGCCGGCCGCGGGCGCGCGTTCTGCGCCGGCAACGACGTCACCGAGATGGCGACGCTGTCAGGCGAGCAGGCCGAGGCGCTGGCGCGCCGCCAGGCCGCGCTGATGGCACGGTTCGCCACGCTCCCGCAAGTGACGCTGGCCGCGGTGGATGGCCACGCGCTCGGCGGCGGACTGATGCTCGCCGTCGCGCAGGATCTCCGCATCGCGTCCGACCGCGCGCGCTTCGGGCTGCCCGAAGTGACGCTCGGCTTCAACCCGGCGTACGGGATCGCGCGGCTGCTCGACGTCGTCGGCGGCGCTCACGCCCGGGACCTGCTGCTGACCGGCCGGATCGTTCACGCCAGCGAGGCGCTGCGCCTCGGCCTGGTGAACCGCGTGGTGGCGGCTCCCACGCTGGAAGCGACGGCGGCGGCCTGGGCCGCGGACGTCGCGCGCTCGCCCCGCGGCGGGCTCGAGGCGACCAAGGCGATCGTCGCGGAGCTGCGGCGCCACGGCCGCGACACCGAACCCGAGGCGTATGGCGCCGCGCTCAGGACGAGCCCCGAGGCGCGCGCCCGCATCCAGGCGTTCGTCGGTCGAAAGCGCGGACGCTGACGGCGGCTACACCGCGTCCTCGGAATCGTCCCACTGGGCGATGACCGCGTAGAGATCGGCACCGTCGACTTGAGCCACGATCCACGGATCGACCTGCTTCTGGCTGAAGTACGCCGGCGTCACCACCGTGAAGGCCGCGAAGAGGCCGCTGCCGAGGGCGGCGTCGTACTTGAGCAGCGGCTCGTCGGGAATGAGCCCCTGGTAGCTCTCGATCGGCTGGAACACGGCGCGGCGAATGAACCCGACCTTCTGGGGCAGCGTCTGGGCCACCCGCTGGTGGATCTCGGCGAGGGTATAGAGGGGCCCGTACTCGAGGCGCGCAGTGTCGAGGCGCTGACGGCGGGCCTGTCCGGGCAGTCGCCGACGGATCTCCTGGGCGCGGACGGCGGTCTCGGCAACGGGGGGCTGGGTGCTGACGCTGGTGTCGATGGTCATTGCCATTTCCCTCCTGCTGGCCGGGTCACGTGAAGGTCACTCGGCGACGATGCGCCGAGGAAGCCAGCAAGTAGGATGCCGGCAAGCGGTCAGAAAGGAAGGCGGTGGTCGCGGCGGCGCAGGTCCTCGTCGGCCTCGCGGAGCAGATCGTCCGCGCTGTCCGGCGGCACCCCCTGGTAGGCGATGCCCACCCGGCAGCTCACACGAGCGTTCAGGCCCCGGCGGGCCACCAGATCGCGAAGCCGCTCGCCGAAGCGAGGCATGATCAACTCGATCTCCCGCGGGGTGACGTCCTGGAGCAGGGCGACGAACTCGTCGGCGCCGTAGCGGGCGACGAGGTCGGTCGCGCGGGTCGCCTCCATCAGCGCGTCGGCCACCGCCCGCAGCACGTCGTCGCCGACGACGTAACCGAACTGGTCATTGATCGCGTGCAGATGGTGGACGTCGAACAGCACGAGCAGGAGGCCGCTCTTGCGCCGGCGGGCGCTGGCCGCGATGCGACGGTACAGGTCGTGAAAGGCCCGGCGGCTGGCCAGTCCCGTCAGCGCGTCCGGCGCGTAGCGGGCCAGGCGTCGATCGGAGTCGTAGAGCCGGCGCGCCAGCAGCCGGGCCAGCCCGAGGGCGAGCGCCGGAGAGCGCTCGAGCGCCTGCAGAAAATGAAAGCGGCGCAGCGCGAGACAGCGCGTGGGCTCGAGGGCGACGACGGTGGCCGAGCGCGGTCGCTCGGTGAGGATTCCCAGCTCGCCGACGATCTCGCCCGGGCCGAGCTCACCGAGGACGACCTCGGTCTGCGCGTCGGGCATCGCCTCGATCACGCGGACGCGGCCGGCAATGATGACGAAGACGTGCTCGGGAATCTCGCCCTCGGCGATGAGCTCGTGCCCGGCCGGGTACCGGCGCTCGCCCGATTGGGCCAGCAGCGCCTCCAGCTCGTCGCGGGCCATGTCTCGGAACACGGAAACGCTCCGGAGCGTCTCGGAGTTCAGCGGCGCCATCGCGGCCAGCACCGGCTCCAGCCGCCGCTCCTCGGCGCCGAGCGCGCGGGCCAGCCAGGCGCGCACCCGCGCGTGAAGCATGGGCGGGCTGAACGGCTTGGCCAGGACGTCGTCGGCTTCGCCCGAGCCGGCGAGTGTGCCCCGCACACCATCGACGTCGTCGGTCAGGAGCAGCACGGGCAGCGTCGAGCGGCCGGTGCGGGCGCGAAGCGGTGCGACGAGGGCGGCGCCGTCGCCATCGGGCAGTTTGGCGTCGATGATGGCGAGGTCGGGCACGACGTCAGCGCCGCGGGCCAGCGCCGACGCGGCGTCGGGCACCGGGATGAGGACGAGATCTTCCACGTCGAGCACGTCCTGGATGGTGCTGATCTCAGAGGTGTTGGCGGTGACCAGGAGCACGCGCCCGCCGGCGATGGGACGGCGGACCAGCGCCGACACGTCGGTCGTGGCCGAGGTGGCGCCGCCGTCGCCGTTCACCTCGACCTCGAGTCCCTCTGCGGCGGCGAACACCTCGAGGTCGCGCCCGACGCGGGCACGGGCCAGCGCCTCCAGTCGATCGACGGCCGCGTCGTCGTGGCTTGGATCGTGGTGGAAGAGCGCCAGTCGCCGAGCGCCGGCGGCCCGCGCGACGTCGGTCGCGTACTCCACGGTGGAATGCCCCCAGCCCTTCTTCTCGCGGTACTCCTCCTCCGTGTACTGGGCGTCGTGGATGACCAGGTCGGCGCCGCGCATGAACGCGATGTGCCGCTGATCGCCGGGGTGATAGTACCGGCCGGCCGACGCGGTCCAGAACGGCTCGTGATCGGTGGCGTAGGCGACGCAGGCGCCTCCGCTCGAGATGCGGTAGGCGATGGTCGGCGCCGTGTGGTTCAGGTACTGGGTCTCGACCAGCATGCCACCGACGCGGAAGAAGCCCTCGTCGAGCTCGGTGAAGTGGATGCGCGAGCGCAGATCGCGCAGCTTCACCGGGAAGTACGAGTACTCCATCTGCCCGGCCATCGCCTCCTCCAGGCCGCGCTGGAAGCCGAGGGGGGCGTAGATGTTCAGCTCGGCCCCGGGCACGAAGGCGGGGACGAAGAAGGGAAAGCCCTGGATGTGATCCCAGTGCGTGTGACCGATGAAGAGGTGGAGGCGGGGCGGCTGGGGCATCTGGGCGAGATGCAGACCGAGGCCGCGGGCGCCGGTGCCACAGTCGAGCACGATCAGCGTGCCGTCGGCTCCACGGACTTCCACACACGACGTGTTACCACCGTAACGCGCCGTCTGTTTCCCGGGCGTGGCAATCGACCCTCGGGTGCCCCAGAACCGTACGTGCACGTTACCCTCGCTCAGGTGGGAATGAGAGCCTGACGAAAGTTGGGGCGTAGTGTAGCACCCTACCGCGGCCTGTCCGAACCGATTAGAATGCCGGCGCCGTGAGCCGTGGCCCGTCGAGAGGAGAGACCGAATGATCACCAACCGCCGAATGTTCCTCAAGGTTCTGGCCGGGGCGGCCGCCGCCACCACCGCTCGCCTCGACGGCGCTCCCGCCCACGCCCAGCCCGCGCCCGTCCGCATCGGGGTGCTGGCGGCGAAGGCCGGCGTGACGGCTCCCGTGGGCGAGTCGGGGCTGCGCGGCACGCAGTTCGCCGTCGATCGCCTCAATGCCGGAGGCGGGATCGCGGGCCGCAAGGTCGAGCTGGTGGTCGAGGAGGAATCGAATCCCAAGGACACCGTCGAGCGCTTCCGGAAGCTCGCGCTGCAGACGAAGGTCGAGGTGATCACGGGCGGGATCTCGACGGCGGTCGGCCTGGCGCTGGGCCCGGTGAGCGAGGAGCTCAAGGCCCTGTGGCTCGCCTGGGACGCGACGACTCAGAAGGGCGTGGAGGAAACGATCCCGAAGCCGCGCTACGCCTTCCGCAGCGTCGACAACGAGGCCGAGGCGGTGATGGCGTCCCTGCTCACGGCTCGCCGGCACAAGGGCAAGATCAAGACGGTCGCCGGCATCAACAACGACTACTCCTATGGCCGCGACAACTGGGCGGCGTTCCTCGCCATCATGAAGAAGTTCGGCATGAACGTCACGCCGGTGGCCGATCTCTGGCCCAAGCTCGGCGAGACCAACTTCACCTCCCACGTGGCCGCGCTCCAGCAGGCCAAGCCCGATCTGGTCTTCTCCTCGTTCTGGTCGGGCGACGCTCCGATCTTGATGAAACAGGCTCACGCGGCCGGTCTCACGCAGTCCACGAAGTTCGTGCTCACCACGGCCGGCGGCGTCCACGAGTCCATGAAGAAGGCGTTCACGCCCGAGGGCGCCATCATGGGCTACAACTCGATGTA
>Ga0099827_10001161_pt1 | contig 13284 bp, 4 predicted proteins | sample CZO8metaG_FD_79339 | JGI IMG/M metagenome (GOLD analysis project Ga0099827, IMG submission 79339) | Vadose zone soil microbial communities from the Eel River Critical Zone Observatory, Northern California, USA - CZOApr15con1.8 metaG | ecosystem: Environmental > Terrestrial > Soil > Vadose zone ...
GAAGCTGAGATCGAGGCGATCAAGCGTCAGGTGGATGAGGAAGTCGGCGTCGCCGCCGACATGGCGCTGGCCTCGCCCCAGCCGGAGCCGGAGACGGCCCTGCTCTACGTGTATTCGCCCGACGTCGATCCCACGTCCGAGCAGTTCGACACGGAGGACGACCCGCGCTTCGGGGGCGATCCTACCACGATGGTGGACCTGCTGAACGCCTGCATGAAGGATGAAATGGCGCGTGATCCGCGCATCGTGGTGTTCGGCCAGGACGTGGCGGACGTCAGCCGCGAGCAGCACCTGGAGCACGTGAAGGGCAAGGGCGGCGTCTTCAAAGTTACCTGGGGACTGCAGCGACAGTTCGGGAGCGATCGGGTCTACAACTCACCGCTCGCGGAAGCCAACATCGTGGGCCGCGCCATCGGCCTCGCCACCCGCGGCCTGAAACCGGTGGTCGAGATTCAATTCTTCGACTACATCTGGCCTGCCTATCACCAGCTGCGCAACGAGCTGGCCACCTTGCGGTGGCGTTCCAGCAACGCGTTCTCGGCTCCGGTCGTGGTGCGCGTCACCTACGGGGGCTATCTCAAGGGCGGCTCGATCTATCATTCCCAGACGGGCGCCGTGGTGTTCACCGCCGTCCCAGGGCTCCGCGTCGTATGTCCCAGCACCGCGCTCGACGCCAACGGGCTGCTGCGCACCGCCATTCGGTGTGACGACCCCGTGCTGTTCCTCGAGCACAAACACCTCTACCGCCAGACGTACAACAAGGCGCCCAACCCCGGGCCGAACTTCATGATCCCATTGGGCAAGGCGAAGGTGGTGCGGGAGGGCCGCGATCTCACCGTCGTGACCTACGGGGCGGTGGTACAGCGCTCGCTCGTGGCCGCAAAGGAGCTCGAGGAGCGGGACGGGGTGAGGGTCGAGGTGATCGATCTGCGCACGCTCTCGCCCGTGGATTGGGAAGCGATCAGGGCGTCGGTGACCAAGACAAACAAGGTCCTCATCGCGTACGAGGATGCGCAGTCGTGGGGTTACGGCGCCGAGATCGCCGCCCGCATCGCCGACGAGTGCTTCGCGTGGCTGGACGCGCCCGTGAAGCGAGTGGCCTCGACCGACACCTTCGTCGGCTACGCACCCAGGCTCGAGGATTTCATCTTGCCCCAGGTGGAGGATTTGGTGCGCGCGATGCGCGACCTGCATGCGTTCTAGCGCCGCCCGTGTTTACGCCCTGCTGTTCTTGTTCTCGGGGGCGACGGGGCTGGTGTACGAACTGCTGTGGGTCCGAGTCCTCTACCAGACCTTCGGCTCGACCATCCAATCGGTGACGACGGTGGTGGCCGCCTACATGGGCGGCCTCGGGCTCGGTGCGTGGTGGTTTGGGCGCCGGGTGGACCGCCATCCCCGACCCGCCGCCCTGTATGGGTGGCTCGAGATCGCCATCGGGGCATTCGGGGCCGTCTCGCCCTTCGTCCTGGCGTTGGTCCATCGGCTGTATCTCGGGGCGGCGGGTGCGCTCCAGCTGGGCGGAGGCGCGAGCATGGCGCTGCGCTTCGGCCTGGCGGCGCTGGTGCTCCTCGTTCCCACCACGCTGATGGGGGGCACTCTGCCTGTCCTCACCCGCGCGTTCATGGCCAGTGACCGGGGTGAGCTACCGCGCGCCGTAGGGCGCTTGTACGGGTTGAACACCCTCGGGGCCGTCGTGGGAACGGCGCTCGCCGGATTTTTCCTCATCGAGTACGTGGGGATCCGGGCGAGCTTGTGGGGCACGGCGCTGCTCAACCTGGCGCTCGGCGTCGCCGCCCTGGCCGTGGCCCGGCCGCTCGCCCCCCTCCCCCCGAGCGGAGACGGTCCGGTGGACGCGGCACGGCCGCCGACGCCCCGCCTGCTCCGCTCGGTTGGCCTGGTCCTGCTGGGGTTGACCGCCTTCGCCTCGCTACTCGACGAGATCGCGTGGACCCGGGTTCTGGTCATGATCGTCGGCGGCTCGACGTACGCGTTTACGCTCGTGCTGCTCGTGTTCCTCCTGGGAATCGGGATCGGGAGCCGCATCGTGGCTCACCGCAGCGTCGCGCCGAGCGAGACCGCGGCGCGTGTGGCGCTGGCGCAGGCCATCACGGCCGTGGGGGCGGGCCTGCTCTTTGTCGTCTTCAGCGCCCTTCCCCGCTATATCGTCGCCGTCTTCCAGACGCAGTCGCTCAACGCCATCGAGCGCTTGTTGGCGATGGGCCTCGCCGTGGGCGGGGTGGTGCTGGTTCCGGCGATCGGCATGGGAATGACCTTCCCGCTCCTGACTGACCTCGTCGCGCCGCCCGGCGCGGCTCGCGGCGCCGATGTGGGCCGCGCCTATGCGCTCAACACGCTGGGCAGCATTGTCGGGGCGGTGCTCACCGGGTTCGTGCTCCTGATAACACTCGGGACCGATCTGACGTTGCGCCTCGGTTTGGGCGTCAACGTGCTGGCGGCGCTCGGGCTCGCGGCACTTGCGGCGCGTGGCGTCGCGGAAGGCTCGGCCGAGCACCGCGCCCTGCGATGGCGCGTGCTGGGCGCCGGCTCCCTGGCGACCCTCGCCCTGGTCGTGGCGCTGGCCGCCCCGCGCTGGGGCACGCGGCTCATCGACTTGGGCCCCAGCATCTACGCGCGCAACCACATGGACAAGCCCACCTTGGAGGCATTCCTCACGCACCGCGGCACGCGCCAGCTCGCGTATCGGGAGGGTTGGAATGCTACCGTATCGGTGTGGGAGGGTGTGTCGGGGCGGTCGCTCAAGGTGAACGGCAAGTCTGACGCGTCGGACTATGGCGACATGGACACGCAGATCCTCGCCGGCCTCGCCCCCGTGGCGGCGCGTCCCGATCCGAAGTCGGCGTTCCTGGTCGGCTACGGCAGCGGCGTCACGGCCCGGGCCCTCGCACAGGTGCCCGGCATGCAGCGCGTACACGTGGTTGAGATCGAGCCGGCAGTGCTCGCCATGAGTCGCTTTTTCCTGCACGTCAACGACAGCGCCAGCTTCCGTCCTAACGTCTCGATCGCGGTGGATGACGCCCGCAGCGCGCTGCAGCTCGATCCCACGCGTTACGACGTCATCGTGTCGGAGCCGAGTAATCCGTGGCTGGCCGGCGTTGCCACGCTGTACACGGTCGAGTTCTTCCGCATTGCCCGCAGCCGTCTCGCGGACGGGGGCGTGTTCTGCCAATGGGTTCAGCTCTATCAGGTACCGCTCCCGGTGGTCGCAGGCGTGGTGCGGAACGTCAAGGCGGTGTTTCCCCACGTGCACCTCTGGTTCGGTTCGCCGGGCGACGTCCTGGTCGTCGCGTCGGAGCGACCGCTCACGTACGATCCCGCCTGGATTGCCCGTCTGGTCGGACCGGCGGGTGCGCTGGCTGCGCTGGGGCTCGAATACCTCGGTGTGGACCGACCGGAGGAGTATCTCGGGCACTTCCTGCTCGGGGAAGCGGGCGTCGCGAAGCTGATCGAGGGCCCCGGCATCGTGCACCGCGATGACCTCCCGCGCCTCGAGTTCGTGGCGGCGCGGCGTTTCCTCGACCCCGTTGGGACGGCTGGTGTGCTCGACTCCTTGGCAGCGATCCGCGCCGCCACCGCGACCATTGACAACACATCGCTGCTGCCGTTCGCGCGCGCGCTCACCGTGCGCCGGGGCGATGCTAGTGGTCTGCGGTACGTGGATGCGGCCCGGCGCGCTCACCCGGACGATCCCCGCTGGACCACGGCGACGGCGGCGATCCTGCTCAACTTGGGAGACACCGCGTTCGCCGACTCCGCGCTGCCCCGTCTGCAGCGACCCGGCCGTAATCCCGAGGCGTGGCTCCTGAGCGGACTCGTGGCCGCCCAGCGCGGGCAGGGCCGGCGAGCTCAGTCCCTCCTCGCTGGCGCGCTCGCGGCGGGCTCGGACTCGGCCGAGGCGAGCGCCGCGCTGGGCGCCCTCGCGGCCCGCGCCCAACGCTGGGCGGAATCAGCCGCCCACATCCGCACGGCACTCCGTACCGCACGAAATACGCTGCGCCATCCGTATCCCCGGAATTGGCTGTCGGCGGCGTTGACGCCGTTCGCCATCGACGGCCCGCCCGCGGTCGCGGAGAGCTTGCTGGCGACCGCCACAGCACGGTGGGATGGCTGGTTCCTGCTGCACGGGCTCCGCGCCGTCAGCGCGCTGCGCGGGGGCCGCTGCGACGTGGCGGCGGAGCAATTCCTGGAGCTACTCGACTTCGGGATCGAGCGCCGGGAGGCACCCGCCCTGGTGAGCGAATGCCGGCGTACGCGGGAGGCAACTCCATAGCGCTGGCCCTCCCCAGGTACGGCGAAGCGCTCTCAACATGGTTGATCCTTGATAAGGAGGCTCGTGCGCCTATCGTCGTTCTCGCGTCCCAGCGCGGCGGCCCGTGGTTACGCACTGCTGTTTTTCCTGTCTGGAGCCACGGGTCTGGTCTATGAGCTGTTGTGGGTCCGGGTGCTCTACCAGACCTTCGGCTCGACCATCCAGTCGGTGACGACTGTGGTAACCGCCTACATGGGCGGCCTGGGGCTGGGCGCGTGGCTCTTCGGGCGCCGCGCGGACCGCCATCCCCGGCCGGCCGCGCTGTACGGTGTGCTGGAGATCGCCATCGCCGCCTTCGGGCTGATCTCCCCACTCGTGCTCGGGGTCGCGCATCGACTCTACATCGGGATTGCCGGGTCGCTCCCGCTCGGCGAGGCCGCCAGCGTGGCGCTGCGGTTTGGGCTCGCCGCGCTCGTGCTCCTCGTTCCCACCACCCTCATGGGCGGCACCCTCCCGGTGCTCACCGGTGCGTTCATGGGTGCCGACCGTGGTCAGCTGAAGCGGTCGCTCGCGCTGCTGTACGGGCTCAACACCATCGGCGCCATGGCCGGCACGGCGCTGGCAGGCTTCTTCTTGATCGAGTACGTCGGCATCCGGTTGAGCCTGTGGGGGACGGCCGCCGTCAATCTCGGGTTGGGGGTGGGCGCCATCGCCCTCGCTCGCTCGATGGGCCCGATGGCTGGACCGGCAGCCGAGGGGCCTGCGCAAGGGCCGGCCGGGGCGATGCCAGGCGGCCCCGCCTCCTCCGCGACACGACGGCTCCGCTACGTCGCCTTCGCGCTGCTCGCCCTCACCGCCTTCGCTTCGCTGCTCGATGAGATTGCGTGGACCCGAGTGCTCGTGATGGTGGTCGGCGGCTCAACATACGCGTTCACGCTGGTGCTCCTTGTGTTCCTGCTGGGAATCGGGCTCGGTAGCGGTCTCGTGGCCCGCCGCGGCGCTGCCCGGCGCGCCACGCTCGCCGATGCGGCGCTCGCTCAAGGGATCACCGGCGCTGGCGCCGCGCTCATCCTTCTCCTTTTTGCAGTCCTGCCGCTGTACGTGATCGTGGTCTTCGGGCACGTCGAGTTCGGTGCCGGGTCCCGCCTGTTCCTGTTGGGCCTGGCCGTGGGCGCGGTCGTGCTGATCCCGGCGATTGGGATGGGCCTCAGCTTCCCCCTCTTGGCCGACCTCGCCGCCCCCCGGGACGCAGCCCGCGCCGCCGACGTGGGAACGGCGTACGCGTTCAATACGTTGGGCAGCATCGCCGGAGCGGCCCTGACCGGCTTCGTCCTCGTGGTGGCGCTCGGCACCGAAACGACGCTCCGCGTCGGCCTCGTGGTCAACGCCGTCGCGGCGCTGGTGTTGGCGGCGCTCGCCGCAGGCCCGGGCGAGCACCGTCCCGCGCGGCAGCGGGTGCTCGTTGCTGCCGCCCTGGCGATCGTGACCCTGGGCGTCGCACTGGGGGCGTCCGGGTGGAGCACCCGGCTGATCGACCTCGGCCCGACCATCTACGGCCGCCAGCCGATGGATGCCAATGCCCGCCGGGCTTTCCTGGAGCATCGCGGCGCCCGCCAGCTCGCGTACCGCGATGGCTGGAACGCCACGGTGAGCGTGTGGGAGGCACTGAGCGGCCGCACGCTCCGTGTCAACGGCAAAGTGGACGCGTCCGATCAGGCCGACATGAATACCGAGATCATGGCCGGGCTGACGGCAGTCGCCGCGCGGCCGGATCCCGCCTCCGCGCTGGTGATCGGCTTCGGGAGCGGCGTGACGGCCCGAGTGCTCGCGGACGTTCCGGGCATACAGCGGGTGCGAGTGGTGGAGATCGAGCCCGCGGTCCTGCACATGGGTCAGTACTTCACCGGGGTGAACGACGCCGTACTCGCGCGCCCCGGCGTGCAGGCCGTGGTCGACGACGCCCGGAGCGCCCTGCAGCTGCGCCGCGAGCAATTCGACATCGTCGTCTCCGAGCCCTCCAACCCCTGGGTCGCGGGCGTCGCGACGCTGTATACACCCGAGTACTTCCGGATTGTACGGGCGCGCCTCGCCGACGACGGCGTCTTCTGCCAGTGGCTCCAGTTGTACCAGCTACCGTTGTCGGTCGTTGCCGGAATCGTCCGCAACCTCCGCCAGGTCTTCCCGCACGTGGAAGTCTGGTTTTCAACCACCCTGGATCTCCAGATCGTGGCCTCGAGCCGGCCGCTGCGGTACGACCGCGCCTGGCTCGGGCGATTGCTCGCTCCTACGACTGCGATTGGTGCTCTGAGCCGCGAGTGGCTTGGCATCGACTCCGTGGGCGATCACTTCGGACGCCGGTTGCTCGGCGAGCCCGGTGCCGCGCTGCTCGCCGCCCGGGGGACGCTCGTACACCGCGACGATCGGCCCAAGCTTGAATTCGTCGCGGCGCGCCGGTTTCTCGATCCGTCGTGGGATCAGCACGTCTTCGACTCACTGCTCGCCATCGGGGCGGGGGCAGGCGAGTCGCCCGGGGGCTCGGCGGTGTTACTGGCACGCGCGATGACTGCCCCGCGCGTGGCGTCCATACACGTCGCCGTGCTCGAAGCCGCGCACCGCGCGCAGCCCGCCGACCCGGTGTGGACCGTGCGCCTGGCGCGGGCGCGGTTCACGGCGGGCGACACCACGTTCGCGGACAGCGTCATGCCCCGACTGCTCGCGCGCTCGCGTCACCCGGAGGCGCTGCTGTTCGCGGCCGAACTGGCGGAGCATCGGAGCGAGGATCGCCGGCGCGCGGCGCTGCTCAGCGAGGTCGTCGTGCGGGGCGGGGACACCGCACAGGCGCGGGCGGGCCTGGGGGCGCTCGCGGCGCGCGCCGGGCGGTGGCGTGACGCGGTCGCGGAGCTGCGCGCCGCCCTGGCGGGCGGCCGCGGCACGTACCGTCACCCGTTCCCGGCGGGCGCCCTGCGTCAGGCCCTCCGGTCTTTCGCCTTTGAGGCGCCTCCATCGCTCGCCGACAGCGTGCTGGCCGCTGCGGTCGGCGCGCGCCCCGGATGGCCGGTGCTGTACGAGTTCCGGGCGGTCGTGGCGGTACGCGACGGTCGATGTGCGGACGCCGCCACGCAGTTCTTGACCTTGGCGGAGTTTGGGATCGAGCCGTCCGATGCCGCTGATCGTCTGGCGCGTTGCCGTGCGGGAGACAAGCCTTAGGCGCCGCTTTGCTCGCCCAGCACGCTCTTGATCTCACCTGCCGCCGCGATGACGTGGTCGACATCGCGCGACAGCGCCCGGGCCTGCTGGGTGGCTCGGGTGAGATCATCGAGGGCCACCGCCACACCAGCGGAGCGGAGGCGCAGCAGGTCGAACCGGACGTTCTGCATCGCCAGCACGCACGACTCGAGCTGGTCCGCAACCAGCTGACGCCTGGTCAGCAGATCCGTGAGCGCCTGGCGCTGGCGCTCGAGCAGGCCCACCTGGCGGTCCCGTTCCGGGCTGTCCCCCTCGCGCGCCCGTCGTGTCAGCCCGGGGTCGCCCTGATGCTTGGTCGCCTGGATCTTTTCCTCCAGGCGGGCCAGGGCGCCCCGGTCCACGGTTCCGCTCATGGCATGGAGGGTTCGGGCCAGCTCTTCCGCCCGATTCAGCAGCGCGTCCGCCGTCGCCACCACGTCGGGCAGCAGCTTCCGCTCCGACTTGGGGAGACGGTCGACAATGCGCAGGATGGCCTTGCGATCGCTGCGCGCCTGTTGGATCGGCTCAGCGTGACTGCCGAACTCGTCGGTGGTGGCGCGCGGCAGCTCGACCGGACGGCTCCCCCCCGCCGCGAGGCGCGCTTCGATCGCGTCGGACGCCGGCGGCCGGGCGAACACGTCGCGCCATGAATACCCGGCGTGCCACAGCCGGATGTAGCGCGGCACCAGCGCCGTACCGCCCCAGATCGCCGCGACGAACAGCGACCAGCTCGGCGCGTGGTTCCCCGTGGCAATGTCGATGATGAAGAGCGACCCGCATACCGAGGCCCAGGTGACGAACCGGCTCCGCAGGTCGCGCACGATCTCGGGCTCGCCGCTGGGCGCGAGCGTCGGCCGGTCGCGCATCCGGTCGAGCCGCCGCGCCCGCTCTTCGAGCGCCCGTCCTCCCGCTCCCCGGGGCACGGGCGGCGCTGATGGGGGTGACGCCCGCGTCCCGCGCGTCGGCGAGGGGCCGCTCGAGCGGCGCGCCCTGTGCATGGTGGCGCTCCGGGCCTCGAGCGCGCGCCGCAGTGCGTCCGCTGTCGGCCAACGGTCCTCCGGATCCTTCTCGAGCGACCGCATCACGCAGGCCGCAAGATCCTCGGGCACCTCCGGCCGCCGATCGGTGATCAGCGGCGCTCGCTCCGTGATGTGCTTCATCAGGATCCCGGGGACGGTGGGGGCTTGGAACGGCAGCTCGCCCGCGAGCATCTGGTAGGCCACCACACCTAGGCTGTAGATGTCTGACCGCCCGTCGATCTCGCGGTCTCCCGCGGCCTGCTCCGGGCTCATGTAGTGCGGCGTGCCGATCGCCACCCCGGTCGCGGTGAGCGTCGCGCCGCCGGTCGTCGAGGACAGGGCCTTTGCGATCCCGAAGTCCGTGACGACGACGCGGCCGCGGCTTCCCTCGAGCAATATGTTGTCGGGCTTCACGTCGCGATGGATGATCCCGAACGCGTGCGCGGCTCCCAGCGCGTCGGCGGTCTCCTGCATGATCCGTCGCGCCTCCTCAGGCGGCAGCCGGCCGCGCCGCTTGAGCTTCGCGCCGAGCGACTCGCCGTCCACAAAGGCCATCACGAAGTAGACCAGCCCGTCCGGGCTTTCCCCCACGGAGTGGATCGGCACGATATGCGGGTGGGACAACCGCGCCGCCGTCTCGGCCTCACGCACGAAGCGCAGCCGGATCTCCTCTCGGAACGCGAGTTCCGGCGGGAGCACTTTGACGGCCACCTGGCGCTTCAAGCGCTCGTCGCGGGCATTGAAAACGACGCCCATTCCGCCCCGGCCGATCTCGCCTTCGAGCGTGTAGGAGTTGCCGAGCGCTTGGCTCAGGCGGGTGGCGAGTGCCTTGTCTGCAGCGTTCATCGGGCTTCGCGTGAAAGGCGCGCCGATAGATTAGCCGCGGGGCGACGAGCGTGCAACCTGTAAGCGGCTTTTGACTTACGTTCGGCCGCCGGGTTGGCGCTCGCGCGGTGGCTATTCGGCAGCGTCTGCCTTATTGGCCGCCGCTCGGCGGAACGCGCGTGCTCAACGCAGCGTTTGGATGGTGGCACGGACGATGCTTAAGGCCGTGCGAACCACGCGTATGCTTACCCTCATCAGAAGAGTTGATGCCCATGTCTGAACGACTGACGCTCCCCGTGCTTCCACTGCGGGAGGTGGTGCTTTTTCCAGGTGTCTCGACGCCGGTCGGCGCGGGACGCCCGGCGACGCTGCGCGCTATCGAAGCGGCGTTGAAGAGCGACTCCCGTCTCATCTTTGCCGTAGCCCAGCGCGAGAACGTCGACACGGTCAGCCCCGAAGTGCTGTACACGACGGGGACGATCGCCAAGATCAGCCAGATCCAACGTGGCCTCGGTGGCGTGCAGCTGCTGTTGCACGGCGAGCGCCGGGGCACCGCATTGCACTATACCGATAACGGCCGCTACCTCGAGGCCGTCGTCCATGAAGTCGACGACATGCCGCCCCTGAACGCCGCCGATCCGGCGTTCGTCGGCCTGCACCGCGAGGCGCGCGAGCGTGCCGCGGAGCTGGGCCAGAAATCGGGGCTCCCCGATGACGTCGTCCGCCAGGTGCTCGAAGAGGTGTCCGACCCCGGCCGGTTCGCCGACCTCGTGGCCGGATACCTCGAGATTCAGCCGGCGGAACGTCAGGGGCTGCTGGAGACGCTGTCCGTAGAAGAGCGCCTGCGGCGTGTCCTCATTCACGTCCAGCGGCAGATCGGCGTGCTCGATGCACAGGAGCACATCAAGTCCCAGGTGCAGGAGGAGCTGGGCGAGCGCCAGCGCGAGATGTTCCTCCGCGAGCAGATGAAGGCGATCCAGAAAGAGCTCGGCGAAGGAGAGGAAGGAACTGAAGTAGAGGAGCTGCGGAAGCGGTTCGCGGCGCTCGAGCTCCCCGAGGCCGCGCGCAAGGAAGTCGACCGCGAGCTCGCCCGGCTGGAGCGGGCCAACCGCGACTCGATGGAAGCCCAGGTAATCCGCACTTATCTCGAGACGATGGCGGAACTGCCGTGGAACAAGCGGGTCGAGGAGTCGCTCGACTTGAAGCGGGCCGTGGAGATCCTCGAGCAGGATCACTACGGACTCAAGGACGTAAAGGATCAGGTCCTCGAGTTCCTGGCCGTGCGCCAGCTGCGCCAGCGCTCGCCTGCCGAGGTGGCACAGGGCAACGACGATGACAAGCAGGCGCGGGGTCAGGTCCTGTTGTTCGTGGGTCCCCCGGGCGTAGGCAAGACCTCGATCGCCAAGTCGATCGCGCGCGCCATGGGGCGGCCGTACGTGCGCATTTCGCTCGGCGGCGCCCGCGACGAGGCGGACATCCGGGGCCACCGGCGCACGTACGTCGGTGCCATGCCGGGCCGCATCATCCAGGGCATGAAGCAGGCCGGTGCCAAGAACCCGGTGTTCCTGCTCGACGAGCTCGACAAGCTGGGCGTCTCCTTCCAGGGCGACCCGGCTGCTGCGCTGCTCGAGGTGCTCGACCCGGCCCAGAACGACTCGTTCACGGATCACTACCTGGGCGTGCCGTTCGACCTGTCGGAGGTGCTGTTCGTCGCGACCGCAAACTTCCTGCAGAGCATCCCGGGCCCGCTGCTCGACCGCCTGGAGACGGTGACCTTCGCGGGCTACACCGAGCGTGAAAAGCTCGAGATCGCGAAGCGCTACCTCGTTCCGCGGCAGCTGCACGAGAACGGCCTGACCGCCGAGCAGCTCACGGTCACGGATGCGGCACTGAGCGAGATCATCACGAGCTACACGCGTGAGGCAGGGGTCCGCCAGCTGGAGCGCGAGATCGGGAAGCTCGGTCGCAAGGTCGCGCGTCAAATCGCCAGCGGGGAAGTCGAGCGAGTCGCGGTGGATGCCAAGGATGTCGACGATCTACTCGGGCGTCCCAAGGTCCATCCGGAGCACAAGGCGCGCGAGGACCAGGTCGGCGTCGCCACAGGGATGTACTACACCCCGGTCGGGGGCGACATCATGTTCGTCGAGGCGAGCGTGATGCGCGGTAAGGGTGAGCTCGTGCTCACCGGTCAGCTGGGCGACGTCATGAAGGAGTCGGCCCGAGCGGCGCTCACATACGCCAAATCGCACGCCGACCAGCTCGGGATCCACGAGGAGGCGTTCGCCGGCACCGACGTCCATGTCCACGTCCCCGCGGGCGCCATCCCGAAGGACGGGCCCTCGGCTGGCGTGACGATGGCGACCGCCCTCGTGTCGGCGCTGTCCCGGCGGTCGGTGCGCCACGATCTCGCCATGACCGGTGAGATCACCCTGCGCGGCCGGGTTCTGCCGATCGGCGGCGTAAAGGAGAAGGTGCTGGGCGCGGTGCGGGCGGGCATCACCACGATCGTCCTGCCGAAGGAGAACGCGGCCGATCTGGACGATTTGCCCGAGGACGTGCGCTCATCGCTGGAGGTGCACCTCGTGGAGGATCTGGACGAAGTCCTGACATTGGCGCTCCGCGGCGCGCGATTCGAGGCCGGTCACCTCGTGTTCGACGGCGACGCCCCCTTCGAGCCCAGCCTGCTCGCAAAGCACAACTAATAGGTTGGATGGGGACAAGCCCCCGGGTTTCCCCGGGGGCTTGTTCGGTTTTGGTGATGGCGGGAACCTGCCCAACCCTTTCCCCGTACGACCTGTCTAACGGTCCGACCAGGTCACGGGGCTCCCGTCATGCCGGCTGCTGTCCTACTCGCGATCGTCCTGCAAACCAGCACCCCAGCTTCCGGCTCGGGTGGCGCCGTCGCCCCTCCACCGGCCACTGCCACGCGGGCGACCGCCGTGCGGGCCATTCACCCGGTGGTGATCGACGGCCGGGACGACGACGAGGTCTGGAAGATCGCCCCACCGATCACCCAGTTCCGCGAGTTCCAGCCAAAAGAAGACGGGGATCCTCGATTTCCGACCGAAGCCAAGGTCGCCTACGACGACCGCTACTTATACGTGTTCATCCGGGCCTTCGACCCCCATCCGGACAGCATTCTCAAGCTGCTGGCGCGCCGCGACGTCCGCGCGGCCACCGATCAGCTCAAGATCATGGTCGACTCCTATCACGACCGCCGTTCGGGCTTCGAATTCGCCGTGAACCCGGCCGGGGTGAAGCGCGACTACGCGATGTACAATGACAACCAGGAGGACGATGCGTGGGACGCGGTGTGGGACGTGGCAACGCAGGTCGACTCGCTCGGCTGGACCGCCGAGTTCGCAATACCGCTCTCGCAGCTGCGCTACGTCCCCCGGGCGACCAACACGTTCGGGTTCGCGGTGTGGCGTGATATCCAGCGTTTTTCCGAGCGGGTCAGCTGGCCGGTGTACCGGAACTCCCAGGCGGGAGTCTCGTCCCAGTTGGGCGAGCTGACAGGCCTGGATGGCCTGCCGTCACCGCGCCGGCCCGAGGTAGCGCCGTACGTAGTGACGAAGAATGTGTCCGTGCCGACCGGGAGCGCTTTTGATCGTTCGCAGAAGGTGACGGGCGGCGCCGACCTGAAGTACGGGCTCACGCCGAACCTCACGCTCGACGCGACGGTCAACCCCGACTTTGGTCAGGTCGAGGCGGATCCAGCGGTGCTGAACCTCAGCGTCTTCGAGACATTCTTCCAGGAGCGGCGCCCTTTCTTCGTGCAGGGTGCGGGGATCTTCCGGTTCGACGTGAACTGCAGCGCCGTGAACGACTGCGGCACGGGCGAGGGTCTGTTCTACTCGCGGCGCATCGGCCGGTCGCCCCAGCTGGCGGGTTACGGTGGTGCCGACGCCGCAGTAGCGAGCACGATCTACGGCGCCGCGAAGCTCA
>Ga0099827_10001164_pt1 | contig 13276 bp, 8 predicted proteins | sample CZO8metaG_FD_79339 | JGI IMG/M metagenome (GOLD analysis project Ga0099827, IMG submission 79339) | Vadose zone soil microbial communities from the Eel River Critical Zone Observatory, Northern California, USA - CZOApr15con1.8 metaG | ecosystem: Environmental > Terrestrial > Soil > Vadose zone ...
CCGAGTTCTCCCAGCACGTGCTGGATGTCCCGCCTCAGCACGGCCAATCGGGAGGGCACCTCCGTGAGCCACGACTCCAGCCGCTTGTCGCTGGACTTCACACTCTTGAAAATGCCCGTCGTGGCGGGGCCTGTCACGTTGAAGAGCTTCTGGAGCAGCCGCTCCCGAAGGGCGGCCTCATTGTTGAACGTCCCGACGCCATGGTAGTACCGGTAGAGGTTCGAGGCGACTTGGTCGGGTGCGCTGTCCAGGAGTCGGTGGAGTCCGCCGACCGCCAGGAACCGATCCCATGCGTCCACGGCGAATGCATCCACGGAAGAGGCCCACGTGCGGAGCGAATCCAGGTTCGGCTCCGAGTTGACCCCCTGACGAACGAGCACCATCCGACGGTCGAGGCTCTCGAGATGCTGCGACAGTTCTTGATGCAGTTCCCAGAGGGCGAAGCCAAAATGCCTTCGGACCTCGGCGCGGCGCAGGGCTTGCTGGACGGTCTGTGTGAGGAAGACGACCTCCATCGCGACCGCGGTCGGAAGGATCAGTTCTACGGGAACGGCGGCCGCGCGCGACAGGGAGTAGGCAATCGGCGGCACGACGATGACGGCCATGATGAGCCATAACGGTAGACCGAGTACGCTCCCCCGCATACCGCGAACCGATTCCTTGATGTGCCTTTAACCTTCCGGGCCCCACCTTCGCGCCGTTGACAAAAAGTGGACCATATCGGCCAAGGGTGTCGGATTTGACACAACACGAACGACGCGCGGGAAGCATCTCGTTCGGCGATTCTTCGACGGTGCCGTTTGCGAAGCCGGCGAAGATGCAGCGCCGCTCACGATCGCGTTTCTATTGTTGATAATCGCCTTCGAAAATTAGTCTTTGATAATCTAACTCGATAACCGGCCCTCCATTGTATTTATGGACTCTCCGTTTTCCCGCCGGTTGCTGATAACAAAGGGATGCTCCACATGGACGCCGCGGAAACCGAACAAGATGCGGTCGATCAGGTTTTCGATGTCCGGATGAAACGGGCCGTCGCCGTCCTCCAGGCGTTGCTCGCTTACTACCGCGTCAAGAAGGTCCCACCGATTGCGACCAGGGAGCGAATCGAACTTGAGGACGCGGCTCTGGCCGTGGCGATGGGCGAGTTTTGCCTCGCGGATGTCGCGCTTCGATTGGACTCTCTGCGGTATGACCACACGCCGGAGGGGGAACCGTTGACCGACGAAGACGGCTTCCCGGCGGAGTAATCGCCTTCCGCCCGAAGCCGATTGTCGGCGGACCTAAACAGTCATCCGCCAACGTTCGTATCCCGCGGCGAGCGTTGCAACCATGGAACCGGTCGAAGGCTACGCCAAGGTTCTCGGCTTCAAGATCTTCTATCGCACCTACGGAACGCCCACAAAAGGGACCGTGCTCTGCCTTCACGGCGGACCGGGGATGTCGCACGACTATCTTCTGTCACTCGAAGACCTCGTCCAATTCGGCTATCGGGTCGTGATGATGGACCAACTCGGCTGCGGGAAATCCGAGCGTCCGCGGGGCACGGACCTCTATACGATCGCCCACAACGTCGAGGAGGTCGAAGGGTTGCGAAGAGCGCTGCGGCTTGGGAGAGTCCACCTGATGGGCTCGAGCTACGGAGGCGCCCTCGCGATTGCGACCGCGTTGAAGTACCAGCGGAACCTGCGGAGCCTCGTCATCACCGGAGGCTTGGCGAGCGTCCCGTTGACGGTCCGCGAGATGCGGCGGCTGGTGAATCGTCTTCCGCCAAAGACCCGTGCCGCTATTGCGAAGTACGAGGCGACCGAGGACTACCAGAACCCCGAGTACCTCGCGGCGGTCGACGTGTTCTACCGGAGGTACCTGTGCCGCCTCCCCGTGTGGCCCCGCGAACTCACCTACACGCTCGAGCACGCGAGCCAACCGGTCTACTTCACGATGAACGGACCGAACGAGTTCACGATCGTCGGCACGATCAAGGATTGGGATGTGACGGACCAACTCCCCCGCATCAAGGTCCCCACCCTCGTGACCGTGGGCCGCTACGACGAGGTGACACCCCGGGTGGCCGAGAGCATTCATCGAGGCATTCGCGGCTCCAAGCTCGTCCGGTTCGAGAAGAGCGCCCACTTGGCAATGTGGGAAGAACGGGCCCACTACATTGAAGTCGTCCGAGATTTCTTGGACGAAGTCCGGCGCAGATGAAGGAGACCGGGCATGTCGATCCCATCGTTGCTCGGTGAACGGCGTCCCCGTCCGCGCATCGAGACGTTGGCCGATCTGGTATTCGGCCTGTCCTTATCGGTTGGGGCGATCGGACTCATCGCGAGTTCCCCGACGACTCAAGTCGAGATTAACAGCCATATCTTCGCCTTCGGCTTCACCTTCTTGGTCCTCATCACGGCGTGGATCATCTACACGACATACATGTCCGTCCTGCCCGCGGACACGAGGGCCGTCACCTTCCTGAACGTCGGGCTGCTCCTGCTCGTGGCGCTCGTTCCGTACCTGCTGAACAGCGTCGAGCTCGCCAACCCCGCGTTGAACCCGGCGGAGGCGTCCGCGATCGGCGCGTACGCGTCCACGTTGTTCACCCTCGACCTCACGGGGATCATGGTCATCCTGGCGGCGTTCGCGCACGTCATCAGCCTGGAAGAGAAGAACCTCGTCGCGCCCGAGTTGGCCCGGCTCTTCCGCAACGGGAGGAATCGGATGGCGATTCTCTCGGCCGTGACGATCGTAGCGATCGCCCCGCAGTTCTGGGAGTGGGCACTCTTCGGAGTCCCGGCCCGGCTCTACATCTGGTACCTCCCGTTCATTTCCTATTGGGTCGGCCGAATCGTCCGGCCGCAGAGCCGGACGTACCGAGCCGCGTAACGCGAGATCGACTCGCGATGAAACACCGTGGCGTCGACGGGATCCGTCCGAAGCGCTTCCTCGAGATTCTAGGTCGGTGTCGGCATGGAACGCGAAGAGCGCGCGATCGGCAGGTTCCGGGCGACCCACTCTCTCAGGACGACGCCGGGATCGAGGGCTTCGGGGGGATAGACCCCTGGACCGGGGAAGGCGGCCCCGCCGATGAGGAGCGTCCCGATCGCTGCGGCTGCCGCTGTCAGATAGATCACGGCCGTGATCGCGGCCCGCCTGCCCGCCTCTCGGTGGTCCATCACGATGTCTCGACGCTCGACCTTGCGCGTGCCGCGGGCTGTTCCCTCGGCTTCCACGCTCAGCGCCTTCGCCCCGCCGACCGGATGCACGAGGGCCGACGGTTCTGGCAGGGCTTGGAGAAACGCCCGACGGAACGGAACCCGTGCCAAGCCGATCGAGATTTTCCGGTCCTCGGCCAGGAGGCCCAGGAGTTTCAGAGAGAGCACCGCTTGGATCAACTCGGGGTGGAACGCTTGTTTGAAATCGACTCGCCGAACCGGCTTGCCGAGGTACCGTGGAAGGGTCTTCACCTCCTCGTGACTGACAAGGAAGGTGCGCTGGACGCCGACGGGCGGCGGGAACTCGAAGTCTTCCGAGTCGCTCAGCGGCTCTTGTTCTCGAAGGCCGCCATCGGACCACGCGGAAGGGGGCAAGAGCATGTCCGAAAGGAACGTCTCCCGCGAGTACAACGGGAAGATGTCCGAGACGTAGCCGGGAATCTGTGCGGTGCCACCCGACCGGATGCGAATCGCGTCGATGGAGTCGAGCGTGTCGGCGGCCTCTCGCGCCATGACGTTCGACATTCCGGGATCGAGGCCCATCGACAGAAGGGCTCGCAGACCCTTGGCGCGAAATGCGTCGTGCCATTGCAACTGCTCGAGGATTCCCGGGAGCCCTGCCGGCTCGCGAGGCCCGGAGGCCGCGACGTCGATGTAGTGCGCACCCGCGAGGAGACACGCGTCCATGACCGCGAGGTTGAACGTCGGCGGCGCGGTGTTGACGACGACGGCGGAACCCCGGAGGACCCGCGGGAGACCCGTGGGAGCGTTCAAGTCAAAGGGCGAGGCATCGACCTTCACCCGCCCCATCATCTTCGTGAAGAACCGGACCCGGTTCTCTTCCTTGTCGATCAGAAGGAGCGAGTCGATTGCCGCCTCCGACCGGAGGAGTTGCGCCAACGTCCTGCCGACTCCGCCCACCCCGATGATCGCGACCTTCATACGTCACAAACTCCGGGGCATCGCACCTCGATCACGGGATCGACGCTCCTCCCCATGGGGCCAATTCCCGGTGACGGATCAGTTGGAGGCCGAACGTTCAATCCTCTGAATCGACAGACCCCGGGCGTTCCACTCCGCGAACACGGAGGCGGGTTCGAGCGACTCCGCAGGATACGTCCCGGCGGACGGGAGCGCGCCTCGGTCCATGAGGGCGATCCCAATCGATGCCGCGACGCCGGTCAGATAGTACACCGCCGTGGTCCCGAGCCGTCGAGCCGCTTCCTCGTGCGATAGAGCGATATTTTCGTGAAGGTGCTTTCGCACGCCGTGCGATGTGCCCTCGACGTCGACGCTGAGGCATTTCGTCCCGACCAGGTTTTGGGCGACGGAAGAGGGCTCTGGGAAGGCGGATTCGAACGCCGCCCGGAACGGGATCCGTCCGTGATCGACCGGGATCGTCCGATCCCGAGCGAACAATCCGAGGTTCTCGAGCGCCTTGAGCGCCTGCGCAAGGTCCGGGTTGATCGCGTACTTGAAGTCGACCTGACCCACGGGCTTCCCGAGGTAGAGCGGCAACGTCTTCACCTCTTCATGGGCCATGAGGAACGTCTTCTGGGTCCCGACCGGGTCCGGGAACGCATAGTCCTCCTCCTCGCTCAAGAGATCCCGTTCCTCGAGATGTCCGCCTCGCCATACGGTCGGCCGGATCCGGACGTCAGAGAAGAACGCCTCGCGGGAATACAGCGGCACAAACTTGGGTGAGGGGCGCCGGTGGCGAACCCGCACGGTGCCGCCGGACCGGATGCGAATCTTGTCGATGGTCTCGAGGCGGTCGGAGGCTTCACGCGCCATGACGTTCGACATTCCGGGATCGAGGCCCATCGAGAGGAGCGCCCGCACGTCCGCCTTCTCGTACGATTCATGGAGGGTGAGCTGCTCCAGGATGCCGGGCAGGCCTCCCGGTTTCCGCGGCCCGGTCGCGGCCACATCCAGGTAGTTGGCCCCAATCCGAAGGGCGGCCCGCATGATCCCGACGTTGAGATCCGAAACGCTCGTGTTCACGACGACGTCGCAGCCACGGAGCGCACGGACGAGGTCGGCGCCGTGGGCTGCGTCCAACTGGCTGACGTCCACCTCGATTTGATCCCGCAGCGGGGCGAGTCCCCGAGAAGGGATTTTCACTTTGTCGATGATGCGAAGCGAAGAGACCCGCGGGTTATTCGACAGCTCATGCGCGAGGACGCGCCCGACCCCGCCAAGCCCAACAACTGCGACCTTCACACGCACGGCGAGCGGGTGGGGGTGGATATGCCTTTCGGGCCAATATTCCCGGATGTCATTTTTGGGACCTGAGACTCGAGCGCGTTTGCGTGAGCGGGTCCTTCCGTTCGGATGACCTTCCCACCTGTCGCGGACGAGGGCCCAAAGGACTATTTGCGTTCTCGGGATGGCTTGTTGCAGGGACGGGAGGGCTTTGGAGCCCGAGGAGCGAGCCGGATCTTCCGACGAGGACGCGGTCGAACCTGCATCGTTCACGCGTCGCCGCTTTCTGAAAGTCGTGGCCGGCGCGGGGGTGGTCACCGGCGTGTTGGGACTCGGGGCGCTCTCCGGTCTCGGGATTGTCTACCGACCGCCTGAGCCGCCGCCGCCTTGGGAGATCGCTCCCGGTGTCGTCGACTACAGCAAGGTGCCGGAAGGAGTGCTGGGCGGCCCGACACCGAACATCCTCAAGGTCGCGCAATGGTACGACTACTGGCCGGGCTCGTTCAAGACGGACTTCCAGAATTACATGGCCGGGAAGGGCTACAACGTGAGCGTCCAGCAAGACACGTTCACGAGCAACGAGGAGCTCTTCGAATGGATCACGCTCGGCGGGAAGAAGTACGACGTCATCTTTCCGACGAACCACATCGTGGACAACATCAAGAAGTCCGCCCTGATCTACAATCTGAATCTCGCGTGGATCCCGAACTTCTCGAACCTCTGGAGCGACTTCATCCGCGTCCCGCATCACGTCGATTCACCGGACAACCTCGATCAGCGGCAGGATCCGAACGGCCTCAACTACGTCAGCGTCCCCTATTTCTGGGGGACGACCGGCATCGCGTGGCGGAAGGACCAGATCCCGAAGGACGAGGTGGAGGCCGTCGGCCTCGACTTCTTCACGATGGATTCCTACAGCCCACAGGCCGCGGGATACCCGACCACGGTCACTCTCAACGGCAAGATGAGGATGCTCGAGGACCAGCGGGACGTCTTCACCTTCGGAGCCAAGAGGGCCGGGTGGACGGCGCAGCAAGCGCAGGGGCTGATCGCGTCTCCCTTCGTCGGATCATACACCGACACGACGGGCAAAGCTTGGCCCGGGACCCAGTGGACGTCGAACGAAACCGCGCCTGGGCGGGTGAACGCGATGGGCGATTGGCTCTTTCAGTGTAAGCCCCACCTCTTTGATTTCAACAGCACGGGCGACACCCCGTCCTTGATTGCGGGCGTCGCGGTGCTCAACCAGGCGTGGTCCGGGGATATCGCCTACGCCCAACGGCCGGATCAAAGCAACCCGCAACCGGCGGACTACATCATCCCCTATCAAGGATCCCGATGGTGGCAGGACACCTGCGTGATCCCGAGCAAGTGTCGAAATCTCTGGCTCGCTCACGAGTTCATCAACTTCATCCACAACGTGAGTTCGGATTGGCCGGAGAACCAGCTCCTGACGAAGTGGAACCTCTACCCGACGCCGAACAAGGCCTGTTTCGACCTCCTCACGCCTTTCGCGAATGGATACGACATGCGGGCCGACCCGCGCCTGTACCCGAACCTCCTCGCCCCCGATGATTGGAATCGATGCGACCTCCCCCGCGACGTCGGCGCGGACGTCCTCGTGAAGGAGTACAACCCTCTTTGGTTCAATCTCACGTCGGTGTGAGACATGGCGACCCCGACGCTCACGAGCGCGTTCTTCCGGCGCATCGCCCGATTGGGCTCGACGAAGGCGTCGTCGAAGGGGGAGCTGCTCGCCTCGGTCTCGGCCCTCTGGTTCCTGATCTTCCTCCTGGTGCCGATCTTGATCGTCGTCTTCTTCGGTTTCACGACGGTGAACCAGGACCTGACGATTTCGTACTCGCGGCTCACGGGAGCGAACTACCTGGGAGCCCTGGATCCGTTCGGCCCGGTGGCCACGCTCTTTGTGCGGACCCTCGGCGTTGCGTTCCTTGCGGCCGTGGGTTCCCTCGTCATCGCGTTCCCGATTGCGTATTACCTCGCCCGCGTCTGTCGCGAACGAAACCGCGGCCTCCTCGTGTCGCTCTTCGTGATTCCGTTCTGGATCAGCTTTGTCGTCCAGGTTTACGCCGTGCTCCCTTGGGTCCGTCGCGACGGATACGTCGGGATGGTCCTCGACCGTATCGGTCTCGGCTCGCTCGCGGACTGGATCTTCAAAGCCGTCGGGTTGGGGAGCCCGGGCATCGTCGTCCCGGTCCTCATCTACATCTGGCTCCCGTTTATGATCCTCCCGCTCTTCACCGCAATCCTCCGGATCGATCCCGCTCTCATCGAGGCCGCCCAAGACCTGGGCGCGGGTTCCTGGAAGACCTTCTGGAACGTCGTGGTACCGCTTTCGTACAACGGGATTCTGACGGGAACGATCCTCGTTTTCATCACGGCGTTCGGATCGTTCGTCGAACCGAAGATCTTGGCCGGGAGCAGCGGACTCCTCATCGGGAACTACATTCAGGCGTCGTTCCTCGAGTTCGGAAAGTTGCCGGACGGGGCGGCCGCATCCGTCGTCGTGCTCGTCCCGACGATTGTCCTCCTGTATGTGTACGTTGCATATGCGCAAGCCCCGGCGACCGGGCTCGCGCGCGAGAGCGTGGTCGCGCGATTCGTTCGGGGTGCGTGGGGCCGCCTCTCAGCCTTCCTAGCCCTGCTCCCGATTGCTAAGAAGAAGACGAGCGCGGACGACGCAGCCGGAGGGCCGGATCCCCCACGGACGATTCGGGTGTATCGGAGTCGCCCCGAGGAGCTCTTCGATTCCATCGCCTCTTGGCGGGGCCCCGGCATCCTGCGCGCCTACACGTTCGTCGCGCTCGCCGCCTTCTACATTCCTCTGATCCAAGTCATCATTTTCTCATTCAACCACGACAACAACACGATCGTCTGGAGCTACCCGTCCCTCCGGTGGTACGTTTCGCCGCCCGGCTACCAAGAGGTCTCGTCCCTGTTTGGCGATACGGCGATGATCGGCGCGCTTTCGAACAGCATCGGCATCGGACTCGTCGTCACCGCGATCTCCCTCGCCATCGGGTTGCCCGCCGCGCTCGCGATTGTCCGGTACCGGTTCAGCTCGAAACCGTTCCTGAACCTCATGCTGTACACCGGGCTCATGATTCCAAGCATCATCCTCGGGTTGTCTCTCCTCGTTTTCATCCGCCTCGTCGACGACCTCTACCTGTGGCCCTACCTAGGAGCCACCTGGGACTTCGGCTATGCCTCGATCATCGTGGGCCATGTGACGTTCTGCATCCCGATCGTCATTGTCGTGCTCATCGTGAGCCTGCGGGAATTCGACCGCTCCATCGAGGAGGCCGCGATGGACCTCGGGGCCAACGAGATCACGACCTTCTTCCGGGTCACGATTCCGAACATCATGCCGGGGATCGTCTCGGCGGCGTTGCTCGCCTTCACCTTCTCGTTCAGCGAAGTCGTCGTCACGCTGTTCCTCACGGGGGCCGGAATCCAGACGCTCCCGATCCTCTTCTGGGCCCAACTCTCGAAACAGATTCAGACTCCGGAACTCAACGCGGCGTCGACTTTGATCATCGGATTGTCGATCGTGTTCATCGTCCTCTCAAACAAAGTCCAGCGCGGCGGCACGTTGTTCCGCTTCTGACGGACCGATGGCTCCGGCGCCACACGCATGGCGCGCTTCCGTACATTCGGTCGCCGGGAAAACGTCCGCCAACGCAGGAATGCGCTGAATCGAACGGCCGATGAACGGAGGCCGCTCCTCCGGCTATTTATATCCGCTTCGCCATCCTGTTTTCCTCCGGGTCGAGGAGAGGACGGAAGGCACGGCCGACGGAGGAGAAACTCCTGCGCCTCCACCCGCTTCGGAACCGAAGCGCGGCGGAAGAAAGACTCTCGTCATCGTGATTGCGATCGTCATCGTCGCCGCCGCGTTGGGCGGCGTCGTCCTCTATCTGTCCCAGCGCGGGCCTGGGCCCTCGACGGCGACCCTCAATCGAGTCACCGTGTCCGCGGCCCAGGGCTCCATTGACCAGGTTGGCAGGACGACCGTCACGGCGAGGGCGGTCGACTCGAACGGGCTGGACGAAACCGCCAATGCGACGTTCAGTTGGTCCGCGGCTCCGGCCGTCGCGGTCCAGATTACGGTGTCCGGGGTCCCGTACACGATCACGGTCCAAGGCCGCCAAGGCGGATCCGTCACACTGAGCGCCTCGGCCACCTGGCAGGGCAGCACGAAAGTTGGCACCGCATCGCTCACGGTCCAGGCCCTTCAGTTCCAACTCACGGCGTCCACGAGCGCACCCCTGATCGGACAGCCGTTCATCCTCACCGCGCGCGCGACGTATGCCAACAACTCGCTGGCGGTCAATTACGCAGGGACCGTGACGTTCTCATCGGATGACCCCGCCGCGACCTTGCCGCCCCAGACGACCTTCACTCCCGGGACGGGTATCTACGTGTTCCAGAATGTAGTCATCCGGAAGACCGGCGCGGTCCACATCAATATCGTCGACACCGTCGCGTCGACGCTGACCGGGAGCGCGGCGCTGACCGGAAACCAGGCCCCGACGGCTTCCTTTTCCATCACTCCGAACGCGGCCGATCCGCGCCAGATCTCGGTGGACGGGAGCACGTCGTCGGATCCGGACGGAGACCCGCTGACGTACGCCTGGACGTTTGGCGATGGAGGCACCGGGTCGGGGGGCACGACCGCTCACACGTACGCGAACACCTTCGAACAAACGTATCCCGTTCGGCTGAACGTCACCGACCCGTACGGGGCCGCAAACAGCACGGCCCAAAAGCACATCGCGCTGGTCCCACCGACCGCAGACTACGCGGTCAAGCAGATGAATTCCTCGGGATCTCAAATCTACGTCCGGGTGAATGCGGGCAGTTCGGCCTCGAACAATGCCGGCGGAGTTCTTGTCTCCTACGATTGGAGTTGGGGCGACGGCTCGACCTCGAGTGTTGCGGTGAACGTGACGTACCACATCTACGCGTCCAGTTACAACAACGTGCAGGTGATCCTCGGCCTAACCGTACACGACAACTACAGCCTGTCGGGGGCGTTTTCCAGAAACGTGCTCGTTACAACGAGTGCCGTGCCCCCAGTGGCTCTCTTCACGCAGACGATTGACAACAATACGCGGACGGTCTCGGTGGATGGCGGCGGTTCGTATAGCCCCATTGGGCGGACGATCGTGGCCTACAACTGGACGTGGGGAGACGGGTCTTGGTCAGGAAATCGCACGGTCTCGGGGGCCTTCCACACGTACACCTCGGACACGAACTTCACGATCACCCTCAAGGTGTGGGACTCGGGTACGCCAGCGCTATCGGGTGCAGCGAGCCGGGTCGCTTGGGTCCAACAACCTCCGTTGCCGCCCTGGGTCTTCTTCGACGTCACGCGGACGTTGATGCACGTCGCGGTAGACGCGTCCGCGACGACGGACCCGAACAACAACATCGCGACGTACACATGGAACTGGGGAGACGGTACACCCACCGAGACTCACGGCGTGCCCACGGCCAGTCATGACTACGCAGCCTCGGGGGCGCGCTTGATCACATTGACCGTCACCGACGCGACGAACCTCGTGAATTCGACGGCCCACTACGTGTCCGTCGCGGCCTCGACGCTGGACTACCGGTTCTATGACTTCTTCAATGTGCCTTACGGTCAGTGGTGGGACTACCGTACGACGATCGGCACGTACGGGGACATTCCGCCGGATGCGAACTGCTTCAACGCCTCGTCGGGGACCCAGTTGGTTTCCGGGAGGCCCCTTTGCGCCACAAACGCGAATCCGAGCCTCCCCGCGTCGGAGAGTTATCCGTACACGAACTGGTATCCGCTCCCCGGGAACGTCCATTGGAACAACCCGGGTAACGACCCGCTCGTCTACGCGCCGTACCGGTTCAACGCGACGGCGGTCGGCGCCTCCGGGTACAACCTCACCGAGCCCGTCTACCTGCCGGTGCGGAACTATGCGGCGCCGATCGGCCAGCAGTTGAAGATCAACTGGTATCTCCAGTACCTCGATTCCCCGACCGACCAGGCGCTCCGCTCCCAGGGCTGCGGTGTCTACGATTCCACCCTCGCCAGTTCCGGCTTCGACGGGTTCATCCTCTGGAGTCGAATCAACGTGACGACGGATCTCGCGGAGTCGAAGCGGATCTTCGGCATGCCGCTCAATTACACCGCGGCGAACGCCCAATCGTGGTGGAATGCCAACACGAAGGCGGGGTATGCGAACTTCGGAGCCCTGGAAACGTGGTTCGGCGTGAACACCAACGGAAATCCGGCGGATGGCGGCTGGTTCGCCAAGGAGGGGAACGGGAAGTACGATGTCTACAGCTCTTTCCAATATGCCTATACGCCGTTCTGCACGGAGGTCGTCGGCCAGGTCAATCCGAGCACCGGCGTGACGCACGTCTACATCTCGCACGTGGCCTGGGCGACGGAGGTCCTGCTCGCTCGGTGGTTCTACTGGGGGAACACGTCGTATAAGGCGAACTATCTCGACTCGACGAAGGCGCGTGGCTGGTGGGGAATGGAACTGGCGTGGTTCGAGGAGATGGACTTCAACGCGGCCTTGGACGCGAACGGCCTGAGCTTCTCCCTGGACACCGTCTTGCAGTATCACTTCGAGGCGGGCTCGTTCCCGGGCGCCGACGGCAAGTATCGCACCCAGGCGGGAGAGGCCAATCCGCCCGACGACGTCCCGTCCTGGACGTGGTGGCCCGTCCTCACGGATTACATCGCTCCGAACAATCACCCGACGGAGCTGGCGCGCTACGCGGGCAAGAACTACATCCACACCACAGCCGGAGCCGGGAACTATGCACAGAACGTGTCGTTCGACTACGTCCCGATCACGTGGAACCTGAAGGCGGGGCAGATGTGGAACTTCGAATTCCCCAAGGGCAACGTGGTGTTCTACAATCCGAACACCTCGCCCATCCCGTCGAATCCGCAGGGGGATTTGGCCCGCGTGTTCGCCCCCCTCAAGTACAACTTCACGTTCCCGGGGTCGCTCGGAGGCATCGCGCTGTGGAACGGGACTGCGACCACGTGGAGCGTCTTCGGGCCCACGAACACGGGCGGTCCGGATTCGAGCGGCCCGGGTAAGTATCCGGCGGTCTGGCCCTATCCGTCGATCTTCTTCACTCCCGACCCTCCGGGGACATCGAGATTGGCTGTCCCGGGGGCGTCGGCAACGATCGGGGGTTCGCTCGCCGGATCGCTCCTCGTGACGAGCGCGTTCGTGAATGATTGGGCGGATGCTCTTGTCGCGGTTCCCTTCCCCGCGAGGTCCGAGCTTGACTCCCAGCGTTGAAGCGGCCGACCGTCGTGCCGTTCCTCGAGGCTTGCCACCAGCTCAAACGTAGTCGTACGAGAATCGGATCAGGGTGTGTATGGAGGAGGAAGCGCCGGAGCAGGAAGAAGAAACGCCCGAGATCGCGGCCCAGCCCGCGAAATCACGGCGGGGGCTCGTGAAGATCGTTGCCGCCATCATCGCGGTCGCCGTGATCGTTGCCGTTTCCTATTTTGCCTTCTTCTCCGGGAGTCCGGCGAGCCCGCAGCCGTTCGCCTTCTTCATTGCGCGCCAGAATCAGATGACGACGTCCTTCGATGCCTCCGGCTCCGTGGGCGGGACCGGACATCCGTCGATTCAATCCTACGCGTGGACCTTTGGCGACGGTGCCACGGGGACTGGCGTATCGACGACGCACACCTATCAGACCCCGGGTCGGTACACGGTGACCCTCACGGTCTCGGACGGGGCATCGACCGGGACGGCGCAACGGTACGTCAGCGCGGCGAGCACGACGGTCGACATCCTGTACGACCGGTTCTTCACTGCCAGTTGCCC
>Ga0099827_10001167_pt1 | contig 13269 bp, 8 predicted proteins | sample CZO8metaG_FD_79339 | JGI IMG/M metagenome (GOLD analysis project Ga0099827, IMG submission 79339) | Vadose zone soil microbial communities from the Eel River Critical Zone Observatory, Northern California, USA - CZOApr15con1.8 metaG | ecosystem: Environmental > Terrestrial > Soil > Vadose zone ...
ACGAACATGGCCATGGCCAGCAGGATCAGTACTACGCCCGCGGTATTGATCGGCAGGTTGAACAGCGCCACCCCGGCCAGGATGCCGGCAATTACGCCCACCACCCCCGGCAGGAAGAACCCGGGATGGGTCACCCAGAACCCGATGGCGATGATGGCCAGCAGCAGGAGGAGGTAGGCGACGTCCGGGTCCGAGACCGCCTCCAGCAAGCGGTCGAACTCGCTCAGCTCGATGCGCTCGATGGCGGCGTTGGCTGTGTGCAGCGTGTATGTCTGGCCGCCCTTGTCCACCTGCCGGCCGTCCAGGTCTTCCAGCAGGCTGCTCAGGTCGCGACTCTGCAGGTCGACGACGTTGAGCTGGAGCGCCTCATCCGCCGGGACATTGGCGCTCCGGCGCACGGCCGTTTCCGCCCAGTCGGCGTTGTGGTGATGCAGGGTGGCCAGGGAGCGAATGTAGGCCGCCGCGTCGTTCTCGATCTTCTGGCTCTCGATGTCGCCGGCCGCGCTTCCGGGGCTGGGGCTGGCGTTGGGGGCGGGGTTCGGGCCCCCGATGCTCACCGGGTGGGCGGACCCGATGTTCGTCCCCGGTGCCATGGCGGCCACATCGGCCGCCTGGGTGATAAAGAGGCCAGCCGAAGCCGCCCGGGCGCCCGACGGCGAGACGTAGATGACCACCGGAACCGGCGCTGCCAGCATGGTCTTGATGATGTGGCGCATGGACGTATCCAGCCCGCCGGGGGTGTCCAGGGCGATGACCAGGGCGGTATCCCCCTCCCGGACGGCCCGGTCCACCGCCCGTTGCACATAGCTGTCCGTGATGGGGTTGATCACGCCGTCCAGGGTGGCCACCAGGACCACCGGGGGCGCGGCGCTGGCGCGCGCCGGAACGACCAGGGATGCCGCCAGCGCGAAGGCGGCGACGACGCGTCCCACCCTCACAGTCTTCATCATATCTAACTAGATCAAGTTTGAAATCGAGGCAGGCTTGCGCAGAATAGAATGAGAAATTGATGGCGCAGGAGCACCGTTCGCCGGTCACGCTCGATGAGGAGGAGGTCGATTACCAGGCCCAGCTGGCGGCTTACCCACGCCTGCCTGACGCCGAGCAGGGTCGCCTCCTGGGTACCCACGGAGTCGCCCGCGAGGCCGCCAACCGGACCCTGATCGAGCACAACCTGCACCTGGTCTTCGAGGAGGCGCGCCACCATCGGGAAGAGGGCATCGCCTTCGGCGACCTCTTCCAGGAGGGCTCGCTGGCCTTGATTTCCGCCGTCGAGCATTACCGCGGGACCGAGCAGGGGTTTACGGACACCCTCCGCGCCGCCATCACCGCCACCATGGATGCCGTGGTGGCCATGACTCGCGATGCCCAGCACAACGACGAAGCGTTCGTGGCCGCCTGCCGGGTCTTTGAGCGGGCCGAACAACTCCTCTCCGCGGATCTAAAGCGGCCGGCGACCGACGCCGAGATCGCCAAGCTGCTGGCGTGGGATGTCCAGCGGGTGGGCATCATCCGGGCGATGCTGCGGGGAGCGCGCCAGCTCCATGACGAGGACCTGCTGCCGTACCTGGAGGTTCTCGACGAGCCGAATGGCGACGAGCCGGACGTAGACTAGCCACGTGACGCAGCCGGTGGCGACCGTGGAGCGGACTCCGCTCTTCGAGGAGCACCTCCGGCTGGGCGCGCAGATGACCAACTTCGGCGGGTGGTCAATGCCGCTCCAGTATTCGTCCATCCGCGAAGAACACCAGGCGGTGCGCACCGCGGCCGGCCTCTTCGACCTCTCCCACATGGGCGAGATCGAGGTTTCAGGGACTCACGCCGTGGCCCAGCTGGAACGCCTCCTCACCAACGAGGTGGCGACCTTGAATCCCGGCCGAGCCCGGTACGCGCTCCTCTGCAATGAGCAGGGCGGGACTCTCGATGACCTGCTCGTCTACAACCTGAGCCCGGGCTACCTGCTGGTGGTCAACGCTGGGAACCAGGACAAAGACTTCGAGTGGATCGCCGCGCACGCGCCTGCGGGGACAGCGCGCAACACGGGCCGGCAGACGGCGCTGATTGGCGTCCAGGGACCACGAGCTCCAGCACTCGTGCAGCGTCTGGCGGATCGCGACCTCAAAGCCGTGAAGTACTACGCCTTCGTGGACGGGAGGGTGGCCGGCGTGCCGTGCCGCACCTCCCGCACCGGGTACACCGGGGAGGATGGCTTCGAGCTGTTCTGCCAGCCCAGCGAGGCCGTCAGACTCTGGCAGCGTCTGCTGGACGCGGGCGGGGAGGTCGGGCTCAAGCCGGCCGGGCTGGGAGCCCGGGACACGCTGCGGCTGGAGGCCGGCATGCGGCTCTACGGCAGTGACCTGGATGAGCAGACGAATCCATTGGAGGCCGGCCTGGACTGGGCGGTCAGGCTCGAGAAGGACTTCATCGGCCGGGATGCCATTGCTCGCGTGGCGCAGCACGGGCTGCCGCGGGTCACGGTAGGGCTGCGGATGCGGGATCGAAGCATCCCGCGCCACGGCTACCAGGTCTTGCACGAGGGCCGGCCGGTCGGAACCGTCTCATCGGGCAACGTGTCGTTTACGCTCGGGTACAACATCGCGCTGGCCTTCGTCCCGCCGGCGCTCAGCCAAGTCGGGACCAGCCTGGCGGTGGACGTGCGGGGTGCCGCCGCGCCCGCCGACGTGGTGGCGCTCCCGTTTTACCGGCGTCCGCATCCGTAAGCAGACAGATGAGGGAGGAAGCATGGCGGAGCTGAGTGGGCTGCGGTTCAGTGAGAGTCACGAGTGGGTTCGCCAGGAGGGCGACGCCGCGACCATCGGCATCACCGAGTACGCGCAGTCGCAGCTGGGCGACGTGATCTACCTGGAGTTCCCTTCCGTCGGCCAAAAGCTCAAGGTGGGCGACCGGTTTGGGGTGGTCGAGTCCGTGAAGGCGGCCTCCGACCTCTACTCCCCGGTAGCGGGCGAGGTGGCCGCGGTCAACGACGCCCTCAAGGAGCACCCCGAGCTGCTCAACGATGACCCGTACGGAAAAGGGTGGATCCTCAAGCTGCGCGGGGTGTCACCCAATCCGAAGCTGCTGGACCAGGACGCCTACAACGCCCTGGTCGAGGGCCCGGGGCACTAGTGGCCTACCTGCCGAACACGGCGGCCGAACGGGCCGCCATGCTTCGCGAGCTGGGTAAGCGCGACGTCGCCGATCTCTTCGCCCAGATCCCAGAGGCCTTGCAGCGGCACAGCGTTGACCTGCCGGAGCCGATGTCGGAACTGGAGCTGGTCCAGTATTTTCGCGAGCTGGGCCGGCTCAATGAGCGGATCGCGCCCGGGCGCAACTTCCTGGGGGCGGGGGCGTCGCGCCGCTTTAGCCCGGCGGTGGTGAATGCGATCATCTCGCGCCCCGACTTCTACACCATCTACACCCCCTACCAGGCCGAGGCCAGCCAGGGCGTGCTGCAGGCGACCTACGAATTCCAGACTATGATCACGCTGCTGACCGGGCTGGACGTGGCCAACGCCTCCCTGTACGACGGGGCGTCCGCCCTGGCCGAGGCCACGCACATGGCAATCGGGCAGACGGGCCGGCAGAACGTGGTGGTCGCCGGAGCCCTGCACCCGGAGTACGTGCAGGTGCTGGGGACGTACGCCAATGGCCAGGACTACCAGGTCGTGCGGGCGGTCGCCGGCGCGGACGGTCGCGTGGACCAACGGCGTTTGGCGGAGGCCGTCACCAGCGCCACCGCGGCGGTCATCCTGCAGCAGCCGAATTTCTACGGCGTCCTGGAGGACCCGCAACCCGTTGCCGACCTGGCGCACGCCGCCGGCGCCTTGCTGATCGCCTGCGTCGATCCCATCTCCGTGGGAATCCTCGCCTCCCCGGGCGACTGGGGAGCGGACCTGGCGGTGGGTGACGGGCAGCCGCTGGGCATCCCGCTGTCGTTCGGCGGGCCTTATCTGGGGTTCATCGCCTGCCGGGAGACGCTGCTCCGTCGGATGCCAGGTCGGCTGGTGGGGGCGACGGTCGATGCCCAGGGCCGTCGGGGCTTCGTGTTGACCCTGCAGGCGCGCGAGCAGCACATCCGGCGCGAGAATGCCACCTCGAACATCACCACCAACCATGCGCTCATGGCCCTGGCGGCCACCACCTATCTGGCTCGGATGGGGGGCGATGGTTTGCGCCGTCTGGCCGAGCTGAGCGCGCAGCGGGCCCACTGGCTGGCGGCGGCGATCGCCGAGCGGCCCGGATACGGGCTGGCCTGGAGCGGTCCGTTCCTGTCAGAGTTCGTCGTTCGGACTCCCAGGGCGGCCGAGGAGGTGCAGGCCGCGATGCTGCAGCGCGGCGTGTTGCCGGGACTCCCCCTGGGCCGGTTTGACCCCGCGCTGCGGGACGCGCTGCTGGTCTCGGTGACCGAGCTGAACGATGCCACCAGCCTGAAGGCTTACCTGGACGCCCTGCCATGAACGAGCCGCTGCTGTTCGAGCTCGCCAGGCCCGACTATCCGGGCCCGCGGCTGCCGGCATCGGGGGTGCCCGAGCAGCCGCTCGACCGACTCGTGCCCCTCGGCCTACGCCGCGCCCAGCCGCTCGCCATCCCCTCGCTCAGCGAACCGGAGGTCGCCCGCCACTTCGGCCGGCTCGGCCGCCGCAATCACAGCCTGCACGACGGGCTGTATCCACTCGGCTCCTGCACTATGAAGTTCAACCCTACGGTCAACGAAGCCATCGCCCGGTTCGAAGACTTCGCCGACCTGCATCCCTACCACCCCGAGGGCAAGGCCCAGGGTGCCCTCCGCCTGATGTGGGAGCTGGAACAGGCCCTCCTGGCGCTGACCGGGATGAACCGGATGAGCCTGCAGCCGGCGGCCGGCGCCCACGGCGAGTGGACTGGCCTGCTCATGATCGAGGCCTACCATCGCAGCCGCGGCGAGCACCGCGACCAGGTGCTGGTGCCCGACAGCGCGCACGGCACGAATCCGGCGAGCGCGGCCTTGTCCCGCCTCCAGACCATCCCGATCAAGACCGGTCCGGACGGGCTCGTGCATGTCGACGACTTCCGGACCAAGCTCTCGCCCCGGGTCGCCGCGGTGATGTTGACCAATCCGAACACCCTCGGCCTTTTCGAGACGGACATCGTCGAGATCGCCCGGCTGGCCCACGAGCAGGGCGCCCAGATGTACTACGACGGCGCCAACCTGAACGCCCTGGTGGGCGTGGCGCGGCCTGGCGACATGGGTTTCGACGTCGTGCACTTGAACCTGCACAAGACGTTCTCCACCCCGCACGGTGGGGGTGGACCCGGCGCCGGTCCGGTGGGGGTGAAGGCGCACCTGGCGGCCTTTCTCCCGGTGCCGACGGTCGAGCGGCGTGACGGCCGCTTCGCCTTCGACTACGACCGGCCGCAGTCGATTGGAAAGGTGCGAGCCTTTTACGGGAACTTCGGCATGCTGGTCCGGGCCTACGCCTACATCCGCGCCTACGGCAACAGCATCAATGAGGTGGCCGAGCAGGCCGTGCTCAACGCCAGCTACCTGCGCCACCACCTGCGCCGCCTCTTCGGCGATGCGTTTCCGACCCCGAGCATGCACGAGTTCGTGCTCACCGCCCGCCAGGCCAAGGAGCGGGGCGTCCGCGCCCTGGATATCGCCAAGCGGCTGATCGACCTCGGCTACCACCCACCCACCATCTATTTCCCCCTGATCGTCCCCGAGGCGATGATGATCGAGCCCACCGAGACCGAATCCAAGGCCTCCCTGGACGGGTTCATCGCGGCCATGGAGCAGATCGCGGACGAGATCGCACGCGATCCGGCGCTGGTCACCAGCGCTCCGCACACCGCCCCGGTGGGCCGCCTGGACGAGGTCCGAGCCGCCCGTCAACTCGACCTTCGCTGGCGTCCGGCGGCGCTGGTTGCGGAGCACGTCGCGGCCACCTAAAGAGAGCCACTCACAGGCCAAAATCGGGGCCTATTTGGGGCCCGTTTTTGGTAGAATTTGTATTCGCGGAGCCCGCCTTATTGCTGAATCCTAAAGATCAATCGCCGCCTGCCTACGACGCCAAGGCCATCCAGGTTCTGGAGGGCTTGGAGCCGGTCAGGCGGCGCCCCGGCATGTACATCGGGTCCACCGACAACCGGGGCCTCCACCATCTCATTTGGGAGATCGTGGACAACTCCATCGACGAGGCGCTGGCCGGGTTCTGCGACAACATCGAGGTCACCCTCTGGAAGGACAACTCGGCGTCCGTCGCCGACAATGGCCGCGGCATTCCCGTCGATCCAATGAAGGACCAGGGCGGAAAGTCTGCCCTGGAGGTGGTCCTCACCAAGCTGCATGCCGGCGGCAAGTTTGGCGGGGGCGGCTACAAAGTCTCGGGCGGGCTGCACGGGGTCGGCCTCTCGGTCGTCAATGCCCTCTCCGAGAAGCTGGAAGTGACCGTGGAGCGCCATGGCAAGCGCTATCACCAGGAATACCATCGCGGTGGGCCGGCCGGACCGATGAAGGTCGTGGGCAAAGCCGACACCACAGGGACCTATGTCCGGTTCTGGCCAGATCCGGAGATCTTCGAAGAGCTCGGCTTCCAGTGGGACCTCGTGGCCCACCGCCTGCGCGAGCTGGCCTTCCTCAACAAAGGGGTCAACATCCTGCTCCGCGACGAACGGATCGACCTCGACTACCACTTCTACTTCGAGGGCGGCATCGTCGCCTTTGTCCGCTACCTGAACCGCGAGAAGGGTACCGTCAACGTCCGGCCCATGCACGTGGAGCGCGAGGTGGAGGGCACCACCATTGAGGTGGCCCTGCAATACAACCAGGGCTTCACCGAGACCGTGCTCGCCTACGCCAACAACATCAACACTGTCGAGGGGGGCGCCCACGTGACCGGGTTCCGGTCGGCGCTCACGTCCGTGCTCAACAAGTACGCACGCAAGGCCGGGCTGATGAAGGAGTCCGACCCCAGCCTCACGGGCGACGATGTCCGCGAGGGGCTGACCGCGGTGCTCAGCGTGAAGCTGCGCGAGTCACAGTTCGAGGGCCAGACCAAGACCAAACTCGGGAACTCAGAGGTGCGCGGCCAGGTCGAGACGGTCTTCGGCGACGGCTTCACCCAGTACCTGGAGGAGAATCCGCCCGACGCCCGCCGGCTGATCGACAAGTGCATGGTGGCGGCCCGGGCGCGCGAAGCCGCCAAGCGAGCCCGCGACCTGGTGCAGCGCAAGTCCCTCCTCGAGTCGTCCACGCTGCCCGGCAAGCTGGCCGATTGCTCGGAGCGCGACCCGGCCCAGTGCGAGATCTACCTGGTGGAGGGCGACTCGGCCGGCGGGTCAGCCAAGCAAGGCCGGGACCGCCGCTTCCAGGCCATCCTGCCCCTGCGGGGCAAGATCCTCAACGTCGAGAAGGCGCGGGAGGACAAGATCCTCACGTCTGAGCAGATCCGAAATCTGATCACCGCATTGGGGACCGGGGTTGGCGAGAAGTTCGACATCGCGAAGCTTCGCTACCACCGCATCATCATCATGTCGGTTGCGGGCGACGAACCAACTGTCGTCATGGACAATGCCGATCGCATTGAGTTCCTTTCCATCGGCCGGTTCATCGACGACTGCTTCGAAGGTCGGCGCGACTACTCGCAGTATCGGGTGGCGTGTTTCGATCCAGACACCAAACAGACGCGCTTCCAGCCCCTCAAGGCGGTAATTCGCCATCCCCACAAGGAACCGCTCTATCGCCTCACGACTCGGTACGGCCGGTCGGTGACCGTGACCTCCTCGCATAGCGTGTTCGTCTTCGAGGGCGGAGAGGTCCGACTGCGGAATGGCAATGACGTCAAGGTCGGCGACCTGCTGGTCGCTCCGCGGCGGCTGCCTCGTCCAGCCAAGAGCCCGACGCAGGTGGACCTGGTCGAGACGTTTCATCGGGCTGGCCTGACTGACGGCTTGTATCTGAAAGGTGACACCGTCCGCCTGATGGCGGCGGCCCGTGTGCTCGCGGCTCTCGAAATGCCTGAGCTCTGGTACGAGCCACGGGTCATGGTCGACGCCAACGAGTGGCATACCCTGGCTGCTCATCGCCGGGGCGCGGGTCTGACCCTTGCCCAAACGGCGCAGACCATCGGCGTCAAGCAGGCTGCCACGGTGTCGCAATGGGAGACGGGCCGCTCTCGCCCAATCGAGCCAAGCTTCCAGGCCTATCTGGGCGCCATCGGTTGGGAGAAGCCAATTGCCCACACCTTGCTGCCATCGAAGATCGACGAGCAGTTGTCGCGGGCCGATTCGAGTGCCAACTCCCACTGGCGAGTTATCAGCGATTACCAGCCATTCACGGGCCTGTCGGAGCCTGAGCTGACGGGGCTGGACTCTAATGTCCAGATCGTCCCCCGGGCGCACCAGACGAAGGGGTTCGGACGGTACCTGCCCATCGACCGCAACCTGATGTGGTTCCTCGGCTGGTTCATGGCGGAGGGCTCTCTCAGTCGTCACCAGGTCAGTCTGAGTTTGGGGACGAAGGACGAACGCTTCATTCCGGAGCTAACAAAGGTCATCCAGGAAGTTTTTGGAGAGACTCCTCGCGCATTTCGAGACCCAGATAGCCTGGCGATCAAGTTCTATTTCCACAGCGTCACCGGCGCTCGACTGCTACGGGCTTGGGGTTTGGGTGGCCACGCTCACGAAAAGCGTTTGCCGGAGATCGTGTTCAGCCTGAGCGAGGACCTTCAGCAGGCATTCCTCGAGGGCTATTTCCTGGGCGATGGCACGGTGGCCACAACCGGCTACTGGTCGGTCACCACCAATTCCCCGGCTATCAAAGACGGGCTCCTTTACCTCCTGGCTCAGGCCGGTATTGTGGCGGGCTTCAGGCGCACTGAAGCGTTCATGGTGTCCACGCCGCTTGTCGACACAAAGCAGCCTTTCTTCACGATCTGGGTTTCGAGTAAGGGAGAACTTGAGAGAACTCGGGCGATTTGGCAGCGGCACTCGCTTGCCGCACGACTAGAAGAGCATTTGACGCGGCGTGGTCGCAAATCACCCGCGTGGACACCGATCGCAGGCGACCTTATCGGTCTGCAGGTTCTGAAGGTCGAAGAGGTAGAGCCGCGCGGGGAGTTCGTCTACGACTTCTCAGTCGACGGCGACGAGAACTTCATCTGTGGGACGGGTGGCCTGGCCGCAAAAAATACCGATGCTGACGTTGATGGCTCTCATATCAGGACCCTACTCCTAACCTTTTTCTTCCGGTACATGAACGACCTCATTCCCGCGAATCACCTCTACATCGCGCAGCCGCCCCTGTACAAGCTCACCCGCGGCAAGGAAATTACCTACGCCTACACCGAGGAGCAGAAGAACCGCAAGCTCGCCCAGATGACTGGGAAGCCGGAGGTGGCTCGGTACAAGGGTCTTGGCGAGATGAACCCCGAACAGCTCTGGTCCACCACGATGAACCCAGAGAATCGGATGCTGATGCGGGTGGAGATCGAGGACGCCGTCGAGGCCGACAAGATCTTCGACGTCCTGATGGGCGACGACGTCGACCCGCGCAAGCGGTTCATCCAGACCCACGCCAAAACCGTGAGGAACCTCGACATATAGGCGGTTGACCCGCCACCCCTGATGAAGATCGCACTCGATGCCCTGGGCGGAGACTTCGCCCCCGACCAGGTGGTCGCCGGTGGGGTGGCGGCCCAACGCGAGCTTGGCGTCGAGGTCATCTTCGTTGGCCCTCGCGACCAGGTCGAGCGTTCGCTGGAAGCCGGCGGCGCCGGGAAGTGGGCGGTCCTCGAGGATGCGCCCGAAGTCATCGGCATGGACGAGCATCCGGCCCAGGCGGTGCGGGCCAAGCGCGCCTCCTCCATCGTGCGCGGGGTGCAGATGGTCGCCGACGGTCGGGCGGACGCCTTCGTGTCGGCTGGGAACAGCGGAGCCGTGATGGCCGCTGCCCTGTTTGGGTTGCAGCGTATCCGCGGCATCGATCGGCCGGCGCTGATCACGCCTCTGCCGACTTCCACGGGGAAGAACTGCTACCTGCTGGACGTGGGTGCCAACACCGATCCGCGGCCCGAGCATCTCCTGCAGTTCGCGCTGATGGGCAGCCTGTACGCCGAGCGCGTGATGGGCATCCCCAAGCCTCGGGTCGGCCTGCTCAGCATCGGCGAGGAACCGGAGAAGGGGAACCAGTTGATTCGGGACGCAGAGCCGCTCTTCCGGCAGTCGGCGGCCCTCAACTTCATCGGCAACGTCGAGGGCAAGGACATCTTCCGTGGGAAGGCCGACGTGATCGTGGCCGACGCGTTCTCCGGCAACGTGTTGATCAAGACCGCCGAGGGGGTGGCCGAGTTCCTGTTTCGGAGCATCCGCGACGCCCTCAAGGCCGACCCCCTGTCGGCGCTGGGGGGGATGCTGGCCCGCCGCCGCCTGCTGGCCATCCGGAAGCGCGCCGATTGGCGCGAATTTGGGGGCGCCCCCCTGCTGGGGGTGCGGGGCGTGGTCGTAGTGGCCCACGGGCGGTCCGATGCGCGGGCGATCCGCAGCTCCATCCTCGTCGCCAAAGACGCGGTGGCCCAAAAAATCACGGAATCGATCGCCGGAGCGGCCGGGAGCACATCTGTTCCATCCCCGCTAACATGAAGCCCAGGTGGGGAAGAACGGCGCGCGCCAAGAGCATCGAGTAGTGGTCACCGGAATGGGTGTGGTAGCCCCCAATGGGAACGACCTGGCCGAATACTGGGACAGCCTGCTGGAGGGCCGATCCGGCCTGGGCGTGGCGACCTCTTTTGACACCACCGGGCTGCCGGTCAAAGTGGTGGCCGAGCTCAAGCACTTTGACGCCAGGAACTTCATGGATTTCAAGGAAGCCAAGCGCATGGCGCGGTTCAGCCAGGTCGGCATCGCGGCGGCCCGGATGGCCATCGAACAGTCGGGGCTGGAGCTGCAGAAAGAAGACCGGACCCTGATCGGCTGCGAGGTGGGGACCGGGATCGGCGGGTTCCGTGAGATCGCCGAGGAGATCGAGGCGTTCACCAAGGCGGGCGACAAGGGACCCGACCGGATCTCGCCCTTCTTCGTGCCCCGGGTAATTCCGAACATGGCCTCCTGCCAGGTGGCCATCATGTTCGGCCTGGAAGGCCCCAACAACACCGACACTACGGCCTGCGCCGCCTCGACCCAGGCGCTGGGCAACGCCTTCCGGGTGCTGCAGCGGGGCGACGCCACCGTCATGCTGGCCGGGGGCGCCGAAGCGAATTTGTGCCGCTTCGGGCTGGCCTCGTTTGCCGCCATGCGGGTGCTATCCACCTACAACGACGAGCCGACCAAGGCCAGCCGCCCCTTCGACGCCATGCGCGACGGCTTCGTCCCCGGCGAGGGGGCCGGCATGCTGGTGCTCGAGACGCTCGAGCACGCGCAGCGGCGCGACGCCCCCATCTTCGCCGAGATCGTAGGGTTTGCCGTGACCGACGATGCCTTCCACATCGTGATGCCCGAGGAAGACGGCGACGGGCCGGCTCGGGTCATGGCCAAGGCGCTCGCCGATGCGCACGTGGAGCCGTCGGACGTCGATTACATCAATGCCCACGGGACCTCCACCCAGCTCAATGACAGGTCGGAGACGGCGGCCATCAAGCGGGTCTTTGCGGAGCACGCGCAGCGCATCCCCATCTCCAGCACCAAGTCCATGATCGGCCACCTGCTGGGGGCGGCCGGGGCGGTGGAGGCCATCGCGACCATCCTGTGCATGCAGCACGGCATCGTCCATCCCACCATCAACCTCGAGCACCCGGATCCGGAGTGCGACCTGGACTACGTTCCCAACGCCGCCCGCCGGCACGAGATCAACCTGGGCATTTCCAACTCGTTCGGCTTCGGCGGTCAGAATGCCTGCGTCGTGATCAAGCGTTTTGAACAGAACTAACCCCTGAGGCCGTTATGGATCCGCTGAACATCGGGACCGTTTTGCCTGTCCAGCTGGAGAGCGAGATGCGCTCCAGCTACATGGACTACGCCATGAGCGTCATCGTCAGCCGGGCCCTGCCCGACGCTCGCGATGGCCTCAAGCCGGTGCATCGCCGCATCCTCTACGCGATGCAGGACCAGGGGATGACCCCCGGGGCCCGCTACCAGAAGTGTGCGGCGATCATCGGCGAGGTGCTCAAGCATTACCACCCGCACGGCGACCAGTCCGTGTATGACAGCCTGGTGCGACTGGCGCAGGATTTCGCCCTGCGATACCCGCTGGTCGATGGCCAGGGCAACTTCGGGTCGATCGACGGCGACTCGGCGGCCGCCTACCGGTACACCGAGGCCCGGCTGGCCCCCATCGCCGCCGAATTGCTGGTCGACCTGGAGAAGGACACCGTCGACTTCGGCGACAACTACGCGGCGACCCGGCAGGAGCCGCTGGTGCTGCCCGCCCGCCTCCCCAACCTCATGGTCAACGGCTCATCGGGGATCGCCGTCGGCATGACGACCAACATTCCGCCCCACAACCTCGGCGAAGTGTGCGATGCGGAGATCCATCTCATCGATCATCCCGACGCCACCACCGAAGACCTGATGAAGCTGGTTAAGGGCCCCGACTTCCCCACCGGCGGCATCATCATCGGTCGCGACGGGATCGCCTCGGCCTACGGCACCGGCCACGGCCGGCTGATCGTGCGGGCCCGCCACACCTTCGAAGAAGCCCCCAACGGCCGCGAACGCATCATCGTCACCGAGATCCCGTACATGGTCAACAAGGCCAACCTGGTGGCCCGCATCGCTGAGCTGGTGAGCGAGCGCAAGCTGGAGGGGATCGCCGACCTCAATGACGAGTCGGATCGCCAGGGGATGCGGATCGTGATCGAGCTCAAGCGGGACGCCCGTCCGCTGACCGTCATCAACAACCTCTACAAACACACCGCCCTGCAGACCACGTTCGGGGTGATCTCGGTGGCGCTGGTGGATGGCCGTCCGGTGGTGCTGAACCTGAAGGCGATGCTCCAGCACCACATCGACCACCGGAAGCAGGTCATTACCCGCCGGACCCGCTACGAGCTGGAGCGCGCCAAGGAGCGCGCCCACCTCCTGGAAGGCCTCAAGATCGCCCTCGACAACCTGGACGCGGTGATCAAGACCATCCGCGAGTCGCAGGACGAGAAGCAGGCGCAGGAGGCGCTGCAGACGCGCTTCAAGCTGTCGGAGAAGCAGTCCAAGGCCATCGTCGACATGCGGCTGGGTCGCCTCACCCGGCTGGAACGCACCAAGATCCAGGAGGAGTACGAGGCGGTCATCAAGCAGATCGCC
>Ga0099827_10001172_pt1 | contig 13254 bp, 13 predicted proteins | sample CZO8metaG_FD_79339 | JGI IMG/M metagenome (GOLD analysis project Ga0099827, IMG submission 79339) | Vadose zone soil microbial communities from the Eel River Critical Zone Observatory, Northern California, USA - CZOApr15con1.8 metaG | ecosystem: Environmental > Terrestrial > Soil > Vadose zone ...
CTAGGTGGCGGATTTCGTCATCTTTCAATTTGAGGATTCGAGGTGCGAATCTGAATATGGGCGTAACGTAACCAGTTCACAGAGTTCCCAGTAACTTACGTCTGTCGAGGGAGGGATCCACCTTGGACCCTTGTCGGACCCTCGTCTGTTGAATGGGTCTGGTGGACGTTGGGATTGGGCGGGCGGTTAATGGTTGGATGTCCTGTGATAGTGGATATGATCAGCTTTACCTGATCCGGATTACAGCCGCAGAATTGTAAAGATTCCTGGAGATATCCTACCGGGCCACGGCCGAAGCTCGCTAATAAGGAGCCGGGGTTTCGAAATCGACGGCTAATATAATGCGGCGAGATGTCGTCTGTCAAAGGATAGTAGTTTCAAGCAATTTCATGCCAATTATGGCGAGGCTTGGATCTCTTCCTTGTAGGTTCTCTGCAAATGACTCTCTTACAAGTCAGCGGGTAACACGCGCCGTTCGTTCATTGTGAGGAGAGGGAATCGTCTTTGGGCAGGATCTCGCGGAGGAAAAAAAGACCAGCGCAAAGAGGTGTGCAAGCAATCTTTTCAGGCGGCGGCCAAAGAAGAGGCAAGGCTCAATGCAGGTTCTCGTCGTACGAGTTCGAAGATGAGATGGAGCCAGGTAACGCTCCTGACCGCGTGTTCTCAAATTCGCTGGATCTCTCGAAGAAACTTGGAATCAATTCCCTGCGCCGTTTCTCCAGGATTCTTGCCATCACGGTTTTAATTATGATCACGTTGACGACGGTCGTAGGCTTCAGCGAGATCAACCCGATCCTTCAACATCATACGGACAAAGGCACCAGCGGTACTGGCACGAGTCCGCCTGTCAGAACTCTCAGGACGATAGCCCCAAGTTTCTACGGCGTCTCCAACATTCCGGAGGCAATGGTTTCGAGCAATGAAAGCTACGCAGGGTTGATCGCGACCAACCTGGACGACTTCATCATAGTTCAGATAGCCTATTCCGAGGGATCCGGAGGAAATCTTCCAGACATATCCAACGTTAGAGATACTCAATCGAGTAGTTACTCGAGAATTGCGAGTGCCTCTTCGGGAGTAGGAGAGAATTTCTGGGAACAGGTCTGGACGGGTCGGGCGTCCTCGACCACGACGTCCATGAACGTTACCGTCAGCCCGGACTGGTTGGCCTGCCAGAGACCATGCGTGACGTCTATCATAATCAGCATGACGATTAGCCGGTACCGAGATGTCGCTGGCGTCGGTTCGTTGACTGCGGTAGCACTGAGCAACTCTTCCACTTCTCAATCCGCTACCATAACTCCGACCCAGGCGAACTCAATGCTTGTCGAGCTTCTCAGTCACGGAGCTTACAGTAACTGTGGTATCGATGCTCCGCAACCGGATGCTGGTCAAACGTCAAGAAACTGTTTCACTGCGACCACGGAGAGAACAGAGCTCTTCGACCATGCCGTATCGGCTACCCAGACATACACGGAATCGTATACTTGGAGCCAGGTCGAGGTCCAGAGAGGGATATACCTGGAACTCAAAGGCAGCACCGTTCCCAAGCCAGTTTAGCGAAGCCTAGCGGGGTCACGTGCAACGTCGCAGTTACAGGCTTTATCTGGGAAGAGACCTCTCTACATCTGACGATTATTGCCGGATTCCGGTGGGCTCAAAGGCTGGCTCAGAGGACCCGCAGGACCAGGCGAGAAGCCGAAGAAAAACGCCGTTGAAGCTGGACAGGCGTAGAATCGCCGTCCTCCCATTCTCGAACTTGAGCCCTGACCCGAACGACGAATATTTTGCTGATGGGCTAACTGAGGAACTGATTGCGACCATCTCGAAGATCCGGGAGGTCAGCGTGGTTTCCCGTACCTCGGTGATGCAGTATCGGAAGAACCCGAAGCCGATCCGGGACGTGGCTGAAGAGCTGCAAGCGGGATCGATTCTTGAGGGGAGTGTTCGGAAAGCTGGCAATAAGATCCGTGTCACGATTCAACTGGTTGAGGCGGCGCAGGACAAGCATGAATGGAGCGAAAGCTATGATCGTGGTCTTGAGGACATTTTTGCAATACAGAGCGATATTTCGCAGAACGTTGCTGAGGTTCTCAAGGTCCAACTTTTCGCTAAGGAGAAGAAGAGGATCCAAAACGTACCCACACGCAACACTGACGCTTTCACCCTATATCTCAAAGGCCGCAAACAGTTGAACGAAAGAACACAAGAGGGATTCAACGAGGCAATACGCTTTTTCGAAGAGGCCATCCGACTAGATCCGAAATATGCTGCACCCTACGCTGGGCTGGCAGATTCTTACTATCTCATGGAAAACTGGAGCTGGATGCGTCCCGAGGTGGCGTTCCCGAAGGCTTTGGAGTACGCGGTTAAAGCCCTCGAACTGGATGATAGTCTGGCAGAGGCGCACGTGTCGATGGCAACGTGTCTGATCAATACGAAACGGGATCTGAAGGGAGCCGAAAGGGAATTCCGACGTGCGCTTGAGCTCAACCCTAGCTATGCGACAGGTCACCACTGGTACGCCCTTGGTCTGCTGCAGCTGGAAGGGAGGTGGGATGAAGCGGTACGGGAGATTACGGAGGCGGCGAATCTCGATCCCTTGTCACAGATTATCGCTCTGAACACGGCGAAGATTCTCTTCTGGGCAGGCAGGCGCGAGGAAGCGATGGCCCAGTTCCGACGGGCGGTGGAACTGAACCCTGACAACGCGTTTACTCGCGCCGAGTTTGGAATGGCCATTGTCTACATGTCACGGATTGATGAAGGGATAGCGGAGATCCAAGAGGCCATGCGGATCTCGCCAGAGGCTTCTGTGCCGAGGCTTCGACTGGCGCTTGCTTACGGCTTGGCCAATCGGAGGACTGAGGCCGAGAGCTTGCTGAGGGAGGCCGAAGAGGCATCGCGCCACAGATATGTTCCGAGCATGATTATTTCCATGATCTACGCGGTACTCGGGGAGAAGGATCGCGCATTTGACTCGTTGAACCGAGCCGTCCGGAGAGGAGAAAGCACCGTCGACGTATTGACTGAGCCCGTGTTCGACGATCTCAGAACAGACCCGCGCTTCCACGAGATTCTAGAGAAAATCGGCTTATCCTGATACCAGGTACGGTGTTTCCATCTCGTTGGCGGTGCAGGAGATAGCCCTAAAAGCCCGATGATGGCATAGTACGGGTGAGAACTATGAGAATTACACCCATCGACTTCTCCCAGAACACCTTGCTCGCCGCGTTGAAGAATCCGACCAGGCGGGTCCTCGACCAAGCGAGGATGGTTGGAAGTATGGAACAGACGGTGCCCATGCTCTCCGAGGCCACGAAACTCGACATCGGAACAGTCCAATCCGCCATGTTACAACTGACCCGGCTCGGCATAGCCCAGCCAACCCGGAAGATCGGCAACGCACAAGCCTACAAGTTCAACCTCGAGAACAAGCTCTTTCGCGCCTAGATCGAACTTTCCTGCTGCGACACGGGCAAGCGAATACTAGATCAGTTTCTGATAGCAAGTTTCGTGATTTACGGCTAGTACGTCTAGCCCCTAAGAAACGCAACTGGGTGGTTGATCGATGTTGATTTCCACGCATGCGTGTCCTCATCTCTCAAGAACACGTTGGTCGTAGCCTGTGTGGAAGTCGCCGTGAGGACCCTCTGCCAGAAGAGATTATCTTCAGCCTGTTGTGGTACATTCGTGAGACCTTCTAGAGAGCTTAGAGAAAGAGCAAGAGCTCGTATGCTTGGTAGATTCCATTCTCTGTCATCATCCTCGATAAGGGCCCCGGAGGGAGTTCGGTAAACTAAAGAAAAAGGGGGAAGTTGGGGTCCTTACTGGGCTGGTGCCTGTATGACCGCTTGTCGCGGGCGTGTTATTTCTTCCGGGCGCATTGAGTATGGTGAGTACATGATCTGGGCGTTGGCTTGGAGAATTGTGGACCGGGTTGTCCTCAGGATTGGAACCTCCTGTCCATCTTCGTCGGCGATTGTCACGCCACAAGGGAGGTCAGCCGGGGTGGACTTGGATAGCATTAGCAGTCGGGTGCTTAGGATGTCTTGCTGACACCGCAGGAACAGCATGCTTGACGGGTCTGCGGTAATCTTGGTTTCCAGCTCGTAGTCTAGCGACTGGCCCGGGTTCAGGCTGAGCTCTGGGATCGGGAATTCTTTCTTCGGCGATGTTATTGTCATTCGAGGTTCAGTGATCTCGTAGCCTGAGAACCGGCTTATCGCCATTGAAACGCCTGGGCTGGGCATTGCTGGTGCGTTGAATCTGAGGAAGATATTGTCGATATGTTCTTCTGCCTCAAGCCGCACCTTGGTCGTTACGCTGGCGTTCAGTCCTACGGCGATGTCCGGCTGGCAATTGATCTGCAGGTCTACGGGGTTCAACCGTGGGAAGGGTGGGAGAAGGTTTAGGGTGAGGTGGAACTCGGTTTCTCCCTCTAACTGAAACCACCAATAGTCCTCGAAGTTGATGAGATGTTCAAGCTTGTAGCTGAGGACTCTCCTGTCTCCCTGGATGTTGCTGCTAACCGGTTTCTTGATGTATCCAATTACTGTCTCTTTCGGGAGATCTATGAGCAGTTGATAGTTTCTGAGAGACATTGCTCCTTGGATCTTGCCGTGGATGTTGAGGTTGTTGGGGATCAGCATTTCTTTTTCTAGTTCGCCGAAAAATTTGTTGTCGCAGGTGCTGTACGAGACTTCTTTCAAGAGAAAGTCTACCGCCGGACCGCCGTTGTGGGAGTCCGGCATGGCTGGTCAGCTTAGCAGGGACAGGGGCAGGGACAGCCAGAGATCGAAGAGCAGTGTGATATACAGGCTGAAGAGCAGGTGTCTATCTGGCACGCGGAGTAGGTCGCCATGCAGTGGAAATATTGGTCGCGATTGCAGGTATCTGGGTGGAACATTGTTTTTCCTCAACTTTCTCTGGATAGCGTGTCAATATTTAACAATGATCGCTGTCGTTGTTACATTTACGTTAACATGAGATCGGAGTTGGGCTCACGATCATTCCCATAGAGCTGAAACACGTTTCCAAGTCGTTTCGCCGCCGAGGACAGATCGGAACATCGGAAACGAGCAAGGCTAGGAGAGAAGTTCTTCGAGATGTCAGCCTAGAGGTGGGAGTGGGAGAGATTGTGTGTCTTCTCGGGAAGAACGGGAGCGGCAAGACGACTCTCGCTAGAATAATCTCCACGCTCGTAGAGCCGGACGGTGGAGAAGTGAGTGTGTGCGGGTTTGACGTTGTTAGAAATCCCCGCGATGCAAGACGGCGCATCGGGATTATGTTGAACGCGGGCGAGGGAGGTTTCCAGCCGCGGCTGTCAGCATACAGCAATCTATCGTACTATGCTGCACTATATCAGATCCCGATGGAGGAAGCGAAGGGACGGATAGGATTGTTGATGAGCGAGCTTGGCCTTGCCGATCGTGGAGCCGATCAGTATCAATCGTACTCTTCAGGAATGAGACGACGACTTGCCCTTGTCCGAGCGTTAGTCTCCAATGCTCCTGTCTTGTTGCTGGACGAGCCAACCCTCGGCGTTGACCCTTGGACCACCGAGAACGTTCACAAACACCTGCTCGAACTCTCGAGTCATGGAAAGGCGATCTTGTGTACGACAAACAATGTCGCGGAAGCTCGGATCCTGGGTGACCGAACGTACTTGCTCGAGGATGGAACTTTGGTGAACCACGAGAACGTGGAGGCATCGGCTTGAGGGGTCCACTCCGACTAGAGCGCTTGGTCGAGCTTACCAGGCGGGAGTTGACGATCAGAGCCTCGTACCGGATGACTACGATTTTGGGCTTGGCAGGTGGACTTTCCGGTCTCCTGGTATACGGGCTGCTGGGTGGAACTGCGGTTGTATCAGTCACATCACAGGATTATGGAATGGGCTTGGCGTCCTTCCTTGTCTCCGGCGTGGCCTTCAGCTCTATCGTCACAGCGGGCCCGAGTATGTTTTCTCAGTACTCTAGCCCGTCCCAGCTTGAGGAGGTGCTGGTCACTCCTACGGGCTTCAGAGAGTTTCTGTTAACATCCTCGTTTCTGAACATTATCGTAAGCCTTGGCAGTGCGATCGTCTTCTTCGCTTTGAGCGTCTCGCTTCTGGGACTGAACTATTCCTACAATCTTCCCGTCTTGTCGACTGTTCTCCTCCTAGGCGTTCTCGCCTCGATTGGGCTCGGCTTCATCAGCCTAGGAGTCCAGCTGATCTACAAGCAGACGGGTCTCGTGACGTTTCTGCTCTTCTCTCTCACAGGTCTCATTGGCAACATGGTTGTCCCGGTCCAGGTTCTTCCGCCCGTGGTTCAGGTGATCTCAAGGCTTACCCCGCAGTACTATTTCTTCACCGGGGTGAGGGTTGCTCTGGGAAGCAACGTGTCTCAAACTGGTCCTCTCCTAGCATTGTTTGCGTTCTACAGTCTAGTATTAGTGGTGGCGGGGCTCGTTGTACTCGATCGAGGCTTGAGGTTCATTAGGCGGAATGGCACGCACCGCTGGACATGACCTACTCGTGAAACGTCTATAGTTGGAAGGGTGCAGTGGAAGTTTCTGGAAGTTGTAGAGAGTAGAGTACGAGCTTGTAGACATGGTAGATTCCTGGTTCTGAGCCGGACCTGTCCCAGCCCTTTCCCTGTGTGGAAGTCGCTGTCCGGGCCATGTAACCGATCGGGATTCTCCTTGCGCATGGGGACGAAAATACAGAACGCTTATGCAATCAGATTGTAATACATTGTATCATGATTAAGGCTGTGACGGCTAGGCTGCCAGATGATCTCGTAAGGAAGGTTGACGCCGCGGTGAAAAGAGGAGCATTCCCAAATCGTAGCGAGGCTCTCAGGACCATCTTGGAAGAGTATCTCAGCGATCACCCAGAGCTCTTTCTCGAGACCAGCGCCAAGGAATTGTTGGGGGAGAAGCTTTCGGACCAGGAACTAGAGATGCTTGGGGCGAAGATCTTCTCCGGGTCCAATGTTGCGAAGCTCGTGGCCGAGGGCAGGGGTAGGTAATTTGAAGAGTTACTATCTGGATACGAACATTTTCCTTGCTCGTTACTCCCCGGGCGAGAAGGAACATGAGAGCTCACGGACTCTCGTGGACGCCACTGAAAGCGGGAAGCAGCGAGCCATCACCTCGACCCTCGCGCTCGTAGAGATAGCGAGCCTTGTCAGAAGATCTCCCGGAAAGTTTCCTGAAAAGACCAGCCCAGCCGATGCTGCGGGAGCATTCGTGAGACGCGCACTATCCGTCAGGAATCTCACCTACCTTTCTCTCGGAGGGGACATGGCTATTGGATCTGGAGGATTTCAGGCGAGGGTTCCCCTACTCTTTAGCGCGGCACTCAAGGCTGCGAAGACGATTCCGGTCAGAACACTAGACCTGTTACATCTCGCGTCCGCATACATGGCGGCAAGGGTCTTCGGCGAGGACTTGGACTTCTTCACAACAATGGACGAGGGGATACTCGGGTTTCGCAAAGAAGTCAAAGACTTCCTCGGATACCCAGCAGTCACCCCGCACGAGCTTGTCCGCTTGGAAAGCCTCTAGACAAGATTCGCAGGGCGCGCCCTTCAAATTGTGGTACCCTGTCGATCGTACCCGCCCTGGATAGCTTTTTCTATACACTGATTGCGCTCGATACATTATTGTTATTGTTTTTATAAGGAAACTTTCGCTTTCTTTAAGGGTCGGGTTTTTCGTACCGTCTACGTGCTAGTTCCAGCTCTTGCTCCCGTTCTGGAGAAGACGGAACAGGTAAGGCTGAACGTTTCAATCGTAGGCTCCGGGGCCGTAGGAAAAGCTACCGGGACCGGGCTTAGACAACTAGGTCACTCTGTAATCTTCTGCGACAATGATTCGAAAGTCTTGGAAGGTCTCAAGAAGGAAGAGCTTCTGGTTGCAGACTCTCTCGCAGCCGGCTTGGCAAGTTCCGATATCGTGATGATATGCGTGCCGACGCCGACGGTTAACGGGCATCAAAATCTTCACCATGTTCTAGAGGCGGCGACTGAGATCGGCGCTGCATTACGCTACGCCAGTTCGTTCAAGGTTGTGGCGGTGCGCAGTACTGTTCTACCCGGCTCTACTAGACGTGAGATTATTCCGGTTTTGGAAAGGGTTAGCGGAAAAAAAGCTGGCGAGGACTTTGGTGTCTGTGCGAATCCCGAATTTCTCAGGGCTTCTTCTGCGCTGGAAGATTTTCTCTCTGCGTCAAGAATAGTTATCGGAGAGTCGGATTCGCGGGCCGGCGCGATCCTGGCAGGATTGTACGCCGGTTTGCGGAGGCCTATCGTCCGGTGCGGACTAGAAGAGGCGGAGTTGATCAAGTACGCGTCGAATGCTTTCCTCGCGAACAAGATCAGCTTCTTCAACGAGATCTACAAGATCTCGCGCAAGCTCGGAGTCGACGATAAGATCGTCAGCCGCGCTGTTTCTCTTGACGAGCGGATTGGCGGTTACGGAGTAATCGGAGGCAGCGCTTTCGGCGGGCCCTGTCTACCGAAAGACTTGGAGGCTCTGATCACTTTCGTTAGAGAGCTGGGCCTGAACCCTGGGATCCTGCGGGAGACCGCGAGGGTTAACGAGGAGATGCGAAGTGATCAATAGCGGGCTCGTCCTAGTCTCTTCTCTCTGGGTCATCTGGCTGATAACTGGCGCTCTCAGCGTTTTCGAGATAGGCCGGTTCTTCCAGAATAGAAACCGGTTCGAGAAGAAGGTCGGCAATGTCCCAGTTCAATCGCCCCGGATAGTTTTCTCTTTTGCGACCAAGGCTTGTCCTGATGTGACTGTGCGAGCGGTGCGGCGGATACGTGAAGTGTGTGGGTCGATTGGACTCAAAGACTACGTGATCGATGTGGTCTCAGATCGTCAAGACACAAAAGTCGACGGAGCAGAGGTTGTGATTGTTCCAACGGATTACCAAACGCCGAACCATACCCGGTACAAGAGCAGGGCTTTGCACTACGCTGTGGAGCAACGACGAGAGAGAGGGCTCAACGACCAGGAGACCTGGATATTTCATCTTGACGAAGAGAGCTTTGTCACCGAGCAAACTGTACGGGCTCTTCTTGACTATATCCACAATCCCGGTGCTCGGCCTATTGCTTCCGGGCCGATCGTCTATCCGAACGAGTGGGAGAAGTGCAGCTTCCTAGCAAAAGTGATGGAATCGGTCAGGGTCTACACTTGCTACCAGTGCGTCAGCTGGATGACGAGCGCTGTTCCGATCTATATGCACGGCTCGAATCTTCTGGTCAGGGCGGACGTTGAGGATGCTGTGGGCTGGGACTTCGGCGTCACCTCGTCGGAGGATCAACGGTTTGCACAGGAGGCCTCGGTCAAGATCAAAAGCGGAGGCGTGAGGGGCGTCGGCGAAGACCAAGAGTTCGCCTTCGCCGCACGGTGGAAGTTCAAAGACAACAGGATCTTCGACTGGCACGGTGGCGTCTTGGAGGAGCAGCCGCCCTTCACCGTGGGCGATTTCATCAAGCAACGTCAACGCTGGTTTATGGGGAATCTCAGCAATCTCCGCTATGCTAGGATTCCGCGGAAGGTCAAGCTGGTTCTCGCGACACGACAGGGTATCTGGGCGCTAGGGTTCGCCGGAGCTATAGCAGCGTTTGTCGCGCTGGTTATTCCTCAGCACAAGCCCGTGCTTGTCCAGGACGCATTGTACGGGATTCTCGTGACGTGGGCGGCTAGGTGGCAGGTTGGGTTGCACTTGAACACGAAGACGCTTCCTGTATCAACTTGGAAGAAGCTCGGTTATCATTTGACAACTCTCGTGCTTACCCCGGTTTTAGCGGTCATCGAGACTTATCCAGCGGTCTCGGGACTTTGGTTGTACGCAAAGTACAACAATAAGAGCTGGACCTGGAAGCCAACTCCAAAGTAGGCTCTGGATCCGTTCTAGCTAGTCTTCAGAGTTGTGGATGCGTACTGCTGTAATATCTTGACCACTGCTGGGGTAGTATCTGGGGATACGAGGTAGTGGTCTGTGGGTTGTCCTTCTTCCCAGGACCAGATTAGAGCCGCGTCCGCGCTGGCGAGGGCGTAGTGGAGGAATCTCTCAACAAACCACGGGGAAGGCGTGAGCAGGTCACCGTTGAACTCGCCAAAGACCAAGGGCTTGTGGAGGACGTTGTGTGAATAGTCTGAGTAGAATTGGATAAAGTCTCGGATAGCGTTTTCTCGGCTGAAGACCAGTCGTCCCAGCTCTAGATTGTAGAGGTCCCTTTCGTAGATGTGCATGCTTGCGATGTCGAAGGGCTTGTTGAGCTGGCCGAACTCTGCTATGTCCAGGTTTCCGGTATTGGAGAACCCGCCGGAGATGAGGTGGTTGGGGTCGATATTCTTGACATAGCTGTAGATGTCTTGGCCCCAGGAGACGAGTGTCGGAGTGTCGGCCCTGCTCAGTCCTTTCTTTGCGGCATAGTTGGGTTCGTTTGCGACCTCCCACCAAGCTATGCTGGAATTGTTCGAGTACCTGCTAACGATCGCGTTAGTCCATTGCTTGAAGGCGAGGTTGGTTTTGCTTCCGACCTGCCAGAAGTTATCACCGTTTCCAGTCTTGGTCCATTGGTCGAACGCGGACGAGAGGACGGGGATGAGACGAATGTTGTTTGCCCGTGCGTCCGCGATGAATCTGTCGAGAGCCGTGAAGTATGCTTGGTGATCGTTGTCTTGAGTGAACTTGGAGTAGGTCAGTCGGAACCAATAGTCGCTGGGTGCTACGTCCAGCCAGAACCGGATAATTTGGAGACCGCATGTTGCCGCGTCCGGGAGTCTCTTCTCTGAAGCTGTGTTACCTGTTACGGTGCCTATTCCGAGGTAGCCGGCGAGTATTCCATAGCTGTTCGCGCCCACCATCCTCACCGGGTCTTGGCCAATGGCGAGGCGATTGTTGGAGGAGCAGACGAATAGCTCGTTGGTAGCTGAGCTATGTACGCTAGAGGTCAGGAACGAAACAGCCCCCGTTGAGAAAGTAAGGAATAGCAGGAATATAGCGTTGGCTCGCGTAGTGCGCCAAATCTTAGTGGTCAAAGGCCGCAGTTTCCCCCTTTTGTCGAAACAATCTTCCGAGGGTTGAGCGTGATTAGTCGTGCCGAACTCCTAAGCGAGCCCAAAGGTAACTTGGCGGTCTACGTCCCAGTGCCAATATGATTCAATAGATTTGAACAGCTTGTTAGAGAGGCTCGTGGGTAAGGCGGATCAGGGGTGCACGCGTAGTTTGAACAAGCCAAGAATCGTGCGAAGGTATCGTTTTCAATCCGAATAATTCGCTTGAGCTCCTTCTGAGTGCGATATGCCTATCAGTCCGTTTCCCGCTAGCCGAATCTGGTCTGCGCGGGACTCTAGTTGGCGTGGAAGCGAAAGGTCGCTATTGCGATAATATCTGGAGTTCTGATCGGCCTAAACTTCCTAACCTTTCTATCTGCGTTTCCACGGATGTCCGGGTATGATGTGGGTGGCAAAGGAAGAGACTTTTCAGCATACTACATTGCTGCTTGGAGGTTCCTCAACGATCCGTCGAGAATATACCAGGGAGGAGCCATCGCAGGGCAATATCCAATCTATCTCTACCCTGCCACATTCAAGTATCCTCCCTTCTTCATACTGCTCATCATCCCGTTCCTCTTGACTAGCTACCAGTCCGCGATTGTAGCATTCAACATCGTTCAGTTCATGATGCTTCCCGCAATCGCGATTCTAATCTACAAGACGATGACGTGGCGCAACAGATCAGTTCTGGCGATGGTGCCGGTGCTGGTCTTGAGCCTGCTCGCTCCATTTGCAGCCCCGCAGACCCTATTTCTCCAGTATAGAGTGAAGTTTGTTGAGGCGTTCTTCGCAACCGGCTCTATAGCGTCACTGCAGGACGGGTTTTCAAACGCGTACTATTGGCAATGGGTGGAAGGCAATTCAAGAGTCCTGGAGCTGCTGCTATTCTTTCTCTCGTTGTTCCTAGCAACGAGAAAGAGCGCGTTCTCCGGGGTAGCTTTCGGGCTTTCCACGTTCGACCCGAGACTAGCCCTCATCGCCCTACCAATCACCTTGGCCTTCAATAAAGCCTCGAAGAACCTACCAAGATTCCTAGACGGGCTGATCATTACCCTCTCGATCAATATCCCCCCCGCTCTCTATTCAGACATAGGAAGACAATTCGTAACGGAAGCTCTCCGAAGTGGTCCCTTCATTTTCTACGCATACGAATGGATTCCATTCTACGCAATAATCGCATTCACTCTCGTGAACATGGACGCAGTTTTCCCCCAGCTGGAGGGAGTCCGGAAACGGGCGACCACTCTCCTTTTCAGGACACAACAGATTGTAATGCTACGATGGCGATCGGGGGAAGACCGACCCGAGGAGTCGATGACGCCATGAACGAGTACTCCATACTGACCAGTTAGGGAAGATACCTATCACCTCTCTAAAGTCGTCATCAGGACCCTGTGATCGGAAGAGATTGTCTTCTTCTCCGTAATAGTACGTGCCTGTGTTCTAGAGGGCGTAGAGGTAGGGTGCGAGCTTGTACGTCTGGTAGATTCCATGTTCTGAGCCGGGCCTGTCTTTGTACGGTTCATCAGCCAAACCCCTACCATCAACCATGAGAGCGAGACGTTCCATCTCACGCGGCACACTAGACTCTATTGGCTAGGCATTTCTATGTCCAACCCCAATCGCGACGTAGTTTAGGTCGTTGAATGCATCAGGATCAAAGATTCTCCGCGCGTCTACGATGTTCGGGGTCTTCATGTACGCCTGGAAATCTTTTGCTTTGAGCCTTCGGAACTGGTCCCACTCGGTCATAATGATGGCGCAATCTGCTCCCTTGAGAGCAGCGTGGGAGTTCTCCGCATAATCGATTTGTTCCAAGAATATTTTCTTTGCATTGGGAATGGCCATGGGGTCGTATGCGACGACTTGTGCGCCCTTTTTCTTGAGACTCTCGATGACTCGCAACGAGGCGGCCTCTCGGACATCGTCCGTATCCTTCTTGAACGCGAGACCTAGAACCGCGACTCTCTTGTCCGATAAAGATCCGAGAAGCTTCTCTGCCATACTTACGACTCTGATGGCTTGTTTCTCGTTGGTATCCTCTGTCGCCCGGAATAGAACAGGGTTGTAGCCTTTCTTCTTGCTGTAGTTGATTAGTGCCTGGAGGTCCTTATGGAAACAGCTCCCACCGTATCCGGGTCCGGCTTTGAGGAATAATCCTCCGATCCTCGGGTCCAGGCCGATGGC
>Ga0099827_10001175_pt1 | contig 13239 bp, 15 predicted proteins | sample CZO8metaG_FD_79339 | JGI IMG/M metagenome (GOLD analysis project Ga0099827, IMG submission 79339) | Vadose zone soil microbial communities from the Eel River Critical Zone Observatory, Northern California, USA - CZOApr15con1.8 metaG | ecosystem: Environmental > Terrestrial > Soil > Vadose zone ...
CCGCGTTGCTAAAGTCCGGCCTCATTCTGAGTGGGACCGTGGATTTGGCTAGTTGTTCCAGTAGGGCCTGGTTGCTATGAACTGGAGCTTTGCGTCGAGAAGATCCCTGTAGAACTCTTCGTCCTTGTCATGCATTATTGCGAGCACTCTGCTAGCGGTCTGGGGTCCTATTCCATACACGGACTGAGCGATGACAGCTCGTCTTCCATACGAAATCACCAAGTCTGCCGATCTTCTAGCTCTCGCTAATGCTTTCTGCTCGTTTTCGTCAAGATTCTCTTTCTCTCGCTTTTTTCTGAGGATACTTGTTGCATAGTTACTGGACCAGAATAGCGGAGCCAGGAGTTTTGACCCGCAGGATGCACATTGTGGGTGGTCAGGAAGGTCGGCAATCAAGACTCCGGAGTTTAGGATTCCACAGTCGAAGCATAACAAGTCTATGACGCGTCCTTCAATGGACATGCGGAGCCTCGCGAGATTGTCAGCCCCAACATTCTCAGGTGCGATTAGTTCAGGAATGTCCACGTGTCGATAGAGAATGTGATAGGCGAGGGGTGTGGGCTTGTCTTTTGACTGGAAAAATTGAACTTCCAAAGACCGGTTCTTGACCTGCTGGAATATTTCTTTGACGCCATCGAAGTCAGAATGTTCCATCAGTGCTTCCCTGATCGTCTCGTCGTAGATGGGAGTAAGTCGAAATCTCAGCATCAACTCCTTCATTGCATCCCCATACATGAGTCGTCCACGGTTTAGTGCTCCGAACCTTTCGGCGACATGTTTCATATGGAGTTGCCATGGGAAGTGGCGATGGAGCACTCCGTGGCATGCTCCGCCTAGCACGGGTTCTTCGACCCGGAAGACTTGTTGCAGGAAGAGATCTTCCAACTCCAAATCAGAGGTGTCAGCGGTCATCTCGAACAGAATCCGGTAGGCGTCCGACCACCACATTCGGACAAGGCCTTTGCGGCGAAAGAGTTCCTCGATAACTTCTCCGAGTGTGAAGTTGAGTATGTCTCCGAGATGGGTGTGAAGTATGATGTATCGATCGAATCCCTCGATGAGGACGCGCTGGTCGGTTGGAACGGGTGCACCAGTGGCTTTGTGGGCTTCTATCTCTTCAATTAGCCGTCTCAGCCCATAGGTGTCGCAAGGCCAACGTTTGGACAGGTTCTCAACCGCTGTCGACTTCGCTGTGTTTTCATCCAGTAACTTATCCGCAATCGCCCTGTAGACGCCAACTTTGGTTGCAAGGGCGCGAGGCACGGGGAGTATTTGCCCGTCCCATCCCGGGATGGCGGCTGTGGGATCGTTGATGGGAAGAACGTAGACCTTTGCATCGTCCGTTATTTGTTTGATCTGCCAGACTCGCCCTTTGACGATGAAGTTGAGTCCGATGCGGGCCTTGGTAATCATGAATTCTTCGCCGAGGATACCGACGTTTTGCTGGCTGGTGAGGTCCACAACCAAGTAGCGGCGTTCGTCTGGGATCATGCTCAGGTTTTCGAAGTAGTAGAACCGGGTCCTGGAGGTGCGGTAGAGCGCGGTATCATCTTTCTTGAGGTAACCCATCTTACCCATGAATTCGATGACCTGGTCAAGCGGGCCATCCTCCAAGCGTTGGTATGGGTAGGCTCTCCTGATGATGCTCTTAGCTCGTGAGAGCTCTATGCTTCCTTCCGAGTCCATCAGTACTCCGGCGATCTGATGGGCGAGCACGTCCAATGCTCCGATGTGGATATTGGTGGGCTCTAGTTGTCCCTCGTTCGCCAGCTCGATGACTCCGATGGACTCCAAGAGGTCCTCGGTTGAGACGGAAACGAGAACTCCCTGTGAGGTTCTTGTGAGAGTGTGACCGGATCGTCCTACTCGTTGGACGAGACTGCTTACTTGTCTCGGAGACATGTATTGAACGGCTAGGTCGACGGATCCGATGTCTATTCCAAGCTCTAGAGTGGACGTGCAGACGAGACCCTTGATCTCTCCAGTCTTGAACGCTTCTTCTGCTCGAACTCTTTCTTCTCTTGGAAGCGAGCCGTGGTGGACCATTATTTTTCGGTCCATCATGTTGAACTTTGACCCGAGCATCTCGGCGTTGACGCGGCTGTTGACGAATATGAGAGTCGAGTCGTGAGCTTCCACCAAATCATCAACGAGTGTAAGTCGTGCGGCTGCCTCGGGTGTAGTGTATAGCCGTCGAGCGAGCTCTCGATCCTCCTCTCCGGGCGGAGGATATTCTACTTTGTATTTGGTTGACTTGCTGAGTGGGATCTGAACGATCTTGACAGGCTGATTGCCTCCAAGAAACCGGGCGACCTCTTCGGGGTTGCCGATTGTGGCTGAGAGTCCTACTCTCTGGAAACCCTTGACGCAGATTTCTCTTAGGCGTTCGAGGCCGACGGTGAGTTGGACTCCTCTGCGGTCGCCTGCGAGTTCGTGAATCTCATCTACGATGACCGATCTGACGTGACGCAGATGTTCCCTCATTCGTTTCCCGGGCAATATTGCTTGGAGGGTCTCTGGGGTTGTGATCAGAAGATCGGGGGGCTTGACCGCCATCCGCCTCCTGTCCTTGGTAGGGGTGTCTCCGTGCCGGACCTCTACTGAGAAGCCTAGCTTGTTGGACCATATTTGGAGTCGTTTGAGAAGGTCCCTGTTTAGCGCCCTCAGGGGTGTGATGTAGAGGAGTGAGATGCCTTGTCTGTCACTGTGTCGGATCATTCTATCGATTAATGGAAGTAGTGCTGCTTCGGTCTTGCCTGAACCTGTGGGGGCGATTATGAGGACGTTGTCGCCTTGGGCGATGAGAGGAATTGCTTCAACTTGTGGTGGTGTAGGTGTTGAGATTCCTGTCTCTTGGAGCAGTCCTTTCAGCGGGGGAGAGAGGAGGGCGAAGGCTTCTGGAGCCATGGACGCCAATGGTAGTTAAGAGGGTTGCAGAGCGTCAAAGATAAACTTCCTAGGCGACCAAAAGTGTCGTCCTGCGGATTCTTATGTCTTCTCGGTTATTTTCTTCAAAAAGTCCTTGTAGTCCGGGGCTTTCATGAGACCGGACAGCTCTTTCTTCAAATCTTCTGGCCTGATTATTGTGATCCACCCTTCTCCGTACGGGCTCTTGTTGACAAGTTCGGGAGCATCTGAGAGGGTGTTGTTGACCTCAACTACGGTGCCTGAGATGGGGGAGTAGACATCGGCAACGGCTTTTACTGATTCGACCGTGCCGAGGCTCTGCATCTGGACTACCTTCAAGCCTATTTTCGGGAGGTCCACGTAGACGACTTCGTGCAGTGAGTTCTGGGCATAGTCGGTTACTCCTATTCTGCATTTGTCTCCTTCAAGCCGGACCCATTCGTGCTCTTTGGTGTAGTAGACATCCTCTGGAATGTTGTACTCGCCTTTCAATATTCCGACCTTCCCCGGAATCCTATGGGACGATACGATTCAGTATAAAGATTCCAAGAAAGAACTGTTCTTGGTGCACCACAGCCCGTGTTTCCTCCCCTTGAGTCCCTGAAACGATTTCTGGGATCAGTGGCCTGTTCCCACAACTCATCGTTGTATTTGCTTGAGGAGTTTTGAGATTTCTGTCCAGCTTTCGACTCTGAAGACTTGGCGTAGTTCGGGGACGGTTCTGTTCCATGGCCGACTGTATAGTATTCCCCACATTCTTGGGTTGCGTGAGATTAGGGGCATTAGTTCCGGGGCGTCATCGATGTAGACGTCATAGTTTAGGAAGATTTTGTCTTTCCATCCTGGGACGCGTACGAATCGCTGGTATGGTATTTTGTGCTTGGCCAGCCAGCTCTTGGCTGCGTTGACGCTCTCTTTGCTTCGTCCTGTCACGACGTCGATTTGTCCCGAGCGGGTTATCTTTCGGACTTTTTCTGCCAGTCTTGGTTCTGTGGGCGGGATGCTTTCCCAGTCGTCCCATGCCTCGTCTAGGAACTGGAAGAACTGATCTCTGCTGATCCCTAGCTTGTGCCAGGACGCCCATGTATCTAGATCGGCAAGCTTGAAGCTTGTGCCCAGGAACTCGTTGGCGCGTTTGCACCATGCTTCCATTGTCTCGGCTAGGACGCCGTCGAGGTCGACCGCGATCTTCAATCGCTCATTCTGCGAACTATACAATTGATGATGTCACGTTAGGGCGCGAGAGTCTTTAACCTTGAGCGGAGTCCGCGTAGTCATGCCGAGTGAATTGTCTCTACTAGACGGGATCAACTCGCTTAGGTCAGTCAGGAAATTCAAGCCTGACCCGATCCCTGAGGACAAATTGAAAACCGTCCTCGAGTCCGCGTCCAAAGCAGCCTCGGGAAGCAATACTCAGCCATGGGAATTTGTGGTGATTCGTGACGCGGAGGTGAAAAATCGTCTCAAGGAACCAATGCTGAAGACCTGGCTTGCCAGGCTCGCCGGCAGCACGGGAATGTCTTCTCGTATGAGAGATGTTTATGATGAGGCTACTGAGATGCTTCGTAACACTGAGAAAGTACCTGTCATAGTCTATTGCTGCGTTGACTTGAACCGTGTTAGCACGAGTGAGGAAGTCAGGTATGCGAGTATCTATCCGGCCGTCCAGAACCTTATGCTGGCAGCCCACGCGCTGGGCCTTGCGACCTGCCTGACCGTCCACGGATCCACACCGAGTAGGGGAGAGCCAGAAGTCAAGAAAATCCTTGAGGTCCCAGAAAATGTTAAGGTCGCATGCCTGGTCTACCTCGGCTATCCAGCCGTCAGACTCGGCCGACCCAAAAGGCAGCCTATCGAGAAATTCGCCCACTATGATCGTTGGTAGTTTTGCCACCGTGTTGTCCTCGCTTCTGAGCCCAAAATGAACCCGGATCGTGAATCTGGGACACCTCAAGGAACTCTCCCAAAAATCGTTCGGGACAATTGCAATCTTTCCCTGAGCCATCCAAGCACGAATCATGCTCTGAATCGCCTGACTCGCCCGGGATCAGCGCCAGATAGGAAATGGTTTCTAGAAAATAGGAGGTCTTAGCGACAGTGTCTCGTGCCGCACAGGTGCTTCCCCGGAAACCGGAGTAAAACACAGTTTAGCCGGACAATGAGTCTTCTATTGTTCGCTACCGGTCGAGGTCTCTTTGTTCTGGTCGTCCTGGCCGAAACTGGAATTGGTATCCGAGAAGGTCGGATATGTCTCTGTTGGTGAGGACCCAAACAGTGAGCTGTCTGAGGGCACCTGCCAAGAAGGCAATGTTGAGTCTGGACTCGGTGCTGTATTCGCAGACACTGTCTTCGTCGCAGACTTTGGCTTCTTTCCTTCCTTGACGTATACTATTACGATCTTGTATGACTCGTGGCAGCTCTTGCATCGTCCGACCTGAACGATTCTCTTGAGCTTGAGAGTGTGAGTCTTGCAGTTGGGGCAGTCGATGAAACGGCTGCGTGCAACTGTTTCTTCCTGTTTGATGGTCTTCATCTGCGCAAACCCTTCAACTCGCGAATCTCGTCAAAGCCATTTTGTAACCAGTGCCGAAGGCTAGTCGTCACCTATTCCCTTGATCTCCATGACGAACATTTGCTTGGATCGATGTATCCGCAGGGCCGAAGTTCAAAATCGGGAAAAATGGATAGTCCCGTATTTCGACGGCGTGGGTTTTGACACCCTTAAAAGGAACTTAGGATAGGAAACCTGAATATCAGAGGAAAGGTTCGAAGTTGAGCCAGCCGAGCAGCTCGTTTTACGACAGGGCGAAGTCCCAGACCAACCTTCAAGAAAAGATCATGCTCCTGATTCCAGGATTCCATGGATACAAAGAGAGAGAGATTCGGCGGGAATCAGACAAGCTCCTCAGAAACCAGATCTACCAGAAACTCTCTAGCGCAGAATCGCAAGCAAAAGACACCTACAGGTCACTAGTCAACCAGGGAGCCAACGACACATGGGACGACACAGATCATCTAATGGCCCGGCTTGACAGGGTCGTCGAACGCATCAATCATTCAGAATACGGTTACGCGGGATTCTTCGATGTCACAAAGGTCAAGGAGCCTGATTTGGATCGGATGATGGACTATGACATGCAACTTCTACAGATGACAGATAGCGTGACAACTGCGATCCAGGGTCTCAAAGACTCTGTTGATAATGGACATGTTCAGGATGCGAAAGGGAAGATCTCCGACGCGATGAAGGCTGTAGATGCACTTGAAACTGCGTATAATGGACGCAAAGACGTAATCTTGGGGGTTCAGCAGTAGTGCCTCAAGTCATAGAATGGAGAGGAGCAGGCCCTGACGATATCGTCTGGCGATATCCAGTGGAAGAAATCACCAACGCCGCACAACTAGTTGTTCACGAGTACGAGACGGCCGTCTTCCTCAAAGACGGCAAAGCATACGACGTGTTCCCTCCAGGGAGACACACTCTTACCACTCTCAATCTGCCGCTCATAACCTCAGCGTATCGAATATTCTTCGGGGGCAAGACGCCCTTCACGGCCACGGTGATATACGTCTCTACGAAACAGTTCGCCGGCAAGTGGGGCGCGAAGGCACAGACAACGGAGTTGGCTCCGTTGATGGTTCACGGGACCGCTTGGCTCAGGGTAACTGACCCCAACCTGTTCGTTAACGAGGTCGTTGGAGGACAGGGCGCCTATGCTACTTCACAAGTGGATGATTTCATCCGAGGATTCATCAACGAGAGAGTCATCGATGAAATGTCGAAATATGATCTTCAAACGGCATTCACCCAGCTCGACAAGGCTTCGGTTACCGTAAAGGTCAACATCAACGACGCTCTGAAAAGGATCGGAACCGACCTTGTTGATTTCAAGTTCGAAGGCATCGATACTTCTGATCAGTTCCGAGATAGACTCTTCTGGATCAAACAGAGAGCAGCCACCTCGGACGTGCTCAGGATGGAGACCGCTAAGGACATTGGAGCGAGCCTCGGCTCTTCTTCGGGCGCGGGACTCGGGTCGGGAATGGTCCTCATACCCCAAGTGATGAACGCGCAAATGCAAACCCCTACCCAGCCTCAAGCCGCGCTCGTCGCGTGCCCCAAGTGCGGAAACGGCGTCCAACAAGGAGCCCGGTTCTGCCCCAACTGTGGAGCCACCATGTTCGTGGCGCCTCCCGCTGCACAAGCTATGACACCTTGTCCGAATTGCGGGAAACCGGTCGCCGCCGGGACCAAGTTCTGTCCCGAATGCGGGCAAAAGATGCAATAAGTATCCATTTCTGGACTCGCAATCCAGTCGACCCCTAGTCCAATACGCGGGCGTATTACGCCATGGTATCTTATTTCAAGACAAGGGTATAAGAATCGGGTGGACGGAATAGACCTGTTCCTGAAAGGTTACTAGAACAGCCATGATAAAGAAGCTGGACGGACAATTCGTCGTTCCGGGAGAAAAGCTTGGCGTTGCCGAGGAGTTTATGCCAGGTCGCGGAACAGTCGAGGTTGAAGGAACGGTCTACTCGTCTCAGACGGGAGTAGCTGCTGTAGATTCTAATCGCCACATAGTTTCGGTAAAAACCTCTGCTGGACCCCCGGTCGTTCCTGAGGAAGGATCCACATTCATCGGTGTTGTTGAGAAGGTTCAAGAGAAAATGGCCATCATCAACATCATCGTAATCGACGGGCACAAACTACAGACACCCTTCACCGGCATGTTGCACATCTCCAATTCCAGTCCCAGGTTCGAGCGCTTCATGGGTGACGTCTGCAAACCCAACGACATTAACCGAGGAAAAGTAATCGACGTAAGCCAGCGAATACCCAAGCTGACAACAGTCGGACGAGAAATGGGCGTAATCAAAGCCTACTGCTCAAGGTGCGGAGGCGAACTCGTACTATCAGGAAGAATTCTCCGATGCACCCAATGCCTAAATGTTGAGAGACGACGATTGGCCGAGGACTTCGGACCCGGAGGAAACGTCCCAAGTTGAAAGTTAACGTCTTGAAAAAATCCAAAGGATTCCTCAAGGTCGAGGTCGAAGGAGAAGGTCACACTTTCGGCCATCTCATGCAAGACGCGCTCCTCGAGGACAAAACCGTTGACTGGGCAGGCTACGATCTTCCCCATCCGCTCTTCACCAGACCCATCATAACGTTGAGAATGAAAGGCGAATCCTCCGCAGAGAAGGCCTTGGAGCGGGCCGCGAAAAAGGTCCACCAGGACACTGATGAATTCATAGAAAAGTTCAGTGCTGCGGTAACAGCCGAAGCTGAAAGCTAACCGAGGACCGCCCTCTGCCATCGAAGGGCATCATCTTCGATTTTGATGGCACACTCTACGGGGACTGGAGACTCTGGATCTCCCTAATCGAAGAAACACTCAGAGGGTTCAATGTTGTCGTGACGACTTACGAAGTTCTCGAGCTGGCCAGAAACCAGATCAGAACAGGCGAGGCGCGGGAAACCATCAAGATAAGCGGACTCGCCGTCTCCTTGGCTAGAGAACAAGGACTTGAGCTCGACGATGAGGTTCGGGCGAGATTTTTCGAGAAGCTAGATGCCAAAATGGATGAGACGGGGCCAGGGAACGATCTAGTCAAGCTCTTGGAAGAGCTAAGGCAGAAAGGGTTCATCATGGGCATAGTGACCTTCGTTCGAAAGACACGACTCACGAGACGTTTGGATATGTGGAAGCTGGGAGACTATTTCCGCTCTGCGATTACCCCGGAACAGGTTCCGGAATTCAAACCATCCCCACAACCCTACCTCAAAGCCATCGAGGACTTTCATCTCGCGCCGAAAGAATGTCTTGTGGTCGGGGATGAGCCTGTGGATATGATCGGCGGAAAGCGAGCAGGCACAAGAGCAATCGGGCTGCCTCAGGGATTCTATTCACGAGAGGAATTGGAGGAGGCAGGGGCTGACTCGATAATATCCTCCCTCAACAATTTATCATCTATCCTCTTCAGGTAAGCATCTTCAATACCGCAATCATCGCTCTAGGTCTCACGATAATCGTTGTTGAACGACGAGGATCTAGGAAAGATACTGACAAACACCGGACTAGCTCAGTTCGGAGACTCTCTTCTGAACTTCGCGTACTCAATAGCCCTAACAGAAACCACCGGTCGACCAAGGGGAACAAAGGTCCAGGATAAGATCCTCGCGGATGCAGCAGCAAGAGCCGGATTGAGAGCGCGACTCCCGAGACGAGTGGGCCGAGGAGATGTAGCTAACAGCTTAGAGGCTTTGTTGGGACATGTCTGGCTGCATAAAATGATCACACTTGAAGACATCGTAACATGTCTCAAGACAGAGAATCTGGACCCTAGCAGGAACTTCTCCGTCTTGGCGGAAATAGCTCTAGGCAAGCTCGAACAACAATCATGACGCGCAGGCTCACCGTCAAGAAGGAGATCAGGACACTAGGACTCGACCTGTGCAACCCTCAGCGCCTTGTGGGCGCGGTTGTGAGGGGTGGTACCTTCTTGGATGGAGTTATGATATTTCCCTCGAAGTCTATTCCAAAGAGCAAGCCGATTGCATCTGCGATCCTCGGGACAAGATTTTTTCCGGAACTTAGGCTGATTATGACCCACGATCCCAAGCTGCGACTAGATCCTAAGGTCATCGAGAGGTTGATCAGGCTTCCAGTCATCCAGGTTGACTCGACGAGAGAGAGGAATTCAGACGGCTTCAAACCATACAAGGTTGGAAGGAAGTGGTTGCAGGTAAGGAGTTTCCTTCCGCCCCGGGTCCTTCAGGAGATTCTCTCCACAACCTGGGCGACGGGAATGCTCCCTGAGCCCTTGCGAATCGCCCACTTAGTCGCCAGATCGCGATTTTTTCGGGAAAGACCCGGGTTTCCAAGCTAACAAATAAATTCGCCTAATGGGTTCTGGAGGGCAGAACCTGTTTTGCAATTCTGTCCGAAATGCGGGTCCACTCTTCTACCCGCTAAGAGAGAGAAGAGAGTGTTCATGGCCTGCGGAAAGTGTGGCTACACGAGCAGTCGCGGCGACAAGCAAGTTAGCAGGTTGGCCCATGAGAGGGAGAAAATCGTGGTCATAGGTCGAGAGGAACAGAAGATACGAACCCTCCCGAAGGCCAAGGCTGAATGCCCGAAGTGCAACAATCACGAGGCATTCTACTGGCTCGTCCAGACGAGGGGTGGAGACGAGTCCTCGACCCAATTCTTTAGATGTACCAACTGCGGAGCCACGTGGCGGGAGAATAGCTAGAATTGCTAGAAAGTTCAATAGCGGAAACGTCGGCCAAGAAGGAAGCTAAGAAGGAAAAGCCGGCAAACCCCATGTTCAAAGCCACCATGAACGATGCACGGCTGTTCCGCAACCTCATAGGAGCAATCTCAAGCCTGATCGAAGAAGCCGACTTCAACGCTTCACCCGATGGAATCAAGCTGCGCTCCATGGACCCCTCCCACATAGCCATGGTCGACTTCGAATGGCCGAAGGCAGCCTTCGACACATATGAGTGCACGGCTCCAACGAAACTTCGCCTGAGCGTCTCGAACCTCCTCAAACTGTTGAAGAGGACGAAAAGTGACGAATCCATTGAGGTCGTCTATGATGATGCGAACAAGAAGCTCAACATCACCCTCAAAGGCAGCATTGTCAGGAAATTCATAACACCAACCCTCGAGCCCTCAACCGAAGAAGTTCCAACGCCGAAGGTCCCGTTCAACGCAAGAGTCAAGATCACCGCAGCAAGCTTGCGAGACATTATCGACGACGCGCAATCCATCAGCGACAACGTCAAGTTCGAAGTAACCCAGGAAAAATTCGTTGTCAGGGCAACAGGCGAGCTAACCAGTGCTCTGATAGAACTTGACAAGGGAAGCGATGCTATCCTCGAGCTCGATGTGAAGGAACCGGCCAAGGCTACGTACAACCTCAACTATCTGGGAGAGATAATCCGGGCCGGCTCAGGAGCCTCAGAGGTCACGTCTCTCGAGTTCTCAACCAACATGCCGATCAAAGTCGAGTTCGAAATGCCCCAGCAAGGAAGGCTTCTTTACTATCTCGCCCCAAGAATAGAAGCCGAATAAGAAGAACCTAATGTTAACAAGGGCTGACCTGGCCAAATACCCCTTCCTCAACGAAGCCTCCGACTACATCAAAGAACTAGGAATCTCCATCGACGACATCGCATCCCCAGACTTCAGCCCAGTCTTAGAAAGAGCAGAAAAGAGGCTGGAAGAAGCCCTCTCAAAAGGAAGAGTCTCAAACGAGTTTGGAAACGAGAACGCTGAGATCCTCTCATTCCCAGTCTCCAATCTGATCCTGAGCCTTACAGGCGAGGAGAGAGCGCAGAGAAGATTCGCGCTCGCAGAGGCCAAGAGAGCTTACGAGCTATTACGACAGGAAACCCCGGAGAAGCTCGACTATATCGCCCGCACAACCTTCAGCTGGAAGCTAAGGAAAATCGATGCCCAACCTGGGAAGAGATTCTATGATTTCGCCATCTCCCTAGCTGACTATCTGAGGAACTCTGTTCATCTCAAAGAGCCGAAATGGAAGCTTCCGAACAGAATTCTAGACCATGGCCTAGTCTACGCAACCCGAGAAGAGCTTGCACGTCTCCTCGAGGAAGAGGTCAGAACGAGAATAGTGGAAAGGAGCGGAAAGCTTCCCGGCGAAGTACCAAAGCTCTTGCAACCTAAAGTCGAACGTACACGAGGGCTCATCACCAAATGGCTAGGCATTCCGACCCACTACGAACTTCCGAAAGTACCCTCGCCGGAAGCAATGCCTCCATGCGTTAGAAATCTTATCGACAATCTTGCAGAAGGAAAGAATGTTCAACACATGGGCCGATTCGCCCTTGCGTCATTTCTAATCAACATTGGAGCAGGAGAGGAAGATATCATCAAGACATTCAAGCCTGCCAGCGACTTTTCAGAGAGAATGACCCGTTACCAGGTCGAACACATAGCCGGCAAAAGAGGCGGGAGAACAAAGTATACCTGCCCAATGTGTACGACACTCAAAACACACGGTGTCTGCTACAAACCGGACGAGATCTGCAGCACGATCCGAAACCCTCTCACCTACTACAAGAAAAAGGCCAGAGTCGTAACCGGAAGGGGGCTCAAACGTGAACCCAGCTGAACATGCCATCAGACAGAAATTCCAACAATACTACCTCGACCCGAAAAGACAACTAGACCCGCCTCCAAAGGCCTCAGAAAGAGAATACGGGTTCCTGCTCTTCAACGGGAAGTTCATGGTCAGGCATCGCTCTTTCAAAGACCCGGGTTCACTCCTCACAGCTGTAAGAGACCTAGTCCCATTGCACGTCTACTTCTCCACAGCCTACTACCGAGAACCTACGGCGCCGATGGAAGAGAAGGGATGGACAGGTGCCGATCTGGTCTTCGATATTGACGCAGATCATCTCAACACACCATGCAAACCGGACCATGACAACTGGAAATGCAAAGCGTGCGGCACAACCGGAAACGGGGGAGCCCCAAAGCTCTGCCCAAAATGCAAGAATGACCGTATGGAAGAACAAACCTGGCTGTGCGATAGATGCCTCCAAGAGGCGAAAGAGGAAACTGCGAAGCTTCTTGAGATGCTCTATACCGATCTTGGAATAGATCATGAAGATACCAGGCTCTTCTTCTCAGGGCACCGTGGATACCACGTTCACGTGTACTCGAAACAGACCTCGCAGCTCGGAGAAGAAGAACGCAGGGAAATAGCCGACTATCTTCTAGCTCAGGGACTAGACCCGCAACTCCACGAACTAGAGGAGACCAGTGTCGGCGGCACTAAAGTAGCAGAAGGCCCGCTAATGGGTCAGCCAGGGTGGCGAGGACGAATAGTTGCTGGAATCTACGATCTACTCGGAGGTGAGATCGACCAGATAGGCCTCACATCGACCCAGGTCAGCTCGTTGAGGTCTTGGGACAGAGAGGATCTTCTCCGGAAACCATTCTGGAGCTCAGTCAAGGGCGTTGGAATGTCCACCTGGAAAACCCTGGTGTCAAAGGCGGTCGAGAAGAAATCGGCAAAAATAGACACGGTCGTAACAACAGATATTCACAGACTCATCAGAATGCCTGGAACCCTCAACGGCCACACTGGACTGCTTGCGATGAAGGTTCAGGAAGAAAGACTAGACGAGTTCGACCCGTTCACAGAACCCCTGGCGTTCCAGGGCGAAATGAAGGTCAAAGTCAAGGAGTCCCCAAGCTTCAGACTCGGGGAAGAACAGTTCGGACCATACCACGACGAGACTGTAATTTTGCCGTCGACTGCTGCCATGCTCCTTCTCTGCAAGCACCG
>Ga0099827_10001176_pt1 | contig 13237 bp, 11 predicted proteins | sample CZO8metaG_FD_79339 | JGI IMG/M metagenome (GOLD analysis project Ga0099827, IMG submission 79339) | Vadose zone soil microbial communities from the Eel River Critical Zone Observatory, Northern California, USA - CZOApr15con1.8 metaG | ecosystem: Environmental > Terrestrial > Soil > Vadose zone ...
CGGCCGCGGGATCTTGTGCCCGGGCGGCAGCAGCCTCTGGGTGCCGATCATGGCGACGGGGATGACGGGGACGCCAGAGTGCAGCGCCAGCCAGCCGACACCGGTCCGCCCCCGGTACAAGCGCCCGTCCGGCGACCGGGTCCCCTCCTGGTAGATGCTGAACAGCGCTCCGTTCTTCAGCATGCCGAGCGCGACCTCGAGCATCTCCTGCGCCGCGCGCGCTCCGGCCCGGTCCACGGACAGTTGCTTGGTGGCGCGCAGGTAGGCGCCGACGACCCGGTCGGTGGGGCGCGTCCCGGTGAAGTACTCGGACTTGGCGGCGAACGTCACCGGCCGTTCGAGCATAAACGGCAGGTAGAACGAGTCGAGGATGGACAGGTGGTTCGAGGCGAGGATCGCGGCGCCGGTGGCGGGCACGTTCTCCGCGCCGATCACAGTCGTCCTTGCGAGCAACTTCAGGCCGGGGCCGAGTATCACTCTCGACAGCTGGTATTTCACCAAGTCCTCCGTGTGGGCCGCGCGAGATGGTCCGTGCCTGGCAGTTACATGGCTCTATTAGACGACTTCGGTTTACTTGGCTATTGCCCGGTCAGGCCACAGATTAGCCCGCCGGTCAGCGACCTGTCCGCCCGTGTTCGGGTTGTCAGTTCGCACCACTAGCACGATCGCTAGCGGCAAGGCCACCGGGAGCGCGGCGGCCGCGAGGCTCACACCGGAGTCGTCGACCAGCCAGCCGAGCAGCACGGCCAGCCAGACCGCGAACAGGCTGGGCCGCAGCAGCGGATCGGCCTTGATCGCGTCGGTGAACCGGCGCAGTCGCAGTCGGGCGGGCCAGCCCAGCATCAGGCCGGTCCCAAGCGCTACGACCGGCACCGCCGGGGTGTACCAGGTCACGATCAGCGAGTGCAGGTTCGAGCTGATCTTGCGGTGCAGCGTGCCGCCGGCCCGGCCGTGCAGCAAGGAGCCGACGAAGTCGCCGAGATGCGACGGGCCGATGGCCGGAACGAGGTAGTCGACGACGGCGAACACAGCTACCAGCGCGAGGCCGCTGACCGCGATCAGCAATGCTCGTCTGAGCGTGACCTTGATTCCGGCAACCGCCGCCAGCAGCACCAGGAAGGCGGGGACCATCGCGATCGTGCCGCCGACCTTAGCGCCGAATCCCGGCCAGCCCGAGGCGATCACAACCGCGAGCGCAACCGCAGCAGTGGCCGCAGTATTGGCCCGGGGGGACGACCCCCCAGAACCCCCCGCAGTGCTAGCCCGGGGGGACGACCCCCCAGAACCCCCGGCAGTGCTAGCCCGGGGGGACGACGCCCCGGAACCTCCCGCTGGCCGACGGGGGCGGAACGAATGAGCCGCCCAGGCGGCGGTTAGCAGGCCGGCGACGGCGTAGACGCCGAGGGCGTTGTTGCCTACGCCGTAGAGGCGGCCGCCTTCGACCAGGGAGAGGCCGAACGGGGCGCCTAGCTGGAGCCGCGAGCCGATGATCACGTCTATGCCGATCACAGCGGCCGTCACCGCGCACACGAATCCGGGCGGGCCGAAGGACTGACGGCGCCAGGGTCCGGTGACCGCAAGGAGTGCGATCACCGCTGCCCAGGCCAGGCCGAGCCCGTATAGCCACAGGGCTGGGTGCGGCCACTGGCCCCACGGCGCGAGACCGGCCAGGAACGTCCCGGCGGGAATGCCGGCGCCGAAGGCGCCGGCCGCCGTGTACCAGGCCACCCGCCTATGGACCCGGCGGTCCTCGGAGCCGCGTAGCACGAGCGCGATGATCGCGAAGACGACGGCCTCGCCGACGCCGAGAGCCAGGAAGAACCAGCCGACGACGGATCGGTAGACCTGGTTGGCGGTGTCCTGACCGATCATCGTCTTGACCGCGACGGGCAGCGGACCCCTCGCGACCGAGGTGATCGGCGAGCCGACCAGCCCGGACGGCGGCTGGTGGCCCAGCCAGCCGTAGATGCTCGGGGTCAGGTCGGTGATCGTGACCACGCCCGGTTGCCTCGTGGCGGCCGAGGTCAGCTGGCCAGCGTGATAGCCGGGGCCGCCGATCACGATGGTCCGGAGATGCGGACCGCCGCGCGTGCTGGCGCTGTCGCCCATCCCGGCCACCATGACGATCGAGCCGGCGGGGGCGGCGGAGGTGATCGCGGCGATCCGGCGATCGTCGGCTGCGGCGCCGGCGGCGCGGGGAGCCGGGCTCGGTGGCAGCGAGCCGAGATCAACCACGGTCAGCGGGCAGCTGGAGAGTATGGGCGGCCAGTCGGCTGGTTCGGCCGGCGGTGCGGGCAGGTAGCGCCCGACCTGGCCGGCGCTGTTGGCCAGCGCTATGGCGGCACCCGGGGCGATCGCGGTCGAACACTGAGTTGGATTCAGGCCAGGCGTGCTCGGCGCGGTGCCAACCGCAACGAGCGTCCCCCAGCGAGGCTGGTAGCCGGTGGACTTGTTGGCCTGTTTGATGTCGTCTAGGCCAGGGATCAGCGCTCGGTCGTAGCTGGCCGGGCCCGGCCGGACGTTTACTCGCACCGGCAGGCAGCGGGCTGAGCTGGCTGGTGACGCGGCGGCTCTGGAGCCTGCGTTCAGCGTCAGCCAAGCGTCGTCTGGGCAGGTCGTGGTGTGCACCGTCGCCGTCACCAGCGAGCCGACCGAGCCGGTCTCCGAAAGCTGCCAGATCGCGGGAGTCGCGGGAGCGGAGATGTCGCTCCAGCGCAGACCGCCGATGCCGATCACGATCACGTGATGGTTTCCGGCCTCAGGCCGCAGCTGACTGGCGTCAGCGGTGGATCGGGCGGCGCCGAAGGCGAGCAGGGCGAGGCTGGTGATCGCGCCTACGAAGAGACCTGCGCCAATCCGTTTCACCTGTCAAAGGTATAGGCACAGCTGTAGGTCGGTTAGCTGTAGCACTCGACCCAGACGACCGTGGCCTTGCCCTTGGCGGCACCGAGGGGCTTCACGTTGACCACGCCGATGGTGACCGTTGCGCCGTCCTTGAGGCAAGCGGGCATGCCGTGGCTGCTCCAGGGGCCGCCCGACTTGGCCTGCCAGGGGATGGGATCACTGATGTAGTACCTGGCCGGCTTGCTCTTGGCTTCCTTTGGCTTGAACAAGAAGTTCGCGTCCTCGCCGGCCATGCTCCCGCGCACGACTTTTACGACGCCAATCTCACTCTTCGGGGAAACCGAGTTCGACGGGAGCGAGAACCCCACTATTACCCCCGCAACCAGAAGCACCGCCCCAATCAGGTACGGACGCAACCGCTGTGTCATATCTGCCACCCGCCATGCCATTACTTGTCGATCACACCGGTTGTTGATCATCTCAGGTATATCCCGAACAGCGGGGATCGTCCACAACCGTTCGGCCCGGTGTGGCGTCACAAGGTAGGAGACTCACGCCTTAGTGCGCCGATCCTGACGCACGGCTCAAGGTGCCTAGAGCAGGGGAGAAAGACCATGAAGTTCACCCGACGCGCCGCTCGCCTCACCGTTGGCCTGGGGGTGGCCGCGATGCTGTCCACGACCGGTGCGCTAGCCGCCACCGGTGCGCTGGCCGCGCCGTCCGCACCGAGGGCACCGCAGTGTTCCTCGTCGCACCTGACCGTCTGGACCGGTGCGCAGGGCGACGCGGCGGCGGGCCACGCCTTCTTCCAGGTGCAGATCAGCAATGTCGGGCACAGTGCCTGCTCGCTGTTCGGCTACCCGGGCGTGTCCTTGCTCAACAACAGCGGCCACCAGGTTGGCCTGGCGGCGTCACACAGCGGAGCCAAGCCGACGGTCGTGCTCGCGCCCCGCGGGACCTCGCACTTCGTGCTGACGATCACCGACCCGTTCATCGTCTGCGCTCACCCTGTGAAGGGCAGCATCCTGCGGGTGTTCGCGCCGGGGGCGTTCCACGCCAATCAGACGGAGTTCTCGGCGAGCGTCTGCCCGCACAAGGTGACGCTGCATGTCGACGCCGTGCACGCGGGGGCCGGAATCCCGGGTTTCTCGGTCTCGTAAGCGAGACCCCGGATTCCGGGCGGCTTTGTCGATAAGGCGCGCCCTAAGCAGACAAGCGGTCTGATCGCCTATGCCGGGGCTGGGCGATCAGGCTGCTTTTCCTTGGCCTTTTACCGGCGGCCTTTGCCGGGTCGGGCGCGGTTATTCCTCGAGTGAGCCCGGGCTGGCGGGTACGTCGATCGCATGCTCGCGCAGGGCTTCGAGCGGCACGATGTCGAGTGCTCGTTCATGGGTCGAGGCCAGCACGACGTAAGCCGCCGCGCCAGCGCGATGGGCGCGCAGCCAGTTCGCCGCCGTGACGCACCAGCGATCGCCGGGCACCAGGCCCGGGAACTGGTAGAGCGGCATAGGGGTGATCAGGTCATTTCCGATGCTGCGCTGGTGGGCGAGGAACTCGGCCGTCACAACCGCGCAGATCGTATGGCTGCCGAGGTCCTCTGGGCCGGTGTTGCAGCAGCCATCCCGGTAGAAGCCGGTCACCGGATCGTCGCCGCACGACTCAAGCTCGCCGCCGAGCACGTTCCGCTCGCTCATGGCAGCAGTATGGCCGGCTGGTTCTGGCTGGCACTTGGCTGGTCCTGGTTGGCGCATGGCTGGTCCTGGTTGGCGCATGGCTGGTCCAGGCTGGCGGCCGGCGAGATGATTAACCCATGCACTCTGGCACGATCCGGACAATCCAGGGCGTTAGCTTCCCGGCGCGGGACCGGCTGCCGACGGGAGTGTTCATTGAGCGGCTGCCCGTGCTCGGTACCTCGTGGTACGAGCGCCGGGGCGGTTACTGGTGGCGCCGGATCGGGCTGTTCTTCCTGATGGTGCTGCTCGTGGCGGCGGGTTCGGGGTTCGTAGCCGGCTTTCTCTCTGGCATCAAGGACAACTCACAGACCGGGTTCATGGTCAGGGGGCGTGGCCGACATGCAGAAACTTCGTCCGGCACATGGTTCTGATGCACCGATGTTGAACCCGGGTGCCCGGTCGGTCCAGGTGGTGCCGTTCCAGGTGATGTAGAAGTCGGTTTCTGAGTCGCAATCGTCGTCGTCGCAGTAACTTCCCCAGTCGTCCGGGGCGCAGCAGCGCTGACCCGTGACCGCTGCGACGCCTGCGATCCCCGCGACAGCGCTGACCCGCAACCGCTGACACAGCAACACCGGCGGGCCGACGATGCTACTGACCCCAGGCCAGCCACAGCAACGCCGGCCTGTAGCTGCTGCAACTCACGCCCTGCCCGGCCGAACCAGCAATACCACGGCCCGCAAACCCGCCGTCCGATCCGATCCCGACAACCGGGCCCCGCCCGGCCAGCTCAGTCCGTCCGGGGGCACGTCTGCAACATCAGGAGGGCACCGAGGCGGTAGCTTCCCGGGACGCAACAGCATCAGGAGGGCACCGAGGCGGTCAGAGCAACATCAGGTGGGCAGCGATGCTGCTAGCTGCCGCCCGGTTCCCCGAGGTATACCTCCTCGGCAACGAAATCCTGGATCCAGAAACTCATGATCACCTTGAATCACGAGGTGATCATGAAAGCAGACCGGTGAATGCTGGTGCTGCTGGGGACTGCGTGACTGAAGTATCGCACCGGGGATCAGCGGCCCGTCCGCGCCCGCTATACGGCGCTCGGGCCAGGCGGCCCTCGCCTGAGCGCGCCTTTTATCATGAAATCGAGAGCGAGATCAGAAATCAGAGGCTTATTTTCGAACGAGCCCTTGGCGGTTAACGAGAATAGGGTCATGGTCCTCATCCAGGTTGATCAACTGCGCGCCCGGATCGGTGGTGCGATCTTCGAGCGGGTGGCGGGGCCGGACAGAGACGAGCGGCGGGCGGTGCTCCGGGCGCCGGGAGAGCGACTGTTCGCCGACGGACGGCCAATCCGGACAGTGCAAGGTGATTCGGCTATGTTCGCCGGCGGGATCGCGGCTCTGCTGCTTCAGTCGCTGCACCCGCTTGCAATGGCGGCGGTGGCGGCTCATTCGGGCTATAAGGGCGATCCGTGGGGCCGGCTGCAGCGGACAAGTTATTTCCTCGCGGTTACGGCGTTCGGGCCGGCCATGCAGGCCCAGGCGGCCATCGACCTGGTGCGATCCACCCATCAGCGGGTAGTCGGGGTCGCGCCGGATGGCCGGCCGTATGCCGCGTCTGATCCGCATCTGCTGACGTGGGTACACGTCGCTGAGGTGGATTGCTTCCTGCGGGCCTACACGGCGTTCGGCTCCCGGCCGCTCACGCAAGCCGAGCGTAACGGCTACGTCGCGGACATGGCGGTGATCGGCGCCCGGCTCGGCGTGCCTGACCCTCCGGTGACCCAGGCTGGCCTGACGGCTGCGATAGCGCGGTTCCGGTCCGAGTTGCGGGGGACGCCGCAGTCCCGCGAGGCGGCCAGGTTCTTGCTGCTGCGTCCGCCGATTCCGGCGGTCGCCCGGCTGCCGTACGCGGTCCTGGCCGCGGCCGCGGTGTCGGTGCTGCCAGAGTGGGCGCGCCGGCACCTGATGCTGCCGCGACTGCCCGTGACCGAGGCTGCCCTCGTCCGCCCGGCCGGCCATGCGATGGTGAAGGCCATCCGCTGGGCTACCGCGGCGCCGCGGCCGACCATCTGAGGTAGGTGTAGCCACGGGCTGGGCGTTACTCCTGGCGGTGTTCGGCCAGGCCGGTCCAGGGCGGGGTGGTTTCCCCGGCGCCGACGTTTGCGGCCAGGTGACCGAGCAGGGTGCTGAGCGTTGCCAGGTCGGCGTCGGTGAGGCCTGCCCGGAGCCTGGCGTCGAAGGCGATCGCGGTGTGACGCAGGCGGTCGAATGCCGCCTCGCCTGCTTCGGTCAGGGCGACGACCTGGACGCGCCGGTTGGCGGCGTCCCGGGTCCTGGTGACCAGCCCGCGGGTGTCCATGGCGTTGAGGTGGTGCGTCAGGGTGGCTTCGCGCACTCCTACCGCGGCCGCGAGTTCCCGCTGGTTGGCGGGCTTGCGGGTCTTCAGGTTGAGCAGGATGAGCCAGATCGGCAAGGTACCGCCCGCTTGGCCGAGCGCCTCGTCGAATGCGCGCTCTACGGCGCGGGCCGTCTGGGTTAGGCGGAGCCCGGTCGGGACTGGAAACGGTGCTGGCACGTCAGCCAGGCTATCACCAAACTTCGACCTCTAACAGATTGACATCTAATCATTAGATATCTAATCTAGTCAGCAGCGGCGACTGCGGGCCGAGGCAGCCGTTGTCGTCGCACAAAGAAACTCACCCCGATTTAGGAGCGCTGGCATGAGCACGCTGGACGGGCAGATCGCTCTGGTCACCGGCAGCACGCGGGGCATCGGGGCGGCCATCGCCGCCGAGTTCGCGCGCTGCGGGGCCGCCGTCGCCGTGCACGGGCGCGACCAGGCAGCTGCGGACACCGTGGCGGCCGCGATCATCCGCGACGGCGGCAAGGCCATGACGGCAGCCGGTGACGTCACCGATTTCGGCCAAGTCGAGTCTGTGCGCCACCAGATCGAGGACGCTTGGGGACCGGTCGGAATCCTGGTCGCCAACGCCGGCGGCAACTTCACCCCGCCAGCGCCGCTCGAGCAGATCCCAGAGGACGGGTGGCGTGCGACGGTCGACGGCAACCTCCTGGCCACGTTCCTCACGCTGAAGAGCTTCCTGCCCGGCATGAAGGAACGCCGGCGCGGCACGATCATCACCATCGGATCAGCCGCGGGGCGCCGCGCGGACCCCCGGTCCCCGATACCGTACGCAGCCGCCAAAGCGGGCATCGCGCTGCTGACCCAGGATGTCGCCGCCCAGGCAGGCCCGTTCGGGATCCGCGCCTGCTGCATCACCCCGGAGACCATCCTCACCGAGGCCAACCACCACCAGATCCCGGCCGAGACGCAAGCATCACTCGCCGCCGCGCACCCACTCCAACGGCTCGGCACCCCGCAGGACGTCGCGGCCGCCGCCACGTTCCTCGCCTCCGGCCAAGCCGCCTGGATCACCGGCGTGGTCCTCGACGTCGCCGGCGGCGCCGTACTCGCCTGACCAACCACAGCGAAGGAGCCCTGTCATGGCAGTCAGCCAAGCCGCCATGCGGCGGCGCGCGCGGATCATGCGCGCAGTCAACGTCCCCATGCGAGCAGCGCTCAGCCTGCCATTCCCGACCCCGCTCAGCGCGAACCTGATGCTCATCTCCTACACCGGCCGCAAGACCGGAAAGGCCTACCGGCAGCCCGTTAGCTACGTCCGCGACGGTGCCGTCCTGCTCACCCCCGGCGGCGGCCGCTGGACACTCAACCTGGCCGGCGAGCGGCCAACCCGGATCAGGTTGCGCGGCCACGACGAGCCCGCTCGGCCCGAACTAGTCACCGACCCCGCCGAACTCGAGCGACTGCTCGGCGTGATCGCCGAAAAGAACCCCCGCGCGGCCAGGTTCATCCCCATCCCGCGCCGCCCAGACGGCCGACTCGACCCCGACGCCCTCCACGCCGCCCTGCTGCACGGCTTCTGCATAGTTCGCTGGCATCGCCAGCCCTTCTGAGCGCTGAACCAGGTTTCCGGCCCTGGGCCGGTGCCGTCGGCCGCCCTTGAACCGGGCATTCCGGGCGAGGCAGGCCTTCTCCGGCGGCACCTGTCATCCGCTAGAACTGACTTCCCACCCGTTACGACGACTCCGAGCGCGCAGGACATTAGACCGCGGGCGTGTCGCCCTGCAGTGGCGCGCGGTGGTGAGTGCCGAGGACAGTTCGCTGGCTGGGGCTGGGGCTGGGGCGCCTGGGACTGGCGTTGCAAGTTGTGGCCGGAGGCGGGGCTGTGGCGCACCGTCGGCCGGGCCGGCCAGATGAAATGCGCATTCACCCCCGGATATTGCAAACCGGGTTGTGTGCACGTCCGGGCTAGTCGCCGGTCGGGTGCATCGGAGCCTCCCTGGTGTAGTTCCGTCCCGGGAAGCTACTACCTCGTAGCCCCCTGGTGTAGCTCTGGCTACCCCGGAGCCCCCCTGGTGTAGCTGCGTCCCGGGAAGCTACTGCACCAGAGAGGCTCCGGTGCAGTAACCCGCGGCGACCCGCGCACCGCCGACCCGCGCACCGCGGCACCGCCACACCACTGCACCACTGCACCACTGCGCCGCTGGAGCTAGATGCTCGGCGTCAGGCCTGTCTTTCTGGGGTGGATTGTGCCAGGCGCGGCCGGGTATCTCCGCTCGATCAGGGCGTTCAGGAGTTCGCCGTCGGGAGCGAGCAGGGCCCTGACGCCTTCGGCATTCACGTCCGCGACGATGACGTGGCCAACCTCATCATGGACGTCGCTGAACAGGCCGTGCGTCTTCATCTTCTGGGCCTGATAGCGGTTGTCGTCGGTAGGGCTGACGTAGTGCACCGCCCAGGCCCGGTAGCGGTGGACGAGGAACAGGTGGATCAGCGTCATCAGGCGCTTCTGCCGCAGGGATTCATCGAAGGTGTTCTGATCCCTGATCGACAGGATGGGCCGCCCGCGGCGGTCGACGATCACCGAGAAGATGATGTTGGCGACCCTTTCTCCTCGGTTGTCGGCCAGGCTCAGCTCAAGCAGCTCAGAGCCAGCCGTGTGCGGTCGCAGGGTGACCGCCAGCGTGTCTGGGATCTGGTGATAACTGGTCCACGCGGCGAGCCACCCGGAGAGCAGCTTGGTCGGCACCTCGGTCTGCACTAGGTGCTGATGCTGCGTCGAGCCCTTGCCCATGGACTTGGTCGCCGCCGTGCCGCCAGAAGAAGCCATGAGCGCCGCATCCGATCTCGGACCGCCCACGAGCGTCTGCGGCGTCCGGTAGGGCGACTCAAGCAGGCGGAACCTTCGCTGAAGCCTGGCCAGGGACAGCATGCCGTCCTGCCTGAGCGCGGTGGCGAAGTCCTCGGCCGCGAGGCCATCGATCTGATGCCCGCCGTAGGTGATGAAGTTAAAGACGAAGCCCAGCTTGCCGAGTTCTTCGGGAAACCGCCGCATGTCGTCGTCGCTCATCCCGGTTGTGTCCCAGTTGAACGACGGCGAGAGGTTGTACGCGAGCAGCTTGCCGGGGAAGGTGGCGTGGATGGCCTCGGCGAAGCGCTTCGCGTCGGCCAGATCCGCGGTCTTGGTCTCCATCCACAAGATGTCGGCAAAGGGCGCCACCGCCAGCGATCTGGCGATCGCATACTCGATCCCGCCTTGCACCTGGTAGTAGCCCTCAGGAGTCTTAGAGACCTCGCAATCCCAGGCGACGTCGACGCCCATCCACCTGGCCCTGGCCCGAGCGGCCTGGAATGAGGTCTGACTGGCGAAGGCCAGCCACTGGCTTGCGGTCAGGTCGAAGGACTCGCCCTCGCTGGCCCTGAAGTCGATCTCGTCCGCGACCGCCTGCGGATAGCTTCTGAGGCTGGCCTCGGCCAGCCAGGCGTCCAGATAACGCGTCTCCACGCTCTCCAGCAGGTCCTCGATCGGGCCGCCGGCCTGCTTGAACTCGCGAGCGCCCGCTTCGAGCGATTCCATTACGCCGGTCCGCGCGAGCCAGGCGACGGCTTCGTCGTACTCCCCGGCAGAGATCTTGAACAGCAGATGACCGCGCACGTCATCGACGCCGAGCTCGCTGAGCTGCCGCATCATGGCCAGGTACCCGACCTTGTACGTAGGCAGGTCGGGGTTGGTGGCGCCGAGAATGAACGGATGATCCCGCTCGTCCCCGCGGCCTTCGAGGAAGGTGGCCGCCTCGGCGTCGGTCCTGGCCACGATCAGGCCGGGGACGTTCATGATGTCGAGCTGGAAGCGGGCCGCGCTGAGCCGCTTGATCTGCTCGTCCACGCCGACCAGCACCTTGCCGCCCTGGTGCCCGCACTTCTTGGTACCGGGCTTCTGATCCTCGATGTGGTAGCCGGGGACGCCAACCTCGACGAAGCGCCGGATCAGATTCCTGACGTGCGCGTCGCCGCCGTGCCCGGTATCGGCATCGGCGATGATGAACGGCCGGAAGTCGATTTCCGGGGTGGCGATGCGCTGGGCCTGCGTCATCCGCGAGCGGGCGAAGCGCTGATTGCGGTCCGCCGTGAGCAGGGCGCGCACGATCGGCGCGGCCTCATCTGGCACCTGCGAGAGCGGATAGCTGGCCAGGTCGGGGCCAGGGTCCTCGGTGACCGATCCCTTGGCCGACGTCGCCCAGCCGCCCAGGTAGATCCCCTCGATGCCGATCCTCTTCATCGCCACGGCCTGGCCAGGTGAGTACGGCCCGAACGTGGTGATCTGACTGCGCTCGCCGAAAAGCTGCCGCAGCCGGTCGTAGAACTCTCCCGCCGCCACTCGCGCGACCGTGTAGTCGGTGCCGATGGTCCCCCGTTGCTCGGCCACCTGACGGGCGGAATGCAGGCGGATGATGCCGTCGAATCGCGGGCTGGCAAACCACCGGGCGGTCTCGCCAACTTCCGCCTCAAACGCGGCCATAGCCGGACTTTCCATTACTTCAGAGTCTTTTGATCCCATAGGAGACTCCTCCGCGGCGCGCGAATCGTTCTGCCCATTAGAACCCGCCAGGGCATATCTGGGTAGGGGCGGAGGTCACCAGCGCAGGGGTTTCGTGAACAGCGTCGAGGCTAGCCTCGAGGAAGCCTGGATGCGGCACGCGCAAATCTTTCTAAATAAATAGGGGGAAAAATTTGCGCGGCGTCGGACCTGTTTTCCTGAGGTCGATGACCGGCGGGCACGGCGCTGGAGCCAGAGATCCCGTCGCCTCGCCCGCGTGCGCGCCGTGCCGCCTGCCGTGCCAGTACTCGAATTAAATCGAGCTACTCATTAGTGACGCAGCTGGAGAAGACGTCGATTTCGGAGGAGGACTAGTTCGCCTTTGGGATTCACCATGACCTTGGCGCGGATGTTGGTGCCGGTGGTAGCCCCCGGTCCCAGCCAGGTCTGCCCGACGAGGGCCGCGTATCCGAAGGCGCCCGGGCACCTGTGACCTGAGGCCTCGGCGTCAGCCTACGGCTGCCACCATCCATGCTGCGGCGGCGATATGGTTAGCGGCGGGAAAGGAGCAGCTATGTCATCGAACTCCGGGCCAGAGCACCTGGCTAACCATCACCGCACGACGCTCCGCCAGCTGTTCCAGCATCCAGTGAGCCACAACATAGAGTGGCACGCCGTGGTGTCCCTGCTGGAGGCGGTTGGCTCCGTTACCGAGCACCACAACGGCAAACTCACCGTGACCGTCGGGACGCAGACCGAGTTCCTCGATCCGCCCGCGCACAAGGACATCGACACGCAGATGGTCGTTGACCTGCGCCGGCTACTAGCCCAGGCCGGCTACCAAGGGTAAGCCTGCGCTTGGCAGGCCGCCGACTCGCCTTCAGTCTCGCAGTCCCCAGTAGCACCACCAGCCACGGATCCGCCTTTCATGATTTAAGGAGATGGCGGGTTCCTGGACTCCTTAAATGGGTTCTGCGTGGCCTCGGGCGTCATGATCGGATCGGGCGGCGGGTTGCGGCGCGGGTCTGGCCGGCTGGGCCGGGGCTGGCATTGCGTTTACAGCGGCTGCGGGCCGACGCTGCTGTGGCTGGCCCGGGGTGAGCAGCAGCGCCGGCCCGCGGGCGTTGCCAGGTCAGCAGTGGCGGGTCAGCGCTGTCGCGGGGCTCGGGGGTGCTGCAACGCGTGCGGGTCAGCGCTGTCGCGGGGCTCGGGGTGCTGCAGCGCTTGCGGGTCAGCGCTGCTGCAGGCCCCGGCGGCCCGGCCGCGAAACGCGACCGATTCAAGGGCGGCCGGCGGTACCGGCCCAGGGCTTGTGCTGTCGAGGCCTCAGGTTACGGCTCCCTGTTCCGGGCCCATCGCAGCCACTGACTGACGGAGCGGATTGTTCCGAGCCGTGGGCAGAACCCGCGTCGCGCAAGGTCGTCGGCGATTTCCTGGGCGGCGATCTGGAGGCCGAGGAAGCTGTCGACTCCCGGCAAGTAGCCGCCCTGCGTGCTTGCGCCGGACGCGTACATTGCCCCCGGGCCGCTGCTGGCTCCGCGTATCTCGAAGGTCCGCTCCACGTCGAGCCGGCCGAGCGGGTTGCGGCCAACTCCGGAGTGCACGAGCAGGTCGAGAAGGACTGGGTGCTCGGAGATGTCATTTTCGACGCCCGTGCAGTCGATCACGTAGTCCGCCACCACCTCGCCCGGATTGCCCGCACCGTCGGCCGAGCGCCAGGACCCTGCCCCTCCTCGGATCACGCTGACGACTTTGCCGTTCCTCACCAGCATCTCAGCCACCACGCCCGGCATCGGCTGGTACCAGCCTGCCGCGCGGC
>Ga0099827_10001180_pt1 | contig 13214 bp, 5 predicted proteins | sample CZO8metaG_FD_79339 | JGI IMG/M metagenome (GOLD analysis project Ga0099827, IMG submission 79339) | Vadose zone soil microbial communities from the Eel River Critical Zone Observatory, Northern California, USA - CZOApr15con1.8 metaG | ecosystem: Environmental > Terrestrial > Soil > Vadose zone ...
CCACCAGGCTGCCGGGGTCCGCCGTGAAGCTGATGCGGTCGACCGCCGGCTCCGCCGCAAAGCTCTTGGCGACCTCGACCAGACGGACCTGCGCCACCCCGGACCCCGTGGTTTCCCGTCGCCATTAGGAACCGCGGGAGGACGGAATAGCAACCGACAACGCGGGCAGCGACCGCCTGTTCAGGCGCGTGAGGTCTTCCTGCGCTTGGGGGCGGCTGCGCCCTTGGCGCGCGGCGGCCGGCTCGGCCGGGCTTTCCGGGCAGGTTCGCCGCCAGTGCCGGCCTCCTCCTTCTCGACCATGCGCTCGGCCATCTCCCAGTGCCGTCTTTCCTGGTCCGGCGGGCGGCCTTCCTGCTCCCACAGCCGATGGGCGATCTCTCGAATCCGCTGTTCGCGACTGGTCATGCGGCGTTTCCCTCAGCCAAGGCTTGCGCGTGGAAAGAACCTGCGGCGCGATGCGGGGTTCCGCGCGGACGCCAAAAGCGCCGGATTTGCCGGGAACCAATTCAGATCAAAAGAGTTTTTCGCTGGTAACCTCCCGCCGGCCGGGCGACGGCGAACGCCGCTTGGTCGGGCGGGTTCGATTGCGCCGAGTCTCCGCCCTGTCGAACACCGTGTAGTTCGATGCTGCACTCGCGTCATGATTGGGCGACAGCCATCGCACGCAAGAAGAATGGCCTAGCCGCGCCCAAAATCTATTACCTGCACCCGTTGATGGCGGGGCCGCTGTCGGAGTGGCCGCGCCACGTCGAACGATGCCGTGAGCTGGGCTTCGATCATCTCGGCTGCGCCCCGCTGTTCGCCCCGGGCCGTTCCGGCGACATTTTTCTCACCGCCGACCACGAGGCGGCCAATCCCGCGCTGCATGCCGACGGCCCGGCGGACCGGATCATCGGCACCCTGGCGCAAACCTGCGCCGCGCATGGGCTGAAACTGATCCTCGACGTGGTGCTCGACCGCGTCGCCGTCGACGCCTGCATGGGGAAGTCGGCAAGTGCGTGGTTCCGTGCCGTCGACCTGGGCGAAGCGCGGGCCGATCCGCGCTCGATGCGTGCGCGCGGCGACGCCGCCTATGCGCGCTTCGAGGACGATGCAGCGGCCAATGCCCTGGCCGCGTGGTGGAGCGAGCGCCTCATTCGGCTGGCGCATCTCGGCGTTGCCGGATTCCGCTGCGAGGCCCCGCACAAGGTGCCGGCCGGCGCGTGGCGGCGCATCATCGGCGCCGTGCGCAGGCGGTCGGCCGGCTGCCGCTTCCTGGCCTGGACGCCGGGACTCGACTGGTCGCAGGGCGCGGCGCTTGCGGGCGTCGGCTTCGACGCGGTCTTCTCCTCGGTCGCCTGGTGGGACGGCCGCGCCGGCTGGTTCGTCGAGGCGAACGAGCGGCTCCGGCGCGTGGCGCCGGTGATCGCGTGTCCGGAGGCGCCGTTCGGCAACCGGCTGGCGGCGCGGCTCGATCCCAACAGCGACGTGCACGGCGCCTATCGACACGCGTTGCGGCGCGCGGCCGCGACCGGCAGCGGCCTCATGGTGCCGATGGGATTCGAATTCGCGACCGCGCGCGCCATGGACGGCCGTCACTCGAGCGCCGAGGATTTTGCCGAGGCGGAAGCGAGGCACACCGTCGATCTCGGTGCCGACATCCGCGCCGCCAACGCGCTCGTCGAGCGTATCGCCGCACTCGGGGTCGACGGCGAGATGCGGAGCTTGACCAGCCCGGGCAGTCCGACGACCGCGCTCCTGCGCACGGACGCGGACGACGTGCGGGAGGCGCGCACCGCGCTCGCGGTCCTGCTCAACCCCGATCTCGTGCACGAACGCGCGCCGCCCGTACCCCTCGACCCGCTGCCCCCCGCGGCCGGGGCCGGCTTCGCCGAGCCCTCGCCGCTCGAAGGGGCCAATCCAGTGGCGGTGCTCGCGCCCGGCGAAGTTCGCCTGATCCAGGTTCGCCACACACCGCCGGTGAGACTGCGCGGCAAGCACGAGCGTCAACACCTGGAGGCGGCACTGACCGCTCCCCGCATCGTCATCGACAATGTGACGCCGTGCGTCGACGCCGGACGATGGGCGGTCAAGCGCGTGGTCGGCGAAACCGTCGCGGTCGAGGCGGATATCTTTATCGACGGGCACGACGTGCTTGGCGCCGAACTGCTGTGGAAGGCCGCCGACGCGAAGGAGTGGCGCCGGCTGCCGATGCAGCCGCTCGGCAACGACCGCTGGAAGGCCGCGTTCGCGCCCACGCACATCGGCCGGCATTCATTCACCATCGAAGCATGGCTGGACGAATACGGGACGCTGTGCCGCGACATCGAGATCAAACGGGGCGCCGGCGTCGACGTCGCGCTCGAGACCGATGAAGGACGGATTCTCCTGGCGCGGACCGCCGCGCACCACGACGGCCGCTCGGACGGAGCGCTGGCCGCATTGCTCGATCGGTTCGATCGGGCTCGACCCGGCGACCGCGTCGACATCCTGCTTGCGGCCGAGGCGCGCGCCACGATGGCGGCCGGCGATCCGCGCCACGTGTGTGCGCAATACCACCCGGCCATTCCGCTCGAGGTCGAGCGGCCGCAGGCGGGCTTTGCCAGTTGGTACGAGATGTTTCCGCGCTCGGCCACCGACGATCCCCGCCGCCACGGCACCTTCGACGACGTGATCCGCCGCCTGCCCGCGATCCGCGCCATGGGCTTCGACGTCCTCTATTTTCCGCCCATCCACCCGATCGGCACGACCAACCGCAAGGGGCGCAACAACAGCCTGCGGGCCGAACCGGAGGACCTCGGCAGCCCCTACGCCATCGGCGGGATCGAGGGCGGACACGATGCGATCCATCCCGCGCTCGGCACGCTCGACGACTTCCGGCGGCTGCGCGAGGCGGCGATCGCCCAGGGCCTCGAGATCGCGCTCGATTTCGCCATCCAATGCTCGCCCGATCATCCCTGGCTCAAGGAGCATCCCGGCTGGTTCCGCTGGCGGCCGGACGGCTCGCTGCGTTTCGCGGAAAATCCGCCGAAGAAATACGAAGACATCGTCAACGTCGACTTCCACGCCGCGGCGGCCGTTCCCGACCTGTGGCTCGCGCTGCGCGACGTGGTCCTCTACTGGGCCGACGAAGGCGTTCGCATCTTCCGCGTCGACAATCCCCACACCAAGCCGCTGCCGTTCTGGGAATGGATGATCGCCGACGTGCGGCGGCGCCATCCCGACGCGATCTTCCTGTCGGAAGCGTTCACCCGGCCGAAGATGATGTACCGGCTCGCCAAGGTCGGGTTCTCGCAGTCCTACACGTACTTCACCTGGCGCAACAGCAAACGCGAGCTGATGGATTACCTCACCGAGCTCACCACGACCGGCGTCGGGGAGTATTTTCGCCCGCATTTCTTCGTCAACACGCCCGACATCAATCCGCCGTTTCTGCAGGCGTCCGGGCGCGCCGGTTTCCTGATCCGCGCGGCGCTGGCGGCGACGCTGTCGGGCCTGTGGGGGATGTATTCGGGCTTCGAGCTGTGCGAGGCCGCGCCGCTGCCGGGCCGGGAGGAATATCTCAATTCGGAGAAATACGAGATCCGCGTCCGCCGCTTCGACGCTCCCGGCAACATCGTCGCCGAGATCGCCGCGCTCAACCGCATCCGCAAGGCCAATCCGTCATTGCAGACCCATCGCGGCTTGAGCTTCTACAACGCCTTCAACGACAACGTCATGGTCTACGGCAAGGCGCTGCCCGAACGTCATGACATGATCCTGGTCGCGGTCAGCCTCGATCCGCACCACGCCCAGGAGGCCGTGTTCGAAATCCCGCTGTGGGAATGGGGCCTGCCCGATCACGGCTCGCTGGCGGCCGAAGACCTGATGCACGACCACCGTTTCGTGTGGACCGGCAAGCTCCAGCGCGTGCGGCTCGATCCGGCCGGCCTGCCGTTCGCCATCTGGCGCATCGCGCCTCTCGCGTGAGGCCGGCGATGGAAGCCTCCGTTGCCCGCACCGCGTCCGCGACCCAGAGCCCGCTCTGGTACAAGGACGCCGTCATCTACCAACTGCATGTGAAGTCGTTCTTCGATTCGAACAACGACGGCATCGGCGATTTTGCCGGCCTCATCTCCAAGCTCGACTACATCGCCGATCTCGGGGTCAACACGGTCTGGCTGCTGCCGTTCTATCCGTCACCGCAGCGCGACGACGGCTACGACATCAGCGACTATCGCGCCGTTCATCCGGACTACGGCACCATCGCCGAGGTCAAAAAATTCATCGCCGGGGCGCACGCGCGCGGGATGCGCGTCATCACCGAGCTGGTGATCAACCACACCTCGGACCAGCATCCGTGGTTCCAGCGGGCGCGGCGGGCGAAGGCGGGGTCCTCGCTGCGCGATTTCTACGTCTGGTCGGACAGCGATCAGAAATACGGCGGCACGCGCATCATCTTCGTCGATTCCGAGCGCTCGAACTGGACCTGGGATCCGGTGGCCGGCGCCTATTTCTGGCACCGCTTCTACGCCCACCAGCCCGACCTCAATTACGACAACCCGCGGGTGCTCGACGCGGTGCTCGGCGTCATGCGCTTCTGGCTGCAGCTCGGCGTCGACGGCCTGCGCCTCGACGCGGTTCCCTATCTCGTCGAACGGGAGGGCACGAGCAACGAGAACCTGCCCGAGACCCATGCGGTCCTCAAACGCATCCGCTTCGAGATCGACGCGGCGTTCCCCGGCCGCATGCTGCTCGCGGAGGCCAACCAATGGCCGGAGGACACCAAGGATTACTTCGGCGACGGCGACGAATGCCACATGGCATTCCACTTTCCGCTGATGCCGCGCATGTACATGGCGATCGCGCGCGAGGACCGCTTTCCCATCACTGACATCATGCGGCAGACGCCGCCGATCCCGGACAACTGCCAATGGGCGATCTTCCTGCGCAATCATGACGAGCTGACCCTCGAGATGGTGACCGATTCCGAGCGCGACTACCTGTGGCAGACCTACGCGGCCGATCAGCGCGCGCGCCTCAATCTCGGCATCCGCCGCCGCCTCGCCCCGCTGCTCGAGCGCGACCGCCGGCGCATCGAGCTGATGAACAGCCTGCTGCTGTCGATGCCCGGCACGCCGATCATCTATTACGGCGACGAGATCGGCATGGGCGACAACATCCATCTCGGCGACCGCCACGGGGTGCGCACGCCGATGCAATGGTCGCCCGACCGCAACGGCGGATTCTCGCGCGCGGACCCGGCCGCGCTCGTGCTGCCGGCCATCATGGACCCGCTCTACGGGTTCGAGGCGATCAACGTCGAGGCGCAGAGCCGCGACCCGCATTCGGTCCTCAACTGGACGCGGCGCATGCTGGCGGTGCGCTGCAAGCACGCCGTGTTCGGCTGCGGCACGCTCCGCTTCCTCTATCCGAAGAACCGCAAGATCCTCGCGTACCTGCGCGAGCACGGCGACGAGACGATCCTGTGCGTCGCCAACGTCGCGCGCAGCCCGCAGGCGGTGGAGCTCGATCTCTCCGAGTTCGCCGGGCGCGTGCCGATCGAACTCACCGCCGGCTCGCTGTTTCCTCCGATCGGCCAGCTGACCTATCTGCTCACCTTGCCGCCGTACGGATTCTACTGGTTCACCCTCGCCAGCGAGAGCGAGTCGCCGGCCTGGCACACGCCGGCGCCCGAGCCGATGCCCGAATACGTGACCATCGTGCTGCGCGCCGGCCTCGAGGAGGCACTGACCGCATCGGGCCGCGCGCTCATCGAGCGCGAGGTGCTGCCGCTCTATCTCGCCAAGCGGCGCTGGTTTGCGGCCAAGGACCAGGCGATCGAGTCGGTGAGCATTCAAGGCGTGGTGCCCCTGCCCGCCCGCGAGCATGAAATTTTGCTGGCGGAGATCGAGGCGAAGATGGCGCGCGGCGCGTCACGCTGGCTGCTGCCGCTGTCGGTCGTCTGGGAGGACGAGTCCGGCGCGGCCCTGCCGCAGCAGCTCGCGCTCGCGCGCGTGCGGCGCGGACGGCGCGTGGGGCTGCTGACCGACGCCTTTGCAGTGCCGAGCTTCGCGCACGAGATGATCGCCGGGCTTGCCGCCGGCGCCCGGCACGAAACCGCGCAGGGCGCGATCTGTTTCGAGCCGGCGCGAGCGCACGTCGAGACGCTGCGATTGCCATCGGATGCCCCGGTCAATTGGCTCACCGCCGAACAGTCGAACAGCTCGCTCATCGTCGGCGATGCCGCGGTCCTCAAGATGTTCCGGCGCATCTCCGGTGGGGAACACCCGGAAGCCGAAATGGGGCGCTACCTGACCGAGCAGGGTTTTGCCCACGTCCCGGCGCTGCTGGGCGAGGTCGTGCGGGTCGGCCCCGACGGCACGCGGTTCCTGCTCGCCATCGCGCAGGCCTTCATCCGCAATCAGGGCGACGCCTGGTCGTGGACGCTCGATCGCCTCACCCGCGCGCTCGAAGATTTGAGCGCGCAGGACGCGACCGTGGAGGCGCAGGCGCCGCAGCTCGCCGACTGCATCGCGCTCGGCACGGCGATCGGCCGGCGCCTCGGGGAGATGCATCGCATGCTCGCCCAACCGACGGCTGATCCCGCGTTCGCGCCGCAGCGCGCCGGGGAAAAAGACACCGCGCGCTGGGCCGAGCGCGCCCAGTCGCTGCTCGAGGCCGCGTTCGACGCGCTTGGCACCCGCACGACCTGGGCGCGGGAGGAAGACGCCGCCCGCGCCGCGGACCTCCTGCACCGGCGCAAGGCCCTGGCGGCCATGGTGCAGCGGCTGGCGCACGCGGGCGAAGGCTCGCCGATGACCCGCATTCACGGCGACTTTCACCTGGGCCAGGTGCTGGTGGCGAGCGGCGACGCCTACATCATCGATTTCGAAGGCGAGCCGGCACGGCCCATGAGCGAGCGCCGCGCCAAGTCGAGCCCGTTGCGCGACGTGGCCGGGCTGCTGCGGTCGTTCGATTATGCGGCGGCGACGATCATCGAGCGCAGGACGGCCGAATACGTGCCGGAACAACGCCGCGACGAGTTCATCGCGCGGTTTCTCGTCGGCGTCATCAAGGCCTCCGTGTCGAGCTATCTCACGACCTGCCGCATGCGACGCAGCGCGTCGAACAAGGGGTTGCTCGATCTCTTCCTCATCGAGAAGGCGGCCTACGAGATCGGCTACGAGGCGGCCAACCGGCCGAGCTGGCTGCCGGTGCCGCTCGCCGGCCTGTCGCGCCTCGCCCAGCGCGTGCTCGACCGCAAGCCGGGAGGGGCCCATGGTTGAGCTTGCGGCAGCCTGGCGCCTCGATCCGGCAACCGCCAACGCGCTGGCAAGCGCGACGCACGGCGACCCGTTCGCGGTCCTGGGTCCGCACGACACGCGCGAAGGCCGCCTGGTGCGCGCTTTCCTCCCGGGAGCCGGCAGGGTCGAGGCGGCGGCGCGGTCGAACGGCGCGGTGCTCGGTCGCCTCGAGCCAAGCGAGCCGGCCGGCATGTTCGAGGGCCTGGTGCGCGGGCAAGAGCCCTATCTCCTGCGCATCGCCTGGCCGAGCGGCGTGCAGGAAACCGAAGACCCGTACGCTTTCGGCCCCCTGCTCGGCGATCTCGATCTTCACCTCCTCAACGAGGGCCGGCATTTCGAGCTGGCGGAAGCATTCGGCGCGGTGCCGGCGACCGTCGACGGCGTGCACGGCGTGCGCTTCGCCGTATGGGCGCCGAACGCGCGCCGCGTCGCGGTGGTCGGGGATTTCAACACGTGGGACGGTCGGCGCCATCCCATGCGCGTGCGCTACCCGGCCGGCGTGTGGGAGCTGTTCATCCCCCGGCTCTCGCCCGGGCTTCGCTACAAATACGACATTCTCGGTCCCGGCGGCGCGCGCCCGCCGTTGAAGGCCGATCCGGTCGCACGCCGGACCGAGCCGCCACCGGCCACCGCATCGGTGATCGCCGCACCGCTGCGCCTGCGCTGGCATGACGAGGCCTGGATGGAGGCGCGCGCGCGGCGCCAGGCGCCGGATGCGCCGATGTCCATCTATGAAGCGCATCTCGGTTCCTGGTTCCGCCACGGCGAGGGCGCGGGCACCTGGGACGACGCCGCCGCGCGCCTGCTTCCCTATGTGGCCGATCTCGGCTTCACCCATGTCGAGCTGCTCCCGATCACCGAGCATCCGTTCGGCGGATCGTGGGGCTATCAGCCGCTCAGCCTGTTCGCTCCGAGCGCGCGCTTCGGTCCGCCGGAAGGTTTTGCGCGCTTCGTCGACGCCGCTCACAGCGCCGGCCTCGGCGTCATCCTCGACTGGGTGCCGGCGCATTTCCCGACCGACCCGCACGGCCTCGCGCGCTTCGACGGCACCGCGCTCTACGAGCATCTCGATCCGCGCGAGGGGTTTCATCGCGACTGGAACACCTTGATCTACAATTTCGGCCGGCGCGAAGTGCAGGGTTTCCTGATCGCGAGCGCGCTTTACTGGCTGGAGCGTTTTCACGTCGACGGCCTGCGCGTCGACGCCGTCGCCTCGATGCTCTATCGCGACTACAGCCGGCAGGAAGGCGAGTGGATTCCCAACGTCTACGGCGGGCGGGAAAATCTCGAGGCGGTCGGATTCCTGCGCCACCTCAACGCCGTGGTCGCCGAGCGATGCCCGGGCGCGATCGTGGTCGCCGAGGAATCGACCGCGTGGCCCGGCGTGACGCAGCCGTCGGCGCACGGAGGCTTGGGATTTTCCTACAAATGGAACATGGGCTGGATGCACGACACGCTGCGCTACATGGCGCGCGATCCGATCCACCGGCCCTATCACCACGACGACCTGACGTTCGGCCTGCTGTACGGCTTCTCCGAGCGCTTCATTCTGCCGCTCTCGCACGACGAGGTCGTGCACGGCAAAGGATCGCTGCTCGGCAGGATGCCCGGCGACCAGTGGCAGCGCTTCGCAAACCTGCGGGCCTATTTCGGATTCATGTGGACGCATCCCGGCAAGAAGCTCCTCTTCATGGGCGGCGAGATGGCGCAGGACCGCGAGTGGAGCCACGATCGCGAGATCGATTGGAACCTGCTCGACCAGCCCATGCATGCCGGCGTACAGCGGCTGGTGCGCGATCTCAACGGCATCTATGCGGCCGAGCCGGCGCTGCACGCGCTCGACTGCGATCCGCGCGGCTTTCGCTGGCTGATCGGGGACGATCGGGCGAATTCCGTGTTCGCGTTCCTCCGCCTTGCCTCGAACGGCGCGGCGCCGGTGCTCGCCATCTGCAACATGACGCCGGTGCCCCGCCGCGGATATCGCGTCGGCGTCCCGCGGGCCGGACGATGGCGCGAGATCCTCAACACCGATTCCGCGCTCTACGGCGGATCGAACATGGGCAACGAGGGCACGATCGCGGTGGCGGCGAACCCGGCGCATGGCGAGCAACATTCCCTCGAGCTGGTGCTGCCGCCCCTTGCGACCCTGTTGCTGCGGCCCGAAGGCTGAGCGATGGCGTCGCTACCTTCGCGGCTCAGCCGGGGCTTGCCCTACCCGCTCGGCGCCACCTGGGACGGCCTCGGCACCAACTTCGCGGTCTTTTCCGCCCACGCCGAGCGCGTCGACCTGTGCCTGTTCGACCCGTCGGGAAGGCGCGAGATCGCCCGGCTGGCATTTGCGGAATGCACCGACGAGGTCTGGCACGGCTATCTGCCCAACGCCCGCCCCGGGACCATTTACGGGTACCGTGCCTACGGGCCCTACGCGCCGCAGAGCGGCCACCGCTTCAACCCGCACAAGCTCCTGCTCGACCCCTATGCGCGCCGCATGGTCGGCGAGCTGCGATGGTCCGATGCCCTGTTCGGCTACCGCGTGAACTCGCCGCGCGCCGATCTGTCGTTCGACCGTCGCGACAGCGCGCCGGCGATTCCCAAGGCGGTCGTGACCGACGACAGTTTCAGCTGGCGCGAAGATCGACCGCCCAACGTTCCGTGGTCCGAGACGGTGATCTACGAAGCGCACCTGCGCGGACTGACCATGCTGCGCGAGGAGATTCGTCCGCCCGAGCGCGGAACGTTCGCCGCACTCGCCGACGACCATGTGATCGACCATCTGCGCCGGCTCGGGATCACCGCGATCGAGCTGTTGCCGATTCACGCCTTCGTCCAGGACCGGCGCTTGGTGCAGAAGGGGCTGCGCAACTACTGGGGCTACAATCCGATCGGATATTTCGCCATCGAGCCGCGCTATTTGTCCAACGGCTCTCCCGAGGAGATGCGCATTGCGGTCCGGCGGCTGCACGCGGCCGGTATCGAAGTCATTCTCGACGTCGTCTACAACCACACGGCGGAAGGCAACGAGGCAGGCCCGACCCTGTCGTTTCGCGGACTCGACAATGCGAGCTATTACCGCTTCGTCCACGACAACCCGCGCCATCCCGTCGACGTCACCGGCACCGGCAATACCCTCAACCTGTCGCACCCGCGAGTCCTGCAGATGGTCATGGACTCCCTGCGCTACTGGGTCACGAACTTTCACGTGGACGGCTTCCGCTTCGATCTCGGCGTCACGCTGGGACGCGAGCTGCAGGGTTTCGATCCGGGAGCCGGGTTCTTCGACGCATTGCGGCAAGACCCGATCCTGACCCGCGTCAAGCTGATCTCCGAACCCTGGGACCTCGGTCCGGACGGCTATCAGCTCGGCAACCATCCGCCGGGAATCGCCCAGTGGAACGATCGCTTTCGCGACGGCGTGCGGCGGTTCTGGCGCGGCGATGCCGGGCAAAGGCCGGACTTCGCCGCGCGGCTGGCCGGCTCCGGCGACATATTCGATCGCCAGGGGCGCCGCCCGTGGGCCTCGATCAACTATGCGGCCTGCCACGACGGTTTTACCCTCGCCGACGTCGTGAGCTATGCCGAGCCGCACAACGAGGCGAACGGCGAGGACAATAACGCCGGCCCGGGCGCCAATCATTCGGCTAACTGGGGCGTGGAGGGGCCGACCGACGACAAGGCCATCCGCGAGACGCGGGCACGCCTCCAACGCGCGATGCTGGCGACCGTCATGTTCGCACACGGGACGTCCATGCTGTTGGGAGGCGACGAGTTCGGGCGCACCCAGCGCGGCAACGACAATGCCTATTGCCAGGACAACGGGATTTCGTGGTTCGACTGGGACCAGGCGGCATCGCCGGACGGCCGGGCGCTGACCGCGTTCGTCGCGAGATTGATCGCATTGCGCCGCAAATATCCGGTGCTGCGGTCGAGCCATTTCGTGCACGGCAAGCAGGAGCCGGCGCCGGGCGTCCCCGACATCGCGTGGTTCGACGAGCGCGGCGAAGTCATATCGATCGAGGCGTGGAACAATCCCGAAGAACGCGTGATCGCGCTACGGCGCGCCGGCGCGGACGCGGACGGCGCGGTCTCGATCCTCACCCTGTGCCTCAACCCGTCCGGCGAGGATCGCCGGTTTCGTCTGCCGCCGCCCCTGCTGCCGGCGCGCGCCGTCATCGACAGCGCGCGACCGGACCTGCCGGAACGCGACGCGGCCGCCAACGAGGTCGATGTGCTCGCGCGCAGCGCCGTGCTGATCGCCGCCCGGCACGAAGCGCCGCCGCCATGACCGGCAGGTTCGCCTGGCCGCTCTCCTGCGGAGCGACCCTTGTCGATGACGGCCGCACACGCTTTCGCCTCTGGGCGCCTGCCCAGATGTCGGCGGCTCTCGCGCTCGAGGGCATCGCGCCGTTGGCCATGGCGCGCGGGCGGGATGGCTGGTTCGAGATCGAGGCGCAGTGCGGAGCCGGCGCGCGCTATCGCTACAAGCTCGACAACGGGTTGCTCGTCCCCGACCCCGCCGCGCGCGCCCAGGCGGAGGACGTGCACGGCGCAAGCGTCGTCATCGATCCGGCCACCTTCCGCTGGCGGCACCCCGGGTGGCGCGGCCGTCCGTGGGCGCAAGCGGTCATCTACGAGCTGCACGTCGGCGCGTTCGGCGGTTTTGCCGGCGTCAAGCGGGAGCTTGCCCGCTTGGCGGCGCTCGGCATCACCGCGATCGAGCTGATGCCGATCGCGGATTTTCCCGGCCGGCGCAATTGGGGCTACGACGGCGTGCTGCCGTTCGCCCCCGATGCCGCCTATGGCACGCCCGATGACTTGAAGGCGCTGGTCGACGCCGCGCACGAGCACGAGCTGATGATTTTTCTCGACGTGGTCTACAACCATTTCGGACCGGACGGGAACTATCTCGGCAGCTACGCCCCACAGACCTTTCGCTCCGATTTGACGACGCCCTGGGGAGCCGCCATCGACTTCCGGCTGCCGGAGGTGCGCCGTTTCTTCATCGACAATGCGCTCTACTGGCTGATGGAGTTCCGCTTCGACGGCCTGCGTTTCGATGCGGTGCATGCCATCAGCGAGCCCGACTGGCTCGACGAGATGGCGGCCGCGGTGCGCGCCGCCGTCGAGCCGGGCCGGCACGTGCACCTCGTGCTCGAGCACGACGGAAACGTCGCGAGCCACCTGAAGCATGATCCCGAAAAGTGGGTACCGGTTTTCGGAAAAGATCATGCTCAAAACAAAAAGTCAGAGCGGGATGACGATTCGAAGAAAAGTCATCCCGCTCTAGTCGGCGATTTCGACGCGCAGTGGAACGACGACGGCCACCACGTGCTGCATGTTCTATTGACCGGCGAGCGGGACGGCTACTACGGCGATTACCTCGACGAGCCCGCTGCCCGGCTCGCGCGCGTGCTTGCCGAGGGATTCTGCTATCAGGGCGAGCCGTCGCGGTATCGCGGCGGCCGGGCGCGCGGCACGCCCAGCGGCCATCTGCCGCCGACCGCCTTCGCGCTGTTCCTGCAGAATCACGACCAGATCGGAAATCGTCCCTCGGGCGAGCGGTTGACGGCGCTCGCCGAGCCTTCGGCGCTCGAAGCGGCGATCGTCCTCCAGCTGCTCTGCCCGCAAATTCCGCTTCTCTTCATGGGCGAGGAATACGCCAGCCGGACGCCGTTCCTCTATTTCACCGATCACAACGCGGAACTGGCTGCCCAAGTGCGCGAGGGCCGGGCCCATGAGTTCGCCCGCTTTGCCGGCTTCGCCGAACCGCAACGCCACGCCGGCCTTCCCGATCCCAATTCCCCGTGCACGTTCGAGGCGTCGATTCCCCAGCGCGATCCCCAAGGCGGCGCTGCGCGGGAGGACCTTTATCGGCGCCTGATCGAGATAAGGCGCGCCGAGCTGGTGCCGCGGCTCGCCGGCACGCGGGCGATCGGCGCGGCGGCTATCGGC